>Ga0315274_10003103_pt1 | contig 24778 bp, 20 predicted proteins | sample YL17G02_20_MG_FD_203700 | JGI IMG/M metagenome (GOLD analysis project Ga0315274, IMG submission 203700) | Sediment microbial communities from Yellowstone Lake, YNP, Wyoming, USA - YL17G02_20 | ecosystem: Environmental > Aquatic > Freshwater > Lake > Sediment | place: USA: Wyoming | collected...
GTGCCACTGGACGCGGTCGTGCGAGAACCACGGCCCGGCGCCTTCGAGAGGCTGGTCGGTGAGCTCGCTGCTGCCGTCCGCATATCGGACGTGTGCGAACGGCGCTTCCTTGCGCTCGTCGCCCTGGTACCAGTAGAAGTAGTGCGTCAACGCGAGCCGTTCGATCATGAACTCCCGGCCGGGTCGGACGGCAGGCGACTCAGGCTTGGTTAGCTGGAAGCGCATATCTCTGATCCACTCCCCCGGGCTGAGGTTGCCATTTATGATGGGCGGTTGACGGCTGACCTTGCGGCAGACGACGGCGCCGTCCTCTCTCGCGACTATGGTAGGGGTGTCCACAAACTTGATGCTGCTCCACTTCGCGGGCACGTGTACGTCATCCTCGCTCACGACCTCCGGAGAAAGGCTGACGAAACCTGTGTTCTCCCCCCGCATTCGGCAGATCACATTGAACCCCATGACGCGGCCGGGAGACGGCGGCCCGCCCATCTCCTTCCACGGGATCGCCAGCTCGATTATGTAGCCGATATCTCTATCGTTCGAGCGGTTCGGCGTTCCCTGAACTCTCTTAGCGTACTTGAAGGTATAGATTGTCTTGGGCCTGGACTGCCCATCCTCTCCCACGACGAAGCTGGAGCCGCCGCCCGCGCTCACGGCCATCTGGAAGGTATTCGCGGTGCGGTTCAAAGCCCGCCCGGAGTCCGTTTCCAGGAATACCTCAATGCAATCATCCTCCCATGGATTCGACATGTGGGTCGTGTTCGTGCTGACTACATCGGGATCCTGGACTTCGAACGCCGCGTAGAAGAAGAGATCGTCCCACATGGTATAGCACGTCACTCTATCCGCGGCGGGCGCGGGCGAAGAAAGCGTAAGGGCAGGGAGGAGAAGGAGACAGGCGAGTACCCACGGTTTCTGCATGCTGTTACATCCTTTCGGGAATGGGTATGTAGAACAGGAAAAGCGTGGGAAACGGGGAACAGGCGAATCGGGGAAAGCATCTTCCATTCCCCCACTCTCCCTTTCCCCCGCTCTCCCTCTCCCCCACTCTCCCATTCGTTTTTCGGGACTCGGTTCCCGGAATTCCTTACGTCGGGAGCGGGCTATTTGTTAAGCTTGCGTACAAATCTCCCCATGCGCTCCATTGCCTGCTGGATGTTCTGCAGACCGGTCGCGTAGGAGCAGCGAATGAATCCCTCGCCGCATTCGCCGAACGCGTTGCCGGGAATGACCGCGACCTTCTCCTCGTGCAGAAGGCGCTCCGCGAACTCCTCCGAGGACAAGCCCGTGCTCTTTATGCTTGGAAAGGCGTAGAATGCGCCCCTCGGCTCGAAGCACTCCAGCCCCATCTTGTTGAGCGCGCCGGCAATGAGTTTCCGCCGTCGGTCGTACTGACGTATCATGTCTGTCGTGTCGCCTTCTCCGTTCTTCAGGGCTTCTATCGCGGCCATCTGAGCGGTAATCGGGGCGCACATCACAATGTACTGGTGGATCTTCATCATGGCCTCGAGCACCTCGGGATGGGCGGCCGCGTAGCCGATCCGCCAGCCGGTCATGGCGAACGCCTTCGAGAAGCCGTTCAGGTATATGGTTCGCTCATAAGCACCGGCAAGGGAAGGGATGCAGACGTGTTCGACTCCGTACACGAGCCTGTCGTAGATTTCATCCGAGATGATGTAGAGGTCATGCCGTTTGGCGATATCCATGATGGCCTGCAGAGCCGACCTGGACATCGTCGCCCCCGTGGGATTGCACGGATAGTTGAGCATGAGGGCCCTGGTCTTCGGCGTGATCGCGCGCTCTATCTGCTCCGGCGTGGGAGTGAAGCCCGTCGAAGGATCGGTGCAGACCGTGATCGGCGCGCCGCCCGCGAGGATCACGCAGGCCTTATACGCCACGAAGGACGGCTCCGGAACGATCACTTCATCGTCGGGTTCAAGGATCGCCCGCAGCGCGAGGTCTATCCCTTCGCTGACGCCGACGGTCACGAGAATCTGGGTCGCCGGATCGTATCTGACGCCGTAGCACCGCTCGATATGGGCTGCGATCAGCTCTCGGAGCTCGAGAAGGCCGTAGTTCGAGGTGTATGTGGTGTATCCCTTTTCGAGCGCGTAGATGCATGCCTCGCGGACGCGCCAGGGTGTGACGAAGTCGGGCTCGCCCACGCCGAGCGAGATGACGTCCTCCATCTGCGAGACTATGTCGAAGAACTTCCGGATGCCCGACGGCGGAACCGCCTTGACTCTGCTCGAGATGTGCACGCTTTCCCTCTAAGACCCGTGAGGAAACCGGAGGGGCAAATTCGAAGCACGAAATTCGAAACAAATCCTAATGACCGAAATCCCAAGTCCCAAACCATCTGCGGAGCTGGTTTCGAGCATTCCCGATTTGCGGCTTGTTTCGTGCTTCGAGTTTCGAATTTCGAATTTGGCTCTCTTTCCCTCCCGGGTTCCTCATAATCACGGTGTCACCGCGAGGCGCCTGTCGCCCTCCGGGACCTCGAAGATAATCCCGTCTTCCTTGTACTTTTTCAGCATGAAGTGGGTGCTGGTTGACTGAACGCGGTCAATGGTGGCGAGCTTCTCCGCCACGAAGAAGGCAACCTCCTTCATGTTGTCGCCGCCGACTACCACACGGAGGTCATGCGTCCCCGAGACCAGGTATACGGAGTGTACCTCGGGGAAACGGTATATCCGCTCCGCGATGTCGTCGAATCCGACTCCGCGCTCCGGAGACACGCGGACGTCTATGAAGGCGAAGATGCGCTCCTTGCCCAGTTTGTCCCAGTCAACGATAGTCTTGTAGCCCCGGATGATGCCCTTCTTCTCGCACTCCTCGATGATGGATTTCACCTCATCCGCCGACTTTCCGGTCATGGATGCGATCTCCTCCACGCTCAGGCGCGAGTCTTCTTCCAGAATCTTCAGTATCTCTTCCATGCGGCTGGTCAGTCCCTTCTCAATCCGGCCTTGTGGCTCGACTATAACATCGAAGGTCAGGCATTGTCAACATGAACGGGCTACCGGCTGCAGATCATGTTTAGGAGCACCGTCGAGCCGGGTATAGCTCTGGCAACAGGGATACCTTGCACCCGAAGTGTTGAGCTACTACCGGAAGCATCCCGGGCGATTGGCTCAGCCAGCCGGGCGGAGCACGGTGCTCCCGGAGTGTCCGGCTCATGAGCAGCGAGTCCGGCAGTACCTGTAAGAAATACCAGTTTTTGTGCGAATACGCGAAAACCTATTGACAAGCGAGAAAGATGTGTCTAGCATAGTCGTATCAGCGCCAGCACGCATACTGATCCACCCTCGTCGGTGCTTCCCATGGGTTCCATGGCTTGCTGGCCGTCACGCGCGGCTTCCCCTTTGCCTTTTACACTCTACGCAGTAGAACAGAGCCTGGCGGACAGGTCAACCGCGTGGCCTGAACGCCCCCAGGAGGTGGTGAACCGAACGTTCAAGTATCGGGTATGTTCTGTGGATATGCGGGGTGGTCGTGATGCCGGGCTGCGTCGTGCGGCCTGTGCCCCGCGCGGTATTTCAAGCAAGAAAGAGGAGGTAATGACGGACCATGAGAAGACTATTGATTGTCATTGCGCTGCCAATTCTGGCGGCAATCCTGACGTCGGTCTGCGCGTCGGCGGATCCGGTGCCGGGCGCGATCTGGACGACCGACACGGAAGGAACCGTCAACCGCAACATCTACTACGCCAAGTGCGACGTGTACCTGAATGGCGGGCCCCCTAACAAGAACGCTCCCGGCCTGCCGGACGGTCTGTACTACTACCAGGTGACCGACCCTGCTGGGACCGAGCTGCTGAGCACGGAGGATATCTCCCTGCGAACGGTTATGGTCACCGGCGGCTGGTTCGAGGTCGTCGTCCAACCCTGTCCGTTCAACGACACAGCAAACCCCGGCGGCGAGTACAAGGTGTGGGCTACTCGCGTGGACAACTATGACCCCGGTAACCCATTGAGCACGTTCGGCTTCGTGCCGGCCCTCTCCAAGACGGACAACTTCAAGGTCAAGGCAGGAGACGGGAACGGGGAGGAGCCTATCGGCGTCATCAGCGGCTTCAAGTACTACGATCTGAACTTGAACGGCGTGTTGGACGTCCTGGTGGACCTGCCGATAGAGGGTTGGCTGATCGAGCTGTACGAGGGCTCCATTGATCCAGCCAATCTGGTGGCCAGCGCATACACTGGCGCCGCCGGTGACTATGTGTTTAGCGAGTTGGCAGCGGGCACGTACCTGGTTCGCGAGGTCATGCCGCTCGGCAACTGGCTGCAGACAGGACCTCCGGACAGTGCCGCCGACCTGGATCCGAACCCGGACGTCGTCCTTACAGCACTGGATGGTGTATACACCGTCGAGTTGCTCACGAATGAAGCCATCACCGAGATCGTCAACTTCGGCAATGTGTGCCTGGGTTACGGCGGTGGAAAGACACTCGGCTTCTGGGCGAACAAGAACGGCCAGAGGATCATCCACGATAACTGGTCGGTGATTTCCTCCTCAGGCATTCTGAACTGTCCGGTGTTGCAGGGCCTGCCCGGCACGAATGCTATGGCGCCATACCTGAGCGAAGCGCAGATCAAGAGCTTCCTCTTGAGCGCCAACGCGGTAGACATGCGCTACATGCTGGCGGCTCAGTGGCTGGCAATGGAGTTCAACATCCTGATCGGAGACGTTGATCCCGACTCGATGGTCTACACCGGCGACGGGTTCGCCAGCATCGGGGATCTGGTCGCCGACGTCTGCACGTTGGGACCTGGTTGGGATCGAGAGACTCAGGAGTGGTACAAGGACATCCTGGATGACGCGAACAACAACATGAACTTCGTGCAGCCACAGCCCTGCCTGCCGATAGTGTACCCGCTGATCTGAAGGTGCCGCACCATATGAGGCGATAAGAGCTGGCACTACGGGGGGAAAGCAAAAGGCTTACCCCGCGGAAGGGGCAGGTCCGATCTGGACCTGCCCTTTCGTTTCGTCTCGTGACCTGTCGGTACAGCCGACCTCCAATCCGTAAAACGAGGCCTGTTTCAGGCTACTGTGACGTACAGGTTACTAGCAGTGTGTAGCGAGTTCGGCCTGAAACGCTGACTACCGCGAGTTTGTAGCTGCCTGCCGGGAGCACGCCTGTCGAAAGCGTCTCGGGCTGACCGGAAGTCGCACTGGACGCGACTACCTGTCCGGCCGCGCTCAGAAGGTACAGATCCAGATTCCCCTTGGACCAGCTCAGAGTGGCGGAAACCGACGCGGGCGCTGACAGCGGCAGAGCGTAATAGACGGTGGGACTGTTGGTGCTCACCGAGCCTTTGAACGTGTAGGTGGTGATCGTCGCATTGCTCACCGTCACGGATACGGGCGCCGAGGCGCCGATGTTTCCCGCGAGGTCCAGGGCCCGGGCGTTGAGCGATTTCGGGCCGTTTGGCACAGAGGACGTATTCCACGACGCCGTGAACGGTGCCTGTGTCGCCGCCGCGATCAACTGGCCGTCGGCATAGAACTCAACCTTCGCTACGCCTCCCTCGTCTGATGCCGAAGCTGAGAGTGACGCAGTACCGGACAGAACGGCGCCGTCTGCAGGCGATACAAGATTCACGCTGGGCGGGTCGCTGTCCGGCGGCGGCGCTCCTCCTGTCTGCGAGGCTCTGGCCAGCGCCCTGCAGGCGTTTATTCTGCCATAGCCGGAGTACTGATCCCAACCGGTGGGCGCGATGTCGTCGGCGGTGTCGCGTACGATCTGCATCACCTCAGCCGGGGTCAGCCCGGGATTCACGGATAGGATCAAGGCGCACACGCCGGATGCGTATGCAGTTGACACCGAGGTTCCGCCCATAGTGCCGTAACCCACCCAGCGGGACGTGCTCATAGCGTTGTGTGGAGCCAACACGTCGAGACCGGGCCCGTAGTTGGAAATGCTGCTCCGCTGATCATAGCTGTCTGATGCGCCGATCGCAAGCACGTTTGGGTAGGCGGCCGGGTAGTAAATGCCGAGCGTGCCGTTGTTGCCGCTTCCCGCTGCCATCACCACCCCGCGATTGTAGGCGTAGTCTACCGCGCTCTTCAGGGTGCTGCTGCTACTGCTCCCGGCCAGGCTCATGTTGATGACCCGAGCACCCCTGTCCGTTGCGTAGGTTATCCCATTTGCGATCACAGAGGTGGTGGTGGATCCGGAGCTCCCGAAGACCTTGATAGGCAGTATCTTGTTGCTCCACGTCACTCCGGCGACTCCTATGCCGTTGTTGGTAACCGCTCCAAGAATACCCGTGACGTGCGTGCCGTGGCCGTTCTCGTCCATTGGGTCGTTGTCGCGGTCGTAGAAGTCGTAGCCGGGCAGGATGCGCCCCGATAGGTCCTCGTGCGTGTACATGACACCCGTGTCAACAACCGCGATCACAGTGGACTCACTGCCTCTGGAGATGTCCCAGGCGGCAGGCGCCTGGATGTAGTGCAGTCCCCATTGCCAGTTAGCGAATGCCGGATCGTTCGGGACGACCTCCAGCGGATAGGCCAGGAAGTCGGGCTCTGCGAACTCCACGTTCGGGTTGGCCGCATACTTTCTGGCGTGCGCAAGCTCGCGTCCACCGGGCGCCGTTATCGTCTGCACGCCTATCTGCGGTATCTCGTCGAGCACGCGCGAGCTGTTCTGTCTGTGAACTGCTGCCTTCTCCGATGCCGGCGTACCCGGCTTGAACTTTACCAGTATCTGTCCGCGTGCAAAGCCGGCTCCGTATGAAGCCGAGGCACTGATCCAGAACACCGCGATTACGACCATGATTGCAATTGCTGCCGAGAGACGTCTTTTCATCTGAGCCCTCCTCTGCGTTAACGCCGGCTTGGCCGGCCGTGCGTTGAAAGGTATCCCGAATGCAAAACGGCCCGCCCGGGCGGAATCTTATCCAACCGTCGGGACAGGCCGATTCGATGCACGAGCGGCCGGCAACATGTATCCGGCGCGCATGCTCATCTGCGACTATGGTAGCTTGAAGTAGCCGGAGATCGCCATCCGGCCCGTTTCACCCTGTCCCCACCGGTGCGCCAAAGTGGCGCGGTAAACCGCCTGCATCTTTATGCCATATTTGTGGAGTTTCTCCGCCTGCGGAAAATGCGGGTAATCCACGCGCGGGTCGCGGTGGAGGAGGAGGTTCTTGTCGTTCCGGCCTCGTAGCTTGGCTACGTCACTTGAGGTCAGCCGTTACGGCCATGAATGGGTTGCGGTCTCGGCGGGCGGATTCTGGTGCCGATGACGCGGCCATGCTGTGCAGTCAGCTCGTCGAAGTTCAGGCGGAGGAAGGCGGCGTGTTCGTCCGCGCCGGGCGCGGCCACGTAAGCCTCCGCCAACCTCTGTACACGCTCGTTGTAGCGCTTCCTGGAATGGCCGTGCGCGTAGTTCTTTCCGGGGAACCGGCGGATGTCGCCGTTGAACTCAGGGCTGATGTGATAGAGCTCGTGGAAGGTCGTGGTGAGCTTGGCGTCGAAGTCGAGGTTCGCGAATCGGGGCAGGGCGAAGTAGATGATGTAGAGCATCTCAGCGGGTTCGTCGCCCTCACCCCGACCCTCTCCCGCTTGCGGGAGAGGGAGATCACTTGAGGAGCACGCCGCCATGGCGGAGACTACGCCGTGTTTAGAGCGAAACAGTCTCGGCATGGCATAGGTCCGGCCTCGGCGTTTTGTGGTACTCTCTCCGCCTTCGAACCGGAGCGGCAGGACGGACGCATAGACGCCGTGCGCACCCGGCGACCTGGTGCGGATGTGGGCGATGACCACCCGATCCGGCTGGACGTGGCCGAGCTCGGCACAGTTCGCCGCGATGTGGCGTACCAGACGTTCAATTGCCTGAGTGAAGTCGAGCATTCCAGGATTCCAGGATTCTGGGATTCTCCCGCCCAAGGCGGGATCCCGTCCGCAGGCGGGACAGGGGTCAAGGGGTCAAGGGTGTGACGCACGGTCCTGGCCGGGCCCTGCTGCCTTAGCTGTTGGACATGCGGGTGTGACTTACCTCTGCGGGGGCGTGAAATGAAACTGGCGGAGCGAGTGGGATTCGAACCCACGAGCAGACGTTGGCCTGCTACACGATTTCCAGTCGTGCTCCTTAGACCAAACTCGGACATCGCTCCGCGGCGGGGATTTCGAAGGCCGTTTGCAGTGTAAATTCTACCACAGCGGGGGTCTGGTGTCAACGAAGATGCGGTCTGGTACCGTCATCGGGCACTGAGCACCAAGCGCGGATAAAAAAAGGCCGGGCGGCGGCAGGGAAGGGGAGCATCAGCGGGGCTGACCGCCGCCCGGCTTTAGCGGGTATGCCCGTGTCAGTCTTCTTCTTGTCCTCGGAGACGGGCGCCGAGTTCCTCGATCACTTCATCAGTGAGCGCCTCGTTGAACTCCTTCCATCGCTCGCTCGACCAAATCTCAACCTTGTTCCCTAGTCCAACTATCCAGACCTCATCCTTGATGCCCGCGTACTCCCTCAGACTCTGTGGGATGAAGATTCTTCCCTGAGCATCGGGAACACACTCAACCGCCGAGCCAACGAAGAATCGCTCCAGTTTCAACCCCCGACTATCGAGCAGCGACTTCGGAGTCATCATCTGCTGGAATTCGCGCCACTCCTCGTCCGAGAATACCCATAGGCACCCGTGCATGCCCCTGGTGAGATAGAAACGTTCCCCAAGCTTCGACCGAAACTTGGCGGGGATCACAGTCCGCCCCTTATGGTCTGCTGTATGACTGTATGCACCAGAGAACAAGACTGTGTCCTTCGAGCGAGTTATCTAACAGCCAACTGCTGTTCTGCGTCGGACTTTATGCGGAATGCGACGCGCTTCTTCGACGACCGGGTTCGGACGAGATCCATGCCGCAGAGCGTGCGCAGACCACTCCGGTCCGCTCCCAGCAGCGCCATAACGAATTCCTTGTTATTGCGTCCAGCCGACTCCGCGGTGCACGTCGCGCAGTACGTGCGGGTGGCAAGGTTTACCTTCTGCTTATCCAGGAAAGTGACCACCGTCTCGGGGAAAGGATCGCGTTTGCCGCAGATGTCACACCTCGATACCGGCATCAGATTGCTCCCCGAGTCCTTGCAGAGTTCCCGAACTATGTCGTGAATGAGCGGGTCGAACGAACGATGCAGGATGACAAACCCGAAATTCTTCTTCAGAAAGGTTTCGAGCTCTTCGAGCAGCGATTGGTCGTGGTTTCGCAGTTGAACTGCGTAGGACACCAGCTTGCCGCTCGAGAGCTGAACGCTTTCAAGCGCGGGGGCGAAGTCCTGAAACAACCTGGACAGGTCCGCGGCTTCACGCTCATTTTGTGTCTCGACCAGATACACCGCGCACAGGCCTTTCGGCTGCGGCTCGACGTGGATTTGGCTTACCAACCGTACAGGGATTCTGCTGCGAGGCATGGATGCTCGTCCCCCATTCCGAATTCGTGTCATTCTCCGCCGATTCGTCCGCCGCGGCAGATTGGTCCAGAAAGAGGGCGCCCCCTTTGTGGAGCCAGGACAACCGGAACTGCGCTATTTGGGCGGTGGTGGGAGAATCTACCACCATTTACCACCAATCACCCCAATTCTAAGAGCTGCAAGCGTGCATGTCAATGACTGCTTCGGCAAATGTATGTGAACTTTCCGTGAACGAGGGGGATTTCATTGAGAGCGGGTGAGGTCGTTGCGCGGCCATTGACAGCCTTGCTGCTTTGCCGTATCCTGATGATGGTCTTTTGACGAGCACGATGCTGAGGTGTCCCTGCGTTGCCAAGGGTGCAGATAGATACTCTAACATTCGACTATCTTGAAGCCGGGAATGGAGTGCCGGTGGTCTTTGTTCCCGGCATTACCGAGCTCAAAGAGGCGTTCGCATTCCAGTTCCAGGGCCTTCAGGATAGCTGCACGGTCATCAGCTACGACGTCCGCCGTGGGTTGAAGCGGTCCACGGACTACACGCTGGAGCTTCTCACCCATGATCTGCGGAAGCTCTTCGAGGCACTGAAGCTCGACAGTGCCGTCATATGCGGGCACTCCTTCGGCGGCCTCATCGCCATGCAGTTCGCGCTCGAATACCCTGAACTGACGAACGCCCTCATACTCGTGTCCAGCTTTCCGGCTGCCCCTCAGGTTCCCCAGGAACGCCTGCTTGGCTGGACTTCGTCGGCCGGCCATCCCTTCCACAAGTCTCTGGGCACCAGCTTCAAGGTACAGATGGCCCGATTGCTGGGGAGAAGGACGTCGAGCGCTCTGGCCATGCAGGACGAGGTCACGGCGGTGAGGACAATCGCCCGCGAGGCGGCAAAGACTTCGCGGACGACGACGAACCAACGGATGCGCATAATCCAGAAGGCCGATCTTCGGGAGGCTCTTCCGCAGATCCTCGCGCCGACGCTGGTTGTGGCCGGAGCGAGAGACAAGTCCGTCTTCCTGTCGAGCGCTCAGGAGTTGTACGAGAGCATACCGAACGCCTCACTGGAAGTGATAGAGGGCGCCGCCCACTTCTGCTTTCTCACACGGCACGACCTGTTCAATGCCGCCGTGGACGAGTTCCTGACCAAGCGCCTCACGGAGATTTCGTGAGGGATCAAGGGGTCAAGGGAGCTAGGTGCCTATGCAACTTAATACGCCGCACTCCCGCCCAGGGTTCGAAACCCTGGGCTAGACAGGAGCAAAGTCCTGCCGGACTGGGATTATCCCAACCCGAAGGGTTTCGCGCCTGTGTAGCCCAGGAATTCATTCCTGGGATTCCGGGCCATACAAGTTGCACGGGCACTAGGTGCCAGCCATGTCGTCAAACTCCGGACTTTCAACTCCCCTGATAGACACGCACTGCCACCTCAATCACCCGGATTTCGCGGGCGACCTGCCGAAGGTGCTGCTGCGAGCCGAGGAAGCCGGAGTCGTGCAGATCATCTGCGTGGGATACGACCTGGATTCCAGCGGGCTGGCGGTTCGCCTGGCCCGTGAAATCCGAATGGTACGGGCGGCAGTGGGCGTCCATCCGCATGACGCGGACACCTTCTCGCGCGAAGCGGAGGAACAGGTCAAGAAGCTGGCGTCGGACCGGAAGCGCGTCGTGGCGATCGGAGAGACGGGACTCGACTACTACCGGGATCTATCCCCAAAGGACGTTCAGCGGGAAGCATACCGCGGGCATATCGAGATGGCCCGCGAGCTGGAACTTCCGCTGATAGTCCACAGCCGGGATACGCAGGATGACGTGCTGGCGATACTCAGGGAGCACGGCCTTCCACCTCGCGGCGCGGTGATGCACTGCCTGCCGAGTGACCCGGATTTCGCACGAAGATCCATGGAGCTGGGCTGCTACGTGGGGATAGCGGGGCCGATCACCTTCCAGAACGCGCGCAGGCTGCGCGAGATAGCGAGCGGCCTTCCGCTCGACCGCCTGCTCCTGGAAACCGACGCACCGTATCTCACACCGCATCCGCACCGGGGCCAGCGGAACGAGCCGTCTTACTTGCCGCTGGTGGCCGCAAGTCTGGCTGATGCACAGGGCGTCACACCGAGCGAAGTAGCCGCTGCAACAACGCTCAATGCTCGAAGGCTGTTCGGTCTGGATGAGGCCCCTTAATCGGCATGGGTCGGCGGCGTGAGAGCTCCGGCTAATACCGACCTCTGCCGTAGCCTGGGCGGGACGATGCGTCCCTGAAAGGCTGGCTCTCCCGGAAATGGACTCCACTCGTGGCTGCGCGCTCTCTCTTCCTTGCACGCCGACAGGGCGCGCACCTCGCCGGCTCGTTCTCGAAGCCTTTCTGAGCGAAGAACTCCTGCTCGCCTGCCGTGAAGATGAACTGCTGTCCGCACTGCTTGCACTTGAGGACTTTATCCTCTGCCATCTGCCTGCGTCCTCCTGATAGCCCTGGATTGTCTCAACTTCTGCTGGGGGTCGTCCCGATTTGGCCGGGCGAGAAGAGTGCGCGAGGGAATAGGTCCGCGGGGATCGAGGGGAATCCGCGCATCCATCCAACATCGTCCCGCTCACCACCGGAGCCCAAACAGTAGTTGCTCGGTGCCTATACCCACAATTGCCGGAATTTCAACATGGCCCGAATGGGTGACGAGAGTTGAGAGTTGGATGTTGAGCGTTGAGTGTTGAGTGATTCGGAGTGCAACATGTCACGATTGTGGATAGAGAACTGAGACCCCCTATGGTCCCCCTTCTGAAGGGGGACAGCTTTCCCAGGAGGTTCGCGCTGAGAAGTGAGACAGCTCCCCTCCTTGGGAAGGAGGGGCCGGTCCGCTGAGGCGGACCGGGGGAGGTCCCAGTCACCCGCTGTCAGTGATTGTGAATTACTTCGGAGTCCCGGGTTTCCAGCCCCGAATCCCCAGCCCCAAATCCCGAACCCGAATCCCTATCCAGGCAACGCAGGATTCGCGCGGCCATGCGTAGAACGTAACCCCGGTCTGGCGATGGAAACGTTTGCACGCGACTGGGAGATGACATGGCGGCAGATAAGATTTCGATTAGCCCGTTTAGACCCGAGGACCTGGACGGCGTAGTCGGCCTCTTGAACCGGGAGCTGACGGCCGATCCGATCACCAGTGAGGTCTTCCAGCGCAAGGTTCTGCTCGACATGAACTTCAAACCGGAGGGTGCGCCCGTGGCAAAAGCCGGCGACAGGGTAGTCGGCTTCATGCTCGGGATCGTCCGGTCGCACCCGATGGAGGATGCGATAGCGGATTTCGACCGGGGGTGGATCACGCTCGCGGCGGTGGACAGGGACTTCCAGCGCCGGGGAATCGGGAGCAGGCTGTGGAAGCACGTGAAGGGCTACTTCAAGTCCGCGGGCGCGAAGGTGGCCCTGATCGCCACTTATCCGCCGAACTACTTTTGCCCGGGAATAGACGAGGCCGCCTATCCGGGCGCGATTGAGTTCTTCAAGAAGCACGGGTTCGAAGTCTTCCATCGGCCGCTCAGCATGGACGCGTCCCTAGTCCATCTTAAGACGCCCGACTGGATCAGGGGAAAAGAGGCCGGACTGCTGTCGGAAGGCGTGGTGTTCGACACGTTCAAGCCGGAGTACATCCTGCCGCTGCTCGAACACTTGAAATCCTGTTTCCCCGGCGACTGGCAGCGTTATCTGCGGGAGTCAATGGTTCGCATCACCCACGGCAACTTCGACCAGGGCGAGGTATACGTCGCAATGCACGATGGGAAGTACCTGGGCTTCTGCCAGCACGACGGCGAGAGGTTCGGGCCCTTCGGAGTTGATGAGAAGGAAAGAGGGCGCGGGATCGGCGCGGTGCTGCTGCTTCGATGCCTGCACGGCATGAAGGCGAAAGGCATGCACAACGCCTGGTTCCTTTCGACGACCGACCAGGTGGCGAAGCTCTACGCGGAGGGTGGTTTCAAGGAGACCCGCCGGTATTGCGCGATGAAGTGCGTCCTTTGAGGCGGAATGGGAGTGTGGGAGAATGGGAGAATGGGAGAGTGGGCGAGTGGGAGAGGGGGCGAGTGGGAGAGGGGGAGAATGGCAGATGCTCTCGCCCTTTCCCCCTTTCTTTCTCCGTAGGAGAAGCTCATGGCTGATAAGGTAGACATTCTGGCGATAGGGGCACATGTCGGCGATGCAGAGATCTCATGCGGGATGGCGCTCTGCCGCCACGTGAATCTGGGCAAGAGAGTGGCGATGCTCCACATGACGCCCGGCGAGAAGGGACACCCGAAGATGTCGCCTGAGCGGTATGCCGAGTTTAAGCACACAGAGGCCGAGTACGCCGCGAAGGCCATCGGCGCGAAGGTATACTTCCTGCCCTATCTCGACGGCGAGCTCCCGGTGAACGATGAGGTGAAGTTCGGCATCTGCGACGTGATAAGGGAATGCCGGCCGAGCGTCATCCTGACTCACTGGATGAAGAGCATACACAAAGATCACATCAACACCGCGCTCAACGTCCCGGATGCTCAGTTCTACGCCGGGATCGAGGGATTCAAGAGGAAGGATCCGCCTCACTGGGCGGGCACGCTCTACTACGCCGAGAACTGGGAGGATCGGGAGGACTTCGTGCCCGAGCTCTACCTGGAGATCACACCGGAGGACGTGAAGCTCTGGGAAGACATGGTGAACAAGCACGCTCTCTTCCGCGGCGAGGTAGTGAAGTTCCCGTACGTGGACTACTACCGCTCGCTGGCGCGGGTTCGCGGGGCGGAGGTCGGCTTCGAGTATGCCACGGCCTTCATGCTGCCGAAGGGCGCGCACCGGCGGAAAGTGCAGTCGTTCCTGTAAGGCGCCGAAGCATTGAGCCTGTGCTGCGAATGGGCACGGCCAGAGCGGCGTTCAGCTAGTGATTCCCTCTCCCCGAGGCGGGAGAGGGCGGGGGTGAGGGGGATCGAGAAGCGAACCTGTGACATAGCTCGAAGACTGCGGAAAGCACCCACAAAAGCAGAAACCGTGCTATGGCGGCACCTGCGCAACGGACGACTGAACGGCCGCAAGTGGCGTCGCCAGCAGCCTGTAGACCAGTACATCGTGGATTTCTTCTGCCCTGAGTTGCGCCTGGTAATAGAGTTGGACGGAGGCGCTCATGCCCTGAAGGAGAAACGAGACGAGTACCGACAGACTCACCTCGAAGCCCAGGGCCTTCGGGTCATACGATTCACCAATGACGAGATACTGAGCAATCTCCAGGGCGTCGTGGACGTACTATGGGATATGAGCCGATAGAGGACAAGCCTGCATTTGACGGCCCCTCACCCTGATCCTCTCCCGCAAGGGGAGAGGGAGATCTCTTTTCTCTGCGCAAGCTTAGCCATGAAAGGTCTCGGAGAAGCAAACTTGATGATTCGGCTCTGTCTATCCGCAGTCGCTCTGTGGTCAATAGCGTGCGCCATCTCAGGCTGCGGGAAGTCAGGAGAGCGGTCGGATACCGTCTTCCTGCGGATGGTGGTCTGGGGCACGGGGGCCGACGAGAAGACGTGGAACGAGAAACTCGCGGAGTTCTACAAGACTCACCCGAACATCCGCGTGCGCCTCGAATACACGCCGTGGGAGCGTACCTTCGACAAGCTCCTGATCTCCACCGCCGGAGGGAAGTCGCCGGACGCGACCATAGTCAGCTCGATGTGGTTCGTGCCCTGCGCGTCGAAGGGCCTGCTCGCGAACCTCGGGCCGTTCGTGGCGAAGGATAAGGAGTTCGACCTTGAGGATTTCTACCCCGCGGCGGTCAACGGATGGGGCAGATACAGAGGCATACTCTACGCGATCCCGGCCGGCATTGACATCTACGCGATGTACTACAACAAGACCATGTTCGACAAGTACGGCGTTCCGTATCCCGACGAGACCTGGGACTGGGACAGGTATCTCTGGGCGGCGGAAAAGCTCACGAAAGACCTGGACGGCGACGGCAGGCTCGATCAATGGGGCACGACTCAGAATATGTGGCAGACCTACATCTGGCAGAACGGCGGCGATATCCTGAACGAGGATCAGACCAGATGCACGCTCGACCGGCCGGAAGCATACGAGGGCCTTCAGTTCATGGCCGACCTGCGGAACAAGCATCACGTATCGCCGAGCCCGGCGGAGATGGCCGACATCGGGACGAAGAACCTCTTCACGAATGGCAAGATCGGCATGTACTTCAGCGGAAGCTGGGCCGTGCCGCTTTATTTTGAGAAGGAGATCAAGGACTTCAAGTACGACGTCGCCCCGATACCGAAGGCAAAGCGCCGGGCGTCGTTCTTCGGCGGCGCATCGTACGCTGTTCTTCAGGGCTCCAAACACAAAGCTGAAGCGTGGGAACTGGTGAAATTCATGGTGCGTAAGGAATCCTTGAGAGAACGCGCGATCAAGGAGCAGGTGGTGCCCAGCCGGATTTCCGTGGCGGAATCGGAAGCCTTCCTCCTTCTGAAGGGCCCGCCGAAGCACAGGAAAGTCTTCCTCGACGCCATCGAGTACGGGCGAACTCTGCCTGCGGTCCCCTGCAGCCGTGAGATGAACGATATTATCTGGAACGAGATCAGCTTGGTCCTGCTCGGAAAGAAACCTGCGAAAGAGGCCTGCGAGAAGCTCGCGCCGATAGTGAACGACCTGCTGAAGTACAGCCAGCCGTCGGCGCCCGATCGCTAGTATGATGAACACACGTTCAGTGCCCGCAATCCTGCTGTGTCTATTTGTCGTCGGGAGCATGCTTTCCGGCTGCTCGAAGCCGCGGGAGAAGTCCGATATCGTCGTCCTCACGCTTACGATGTGGGGCAAGCAGACGGAAATGGACTACTACCTCAAGTCTCTCGACGAGTTCTACAAGGAGCACCCGAACATCCGCGTGAAGATCGAGCTCATCCCCTGGGCGAGGGTGTTCGACAAGCTGCTCATCTCCACCGCAGGCGGGCGAACTCCGGACGTGAGCCGGATAGACTCCACCTACTTCACGCCGTGCGCCGCGAAAGGACTGCTGGAGTGCCTGGATCCGTACATAAAGAATGACCCGGACTTCGACATCGAGGATTTCTACTGGCCGGCGTTCGAAGGCTGGGGCATGTACGACGGCAAGATATACGGGATTCCCGGAGACGTTGACATCTACGCCATGTACTACAACAAGACGATGTTCGATAAGTACGGCGTTCCCTATCCGGATGACACCTGGGATTGGGATAAGTACCTCTGGGCCGCAGAGCAGCTCACGAAGGACCTGGACGGCGACGGCAGGCTCGACCAGTGGGGCGCGATCCCGGATCCGTGGTGGCAGGACTACGTCTGGCAGAACGACGGCGACATCGTCAACAAGGAGGCGACGAAGTGCCTGCTCGACCGCCCGGAGGCTTACAAGGCAATCCAGTTCCTCGCCGACCTGCGAAACAGGTATCACGTTGCCCCGACGCCGTCGGATATGGCCGACATCGGACCGCAGAAGCTGTTCACCAACGGGCAGATCGGAATGTTCACAACCGGGAGCTGGGCAGCCGCGCTCATCTTCCACAAGGAAGTAAAGGACTTCGACTACGACGCGGCGCCGATCCCGATGGGAAAGAGGCGCGCGGCGTTCATGGGCGGTGCGGCTTTCGGAATACTCAAAGGCTCCAAGCACAAGAAGGAAGCCTGGGAGCTGGTCAAGTTCATGACCGGCCCCGGGATGCAGGCGCATCTCGCCAGGACCCAGCATATTATCCCGAGCCGGCGGTCCGTCGCGGAATCAGGAGCGTATCTCTACCTGCACGACAAGCCGAGGAACAAGCAGGCGTTCATTGATGCCATCGGTTATGGATACGTGCTGCCGAACGTCGAATGCTCGCGGGAGATGAACGACATCATCGGCAACGAGATCGTTCTGGCGATTCTGGGAAAGAAGAGCGCGAAGGAGGCCTGCGAGAAGGTCGCGCCGGTCGTGGACGACCTTCTGAAGTACAGTCGGCATCGCCGGCCTCAGGGGAGGTAAGGCGCCGGCGGTCGGTGAAGTATATGTGGGTGACGTGATGCGTGATACGTGATACGTGATGCGTGATTCGTGATGCGTGATGCGTGATTCGCTTGGCCCTCGGGCGCGAGGGGATTCACGCATCACGCATCCACGAGGATGTAACCATGAATATCCGTTTAACAGCCATAGTTCTGGCGTGCCTCATGATTCTTGGTGTGTGCTTGTCCGGCTGCTCGAAACCGAAGGCAAACCCCGACGTCGTGGAACTTAAGATGACGATGTGGGGCAAGCAGAAGGACATGGACTTCTACAACACGGCGCTGAAGGAGTTCTACGCCGATCACCCGAACATCCACGTCACGATCGAGCTCATCCCGTGGACGAGGGTATTCGACAAGCTGCTGATCTCCACCGCAGGCGGCCGAACTCCGGACGTGAGCCGCATCAGCTCGAACTGGTTCACGCCGTGCGCTGCGAAGGGCCTCCTCGAGCCGCTGGATCCATACATCGAGAACGATGCGGAGTTCGATATCGAGGATTTCTACGAGCCGGCGGTCGAAGGCTGGGGCACCTACAAGAACACCATCTATGCGATCCCTGGCGACGTGGACATCTACGCGATGTACTACAACAAGGACATGTTCGACAAGTACGGCGTTCCCTATCCCGACGAGACCTGGGACTGGGACACGTATCTCTCGGCTGCGAAGAAGCTGAGCAAGGATCTGGACGGCGACGACAGACTCGACCAATGGGGCTGCAATCCCGACATGTGGCAGAACTACGTCTGGCAGAACGGCGGCGACATACTCAACGAGGACAGGACCAGGTGCGTGCTGGACCGGCCGGAAGCATACCGGGCGATCCAGTTCATGGTAGATCTCCGGAGCGAGCACCATGTGGCTCCTACGCCGGCGGACGCCGCCGACATCGGGGTTCAGAAACTCTTCACGAATGGGCAGATAGGCATGTACGTCAGCGGGAGCTGGGCCGCCGCGCTGGTCTTCAAGGATGAGATCAAGACCTTCGACTACGACGTGGCCCCGCTGCCAAAGGGAAAGAAGCGCGCGTCCTTCATCGGCGGAGCGGCCTTCGGGATACTCAAAGGCTCCAAGCACAAGAAGGAAGCCTGGGAGCTCGTCAAGTTCATGGTATCGCCGACGATGCAGGGGTACTTTGCCGAGACACAGCACATCATCCCGAGCCGTAGGTCCGTCGCGGAGTCGGGAGCATATCTCTATCTGAAGGACAAGCCGAAGAACAAACAGGCGTTCATAGACACCATCAGTTATGGGCATCCGCTGCCGCAGGTGGCATGTTCCCGGGAGATGAACGAGATCATCGCGAGCGAGATCACCCTGGCGATTCTTGAGAAGAAGAGCGCGGAGGAGGCGTGCAAGCACGTCGCCCCGCTTGTGAACGATCTGCTGAAGTACCAGAGGGATTGAGGCGCGGCTGCACACTTCTCCCGGCCTGCGACGAGCTCAGTCGAGCGAGAGGGGACTCCCCTTCCCGTTTCGGGAGGGGGCCGGGGGTAGGTGGTGCGGCCACACAATCCGATGTCAAATCCAAGTTAATGGAACACTAGCAGGGAGCTGAACATGGGCAAACAGAAAGCGAGCAGAATGGCGAGGAAAGAGGGCATCGAGGGATACATTTGCATCCTTCCCTGGCTCATCGGCTTTTTCGTATTCACCTTCGGGCCGATGCTCTTTTCCATATACATCAGCATGTGCGACTGGGATATCATCAACCCGCCGAAGTTCATCGGGCTTGCGAACTTCCAGCAGGCGCTGTTTGATGACTTCCGATTCGCGCAGGCGATCAAGGTTACCATCGCGTACGCGCTTTTTGCCCTGCCGCTCGGCCTGACCGGATCGCTGCTGGTGGCGATACTGCTCAACCAGAGCGTGAGGGGGATGACCTGGTTCAGGACGATCTTCTACATACCGGCCGTCCTGCCGGGGATCGCCGTTGCGATGGTATGGCGCTGGATATTCAACCCGGAGAACGGGATACTGAATATATTCCTGAGGTCGAAGATAGTGCCGGCCGGCCTTCCGCACATCGTGCACGGCAGCATAAGGATTCCGATGGCGCCGCTCATTGATAATCCTCCCCCATGGCTGGCGAGCACCGAATGGGCGCTCCCCGCGTTCATCCTGATGAGCCTGTGGGGGATCGGCGGCGGGATGATTATCTACCTGGCCGGACTTCAGGGCATTCCGACACAGCTCTACGAAGCGGCGGAGATAGACGGCGCGAGCGCCGTCCAGAAGTTCCGAAAGATCACGCTGCCGATGCTATCCCCGACGATCTTCTTCAACCTGGTGATGGGTGTGATCGGGAGCTTCCAGGTATTCACGTCGTCGTTCGTGATGACGCAGGGCGGCCCGGCATACGCGACGTTGTTCTACCTGCTTTACCTGTACCAGAAGGCGTTCCAGTACTTCCAGATGGGATATGCGGCGGCGATGGCCTGGATACTCTTCGTGATAATCCTGGTCTGCACGCTGATTGTGTTCAAGACCTCTGCCCGGTGGGTTTACTACGAGGCGGAGCTCAGAAGGCGCTGACAGGGCGGCGCATGGGTCCCCGGCGTCCCTTGACCCGTGAATCCAAGATCGAGAGGGTGTGCCATGGCAAGAACAGCACGAGAAGAGAAGATACGAAAGAAGAGCACGGCGAATCTGATGGCCAAGACGGTCACGTACGCGCTGCTGATCGTCGGCTCGATACTGGTACTCATCCCGTTTTACTGGATGGTCTCCAGCTCCCTGAAGGAGGCCGGCATGATCTTCAAGTCGCCTCCCCAGTGGATACCGAAGCCGGTGATGTGGAGCAACTACGTCGAGGCCATGACCACGATGCCGTTCCACATCTACCTGAAGAACACGTGCATCATCACGTTCGTCTGCCTCGTGGGCCAGGTCGGCTCGGCATCCATCGTCGCGTACGGGTTCGCCCGGATACGGTTCCCAGGCAGGGACTTCTGGTTCATCGTGCTGCTCTCCACGATTATGCTGCCCCCGCAGGTGACGTTGATACCGATCTTCAAGATATTCACCTCCGTGGGCTGGTACGATACCTTCCTTCCGCTGACGGTACCGGCCTTCTTCGGAGGAGGCGTGTTCTTCATCTTCCTGCTGCGCCAGTACTACATGACGATCCCGATCGAGATGGACGAGGCCGCGAAGATTGACGGGGCCGGCACGCTCGGCATCTTCTGGCGCATAATCCTGCCCCAGGCGAAGCCGGCGCTGGCGACGGTGGCGATCTTCTCCTTCATGGCGCACTGGAACGACTTCCTCGGCCCGCTCATCTACCTCGGCGATCCGAACAAGCGCACGCTCGCGCTGGCGCTCTGGGCCTTCCAGGGAGAGCATGCGACCGACTGGCACCTGCTCATGGCCGCGGCGACTGTGGTTATGCTGCCGCTGCTGATCCTCTTCTTCTGCGCCCAGAAGTACTTCATCCAGGGCGTGGTGATCTCGGGCGTGAAGGGATAGAGCCGGGCGACACGGAGACGTGATGCGTGATGCGTGATGCGTGAGCGTGCTTGTCAACTGCGAACTCCGGCATACGTCATGCCCATCAATCTCTGCGTTAGCCGGTCCGCATATGGGTAAACCCTTCATGGCGGAAGAGAACGCATTTCGCTTCGGAGAATCCACATGCCCACCGCGAAGAATGCCCAGATAGCCGAGTTCCTCGAAAACATCGCCGACATGCTGGAGATCAAGGGCGAGAGCACGTTTCGCGTCCGCGCATATCGCGATGCCGCGCGGGCGATCGAATCGCTGCAGGAGGATATCGAGGAAATCGAGAGGCGAGGCGAGCTGACCGGGATTCCCGGCGTCGGCGAGAGCATCGCGGCCAAGATCACGGAGTACATCGAAACCGGAGGCTCGGTCTACTACGACCAGCTGAAGAAAGAGGTCAAGCCGGGCCTCGCCGAGCTCGTTCAGGTCCCGGGCATCGGCCCGAAGAAGGCGAGACTGTTCTACGAGCGGCTCGGCATTGATTCGGTCGAGAAGCTCGAGCGGGCCGCGAAGAAGCACAAGCTCTCCGGAATCCCCGGCCTCGGCGAGAAAACCGAGAAGAACCTCCTCGACAGCATCGAGCGCATGCGCGGCCGAACCGGGCGCACGCCCCTGGGAATCGCGCTCCCCACTGCACGCCGATTCCTCGAGATGGTCCGGGATTTCAAGGAGGTGGACAGGGCAAGCCTCGCGGGCAGCCTGCGCCGCATGCTGGAAACCATCGGCGACCTGGATCTCCTCGCCGCGTCGGACGAGCCGAAGGTCGTGATTGACAGGTTTGTGGAGCTGCCGATGGTGAAGAGCGTTCTTGCTCACGGGCCGACCAAGGGCACCATCGTCACGGAGGAGAACCTCCAGGTTGATCTGCGCGTTGTGAAGCCGGACGAATTCGGCGCGGCGCTCCAGTATTTCACCGGCTCGAAGGCGCACAACATCAAGCTGCGGACGCTGGCGGAGGCGATGGGCTTCAAGGTGAACGAGTACGGGGTCTTCCGGGTCTCAGACAACAAGCGCGTCGCGGGTGAGACCGAGGAAGGAATGTATGAGGTCCTCGGCCTCGAGATCATGCCGCCCGAGCTCCGCGAGGATCGAGGCGAGATCGAAGCGTCGCGGCAGGAGCGGCTGCCCGACCTCGTCGAACGTTCCGACCTGAAGGGCGACCTCCACGTCCACACCAACTGGAGCGACGGTGCCGATCCTCCCGAGGCGATGGTGAAGGCCGCGCAGGATCTGGGCTACGAGTACCTCGCGATCTCCGACCATTCGGTCTCCATGGGCTTCGTACACGGCCTCACGCTCGAGCGCATAAGGGAGCAGCGCGCCCTGATTGACGGGCTGAACCGGAGATACCGGGGCATTCACGTGCTGCACGGCATCGAGGTCAATGTTCGGGCGGACGGCTCGCTGGATTACGACGACGAAGTGTTGGAGAGATTCGACGTTGTCACTGCCTCGGTCCACAGCGGCATGGGCATGAAGGTCGAGCGGATGAGTGAGCGCATCATCAAGGCGATCAGCAATCCGCACGTGGACATCCTCGGCCATCCGACGGGTCGGATTATCGGCAAGAGGGATCCGTACGAGGTTGACCTGGACGCGGTGCTGCGGGCCGCGGCGAAGACCGGCACGGCCATGGAGATAAACTCGCAGCCGGATCGCCTCGACCTGAAGGACACCGATGCCAGGCACGCGCAGGAACTGGGCGTGATGCTGGCCATAGACTCGGACGCGCATTCCGTCGGTCAGTTGGGGCTTGTTGATTACGGAATCGCAACTGCCCGGCGTGGGTGGATCGAGACGAAAAACGTGCTGAACGCCCTGCCGCTGAACGAACTGCTAGGCTGGCTGAGTAAGGAAGCTGCCAGGAAGGTGCGGAGACCGCGAAGGAAAGTGGTGTCATATCGGAGCTGAGCGATGCGGTGACTCGGGGCTCGCGGCACGGCACGGAATAACGCCCTCACCCCCGCCCTCTCCCGTTTCGCCTCCGGCTCACGGGCGAGGGAGCGGCCCTGCCGTTCGCAGAAGTGGACGACATTTCCGACGTTTTGCACTAGGTCCGAGTCCGGAGAGAACGAGGAACGAAGTACCATGAACGAAGAGCGAATCCCCATCGTCACATCGGTCGCGTGGCCGGGCGAGGAGATGCCGGACCTGAAGGAGCCGATTGTCGTCTCTGCCCAGGAGACTCCCATCGCGCTCGAAATCCGTGATGCCCTGATCTCGGAGCCCCGGCTCGGCGGCTCAGACCTGCAGGTCCTGGTGCGGGACGAGCGCGCGATTATCTCCGGAGATGTGCGCACGGAAGAGCAGAGGGACATTGCGCTGAACATCGCCGGCAGGTATGTCGGGCGCGACCGCGTGACAGATGAAATCCAGACCGGCGCGCAGATCAGCTACTTCTGCGAGGCGTGAGTTATTTCTTTTTCAACCGCTCGATCTGAGCCTTCAGAAGCTCAGTCTGCTTTCCACAGGGGGAAGGCAGACTGCGCATGAGGCCGGGCCACGCTGAACCCCTAATCAATAGCTCAGGCCGTGGCCGAAGGAATAGAGGCCGGGGATGGTGACAGGCAGCAGGCCGGACGGATTGATGTCGCCGAAGATGGCATCGGCCGCCGCCTGGAAGCCGCAGTTCCGATAGTTATAAGCCGCCAGGTATGCGTTGACCTCGGGGAATCCTGCAAGCTCGTAGGGCTCGCGAAGTCCGACGACCACCACGGGCTTGCCCATCGCGCACAATTCCTTCACCAGCGTTGTCTGACCCACGTTGGCCGAAAGCTGGGCTCTCGAAGTCCCAACGATGACGACGTAAGCGGACTCCGCCGCATTCTTGACCTGCTGGATTGCGGAGGAATTGGGATTCGCAGTTATTGCCATAGATTGCAGCTTCGAATGCTTCTGGGCTATGTATGGCTTGAACCTCGTTGCAGCATCAGTGGTCGTTTCGGATGCCTGGACGGTCACCAGGAGGATCTTCTGGCCCGAAGTCAAGTTAAGAGGCAGGAAACCGGACGTGTTCTGGACCAACGTAGTCCCGGCCCTTGCGGCGCTCAACTCGGCATTCCAGTGATCCGTGCTTCCCACAATATCGTCCGCAGCTTCTGGGTCAACATAGGGATTGGCGAACAGTCCTTTCCGATACTTCAGGCTCAGAATCCTGGCGACCGACTGGTCTATCCTGGACTGGGGTATCTCTTCGCTGAGGACGGCCGACCTGATGGCGCTGATCGCCGTGTCGAGGTCCGGCGAGAGGGAAAGGAGGTCCACGCCTGCCTGAATCGCCATGACTGAGGCCTCCTCAACCGTATAGTTGGAATTGATGGCGGCCATGCCCATCGAGTCGGTCATGACCACTCCGTCGAAGCCCATGTTGCCTCGGAGGTAGCCGTCAACGACTTCGGGCGACAGCGTAGCGGGCCTGGTGGCATCAAGGCAGGTGACGACGATGTGCGCGGTCATGATGGCATCCAGGCCGTTGTTGACCGCATCTCTGAAAGGTCGGCCGTGGATGGTATCCAGGGTGTTGAAGTCGTAGGTCACAATCGGTAGGACGCTATGGGAGTCTGTGGCGGTGTCGCCGTGGCCCGGGAAATGCTTGCCTGTGGCGATCACGCCGGCACTGTGCAGGCCTCCCATGTAGGCCAATCCCATGTCCGACACGAGACCCGGCTGCTCTCCGAAGGAGCGAACCCCGATCACGGGATTCGCCGGATTATTATTGACATCCAGGACGGGAGCGAGGTCCATGTTACCCCCGACGGCCCTGACCTCTTCTCCGATCACACTGCCGGCGAGATAAGCCATATCGGTGGACCTTGACGCTCCGAGCGCCATATTGCCGGGGAAATCAGCCCCGCCG
>Ga0315274_10003104_pt1 | contig 24775 bp, 12 predicted proteins | sample YL17G02_20_MG_FD_203700 | JGI IMG/M metagenome (GOLD analysis project Ga0315274, IMG submission 203700) | Sediment microbial communities from Yellowstone Lake, YNP, Wyoming, USA - YL17G02_20 | ecosystem: Environmental > Aquatic > Freshwater > Lake > Sediment | place: USA: Wyoming | collected...
CGCTCCATCGCCGATGTGCTGGACTTGACCGTGGACGAAGCCATCGGGTTCCTGAGCGGTTTCGTGGATTCCCGCCCGGCCGAACGCGCGGTCGCGCGCCTGCGGTTGCTGCAGGACGTTGGCCTCGGCTATCTCCGGCTCGGCCAGCCGATCAACACCCTGTCCGGCGGCGAGAGCCAGCGCCTGAAGCTGGTCGGGCATTTGGCGGAAGCCAGCGTAGGACCGGCTTCCAGCCAGTTCTCCGGGCGTGAGGGCGACTCGCAAAGCCCGGGACACAAGCCCGCTCGTTCCGCGGCCCTGCTGGCTGAAGCCCGGCGGGACACCCGCCCCACGCTGTTTCTGTTCGATGAGCCGACGACCGGCCTGCATTTCGACGACGTTCGGGTACTGCTGGTCGTTTTCCAGCGGTTGGTGGACGCCGGCCATTCGGTCCTGGTCGTCGAGCACAACTTGGACGTGATCAAGTCGGCCGACTGGGTGATTGACCTCGGACCGGAGGCCGGAGAAGACGGAGGGCGGCTGGTTGCCGAAGGACCACCCGAAGCCATCGCGGCCTGCGAACTCAGCCACACCGGACAAGCGCTACGGGACATGCCCACTTTCTGAGCCAGCGGCGGACGGGCGGCGCGGTGAATAACCGGTGAGCAAGCGGCACAATAACTTCCTCTTGACTTCTGGAGTGGCGGGCCGACTTTGGCACAAGAACGCGCGTGGCTCCGGTTCGCGCTCGGGAGTCGTACAGCTCAGCCCCCTCCGAGACCACGGAACAAATGGATATCAGCACGACTGCGCGGCAGCTTGCTCCAACGGGACTTCGCCCGGAAGTGGAGCTCAAATGCTCCGTCGCGGTGGTATACGCCGACACTGCCGCTCGCGAACGGGGCATCTCCCTCTGTCATCACCTCGTGCGCGAGTTCTGGACCGAGATCGACTTCGAGTTCAGTTGGTGGCGGTTCCGTTACCTGGCGGACCCGGACCTCGCAGAGACCGCCGCCCGGGCCGCCGCCGCCGCCGACATGGTGATCCTGTCAGCGCGAGCCAGTGACGATTTGCCGCCGCACGTGAAGGACTGGTTTGACCTGTGGCTCCCGGCGGGACAAACGCGGGACGCCGTGCTGATCGTGTTGGCGGACACGCGCAACGAGGCGGAGCTAAGTCGGTCGCCGTTTGTGTCCTTTGCGGAGCAGGCGGGCCGGCGGGCCAACCTGGATTGTCTCCTCCCTTGGGGAGCGCCCCGGCGCGTTTCCAGCCAGGATCCCCTGGGGATGATGCGCGATCGGGCCACCCATGTCAGTCAGGTGCTCGACGAAATCCTGCACCACGTTGGGCCTCCGCCGACGCTGCCGACCCACTGGGGTCTCAACGAATAGCGCGCCTTCCTTCCGGCTCGGCGAATCCCTTTTGCGCTCGACGCCTCCCGTGCTAAGAGTGGGGCGTGTCTGACCGTTCCGAGCCTCCGGCGGCTTCCGACGCCATCCGGATCTTGGGTGCGCGGGAGCACAACCTGAAGAACCTCGCGGTGGAGGTGCCACGGGGACGCTTCGTGGTGATCACTGGCGTCAGTGGTTCTGGGAAAAGCACGCTCGCGTTCGACCTGCTGTTCGCCGAGGGCCAGCGGCGGTTTCTGGATTCCATGAACACCTACGCCCGGCAGTTCGTGGAGCAGATGGCGCGGCCGGACGTGGATGCCATCGACGGTCTCCCGCCCACCGTCAGCATCGAGCAGCGGAACGCGCGCGGCGGCGGCAAGAGCACCGTGGCCACCGTGACGGAGATTCACCATTTCCTCCGACTCCTGTTCGCGCGCCTGGGCGTTCCGTACTGTCCGGACTGCCAGATTCCCGTCGAGCCGCAGACACGCGACCAATTGCAGCGCCAATTACAGAAGGAACTCCGGCAGCGGGGCGATCTGCTGCTGCTGGCGCCGGTCGTCAAAAACCGCAAAGGCTTCCACTCGGACGTCGCGGAATGGGCAGCCCAGCACGGCTACGCCGAGGTGCGGGCGGACGGGCGAATCTACGCTACGGCGGGAGGTTTGCGGCTGGATCGGTACCGCGAACACAACGTGGAAATCGTCGTGGGCGTCCTGGAACGGCGCCGGCGGCTAGCCGGGCGACAGAAGAGCGCCGAGCAAATGGTCGAGGAGGCGCTCAAGCTGGGTAACGGCACGCTGCTGGCGCTCGACAACCGCCAGGACGTCTCGGTGCACTCGACCGCGCGGGCGTGCGTCCGCTGCGGGCGATCGTTCGCGCCGCTTGATCCCAAGGACTTCAGCTACCATTCGCCCCACGGTTGGTGTCCGCGATGCCGCGGCTTTGGTGAATTGTTCTACCTGCCGGACGTGGACCGGGGCGCGCGCGCGGACGCGATCGAGGAATCGTGGTTTGGCTGGCAGGAAGGCAAGCGGGAGCCTTGCCCCGCGTGCCACGGCATGCGCCTGAACGCCCTCGCCCGGGCGGTGCGGCTCCCCGTCTCCAATCCCAGGTCGCCGATCTCAGGCCCAGGCCGCTCCGCCTTGCCGACTATGGACGACTTCGGCGGCGCGTCCGTGGATTCGGCCCACGCCTTCTTTCGCACCCTGCGGCTCGTGGGCCGGGAGGCTGCCGTCGCGCGGGACATCCTGCCGGAGATCCGGGAACGGCTGCGGTTCCTGCGCGAGGTCGGGCTGGGCTACCTGCAACTGGGCCGCGCCGTCCCCACGCTGTCAGGCGGCGAGGCCCAGCGCATCCGCCTGGCGGCGCAACTGGGCTCCAATCTCAGCGGCGTGCTTTACATCCTGGACGAACCCACCATCGGCCTGCACGCCCGTGACAACGAGCGGCTCCTGGCCACGTTGGCCGTCCTGCAGTCCCGCGGCAACTCGCTCGTGGTCGTCGAACACGACGAGGCCACGATGCGGCGCGCGGATCACATCATCGACCTCGGGCCGGGCGCCGGCGTGCACGGCGGCGAAGTCGTGGCCAGCGGCACCCTGACCGAGCTCCAGCAGCACCGGGACTCGGTCACCGGCCAGTGCCTGCGCCAGGACCGCTCGTATCCGACTCGTGGCCAGCGCCGGCCGGTGCCACCGGATCATCCGCGCTTGGTGTTGGCAGGCGCCAGCGCCCACAACCTGCGCCACCTGACTGTCCCATTCCCGTTGGGACGGTTGGTGCTGGTGACGGGCGTGAGCGGCTCCGGCAAGAGCAGCTTGGTGCGCGAATGCCTGCTGCCGGCCTTGCACCGCGCGTTGAAAACTCACAATGATTCCTCGAAGGCGGGGTCGGCTTCGTGTTCCCTCCGCGGGTACGAATCGCTCAGGGCCGTGTACGAGGTGGACCAGTCGCCCATTGGCCGCACGCCGCGATCGATTCCCGCCACCTACGTCGGGTTCTTTGACGACATCCGCGCGCTGTTTGCCCAGGTGCCGGAGGCGCGGCTGCGCGGCTATACCGCCAGCCGCTTCTCCTTCAACAGCGCGCAGGGCCGTTGCCCCCAATGCGAGGGGGCGGGCAGCGTGAAGCTGGAAATGAACTTCCTGCCGGCCGCGTTTGTGAAATGTGAGGCTTGCGACGGACGACGCTTCAGCCGCGAGACGCTGGACATCGAATTCAACGGCCGGAACGTCGCGCAGGTCCTCGAACTCAGTGTCGAGGAAGCCCTCGAGTGCTTCGCCGCCTTCCCGCGCATCCGCCGGCCGCTCGAGGCCCTGCGGGACACGGGCCTCGGTTACTTGAAGCTCGGCCAGACCAGCCCTACCCTCAGCGGCGGCGAGGCCCAACGCGTCAAGCTCGTCACCCACCTCCTCAGCGGGTTGCGGGAGTCCAGGCTGCCCCTCACCCGCCCTCCGGGCACCCTCTCCCCCTCCGAGGGGGAGAGGGACGGGGTGAGGGGGCAGCCGTTCCCTGCGAACCATGCCAAGTCCATCGGGAAGCGAAACCTGTTCATCCTGGAGGAGCCCACCATCGGCCTGCACATGGCGGATGTGCGGCTGCTGGTGGACGTGCTGCATCGACTCATTGATGGCGGGCACAGCGTCCTCGTCATCGAGCACAACCTCGATCTTATCGCCGAGGCGGACTGGGTTATTGACCTGGGGCCGGAAGGCGGCGATGGCGGCGGGCGGATCGTGGTCGAAGGCACCCCCGAGCAGGTGGCGCGCTGTGCGCACTCGCATACCGGCCGTTTTCTGCGCAAGCTCCTCCGAACACGATGAGCGACCCTTACGAAGAACTCGTGGATGGTGAACTGCTGTTCCGGCTCCCACCGGGTCTCCGCCACGAGATCATCTGCGCGCGCCTTCATCAGCGCGTGTGCGCCAGCCTGACCGGCAACGGCACCTCACGCCTCCTGGCCCCTCGCGCTCAAGTCGAACTCACCCGGGGCACGGTGTTGCGGCCGGACCTCGCGTTGGTGACCGTGGCGACCGGCAAGCTCTGGCTCGCAGCCGAGGTGATCAGTTCCGACGATCATCGCTCGGACACGGTCACGAAGAAGGAAGTGTACGAGAACGTCCGGGTGCCGCGGCTGTGGATGATCGATCCTCGATACGACAACATCGAGGTCTATCACGGCGGCGAGTACGGCCTGACCCTCAAAGGGATGCTCGCCGGGCGAGCAGCGTTGGCCGAGCCGCTCTTGCCAGCGTTCACCCTGGTGGTCGCGGAGTTGTTCCAAGCTTGATCGACCGCCGGCAGACCGTGCGTCGGGTACAAACCGTCCTACCACGGACGTTCCCAGCCTACAAAACAGGCTCCGAACCCTAACCTCACCCGATACCGTCCCCGCGATGCCGCAGTATGCCTCGTGTCACAGAGACAAGCGCCTTGAGAACATGAGGTTTGGAAGAGTAGATGGGTCGGAATAGGCCTTAGTCACGCTTCTTGGTCGGGTTCCTGTGCTCCTGCCAAGACCGGCTGCTCAACCCGCTCGCGCCTGCTTCCCGGGGGGCGCTTCACGCAAGCACAACGGCGGGTAAGGCTCACAAGCGTCGAGCCCGGCCCCCAGGAGCGCGTCGCTTCCGGCCGCGTGCGAATCTCGAATCCTGTCGTGTCGGAACAAGCGCATTCAAGCCGCGGCACCCGAGCTGTGGGCGCTGGGGGGATTACGGGTTACGTCCTGCGGTCGGGAAAGAGGGCTGAAAAACGCGCCTAAGGCACCAAACCGCGACTCGTTCCTCTGCGACTACTTCCAGTGCAGACACTCATTGTTGTGACACGGCGAACTTCCCTCAGTTAACGGGTCCCAGGATGGTTGATCGCCGCGGGAGCAGAGCCGTCGGCAGCGGAGCGGAAGTTGTCGCCCATCTCCCGATACAACCACGCCTTCGCAAAGGCCCAGCGGCGCTTGGCCGTCGGCACGGAAATGCCCTGCACCTCGGCGGCCTCTTCGGTCGTGAGTCCCACGAAATAGCGCAGCTTCACCAACTCCGCCTTCTGCGGATCTTGCGACGCCAGTTTGTCCAGCGCTTCATGGACGGCGAGCAAGCGGTCGTCGTCACCGCCCGGCGCGGCGATGCCTTCTTCCGGCAGCTCGACGCGGACCTGGCCGCCCCCGTGGCGCTGGGCGCGCTTGCGGCGGGCGTTGTCCACGAGGATGCGGCGCATCGCTTCGGCGGCGGTGGCGAAGAACTGCGCCCGATTCTGCCAATCATGCTTGCCGAGCGACTGGACGCGCAGCCAGGCTTCGTGGACCAGGGCGGTGGGCTGCAGCGTTTGACCGGGCCGTTCGCCGGCCAGTTTGTGCGCCGCCAGTTTGCGGAGTTCATCGTACACGAGCGGCAACAGTTCCTCGGAGGCACGGGGGTCGCCGGCTTGCAGGCAATCCAGGATGCGCGTGACATCGCTCATGGACGCCCCGACCATGCGGCGGCGCGTCCCGGCGGTCAAGCGACGACAAGCCTGGCAGCGCGGTCCGGCAACCGTTTGAGGGAAGCTCCGACGCCAAACGAATCGGCGCGCTTTGGGACCTTGAACCGAGCCTCGCCGTTGGGTGTCCACGCTTTAGCGTGCTGGGTCGTCCGGACACCCTGAAGGGTGGACACCAAACAGGGTTCATGGAGAGCCCCGACGACACGAGAATCGCGCTTCGGGACCACAAACCCGGGAGGGCGAGACTCCCGTCGAGCCCCGTCTTGCTGGAGTCAGGGCTCGTGAGGACACTCGCCCTCCCGGCACGGCTCATGGCTAGACGGAACACGGTGGCTGAGGTGAATGCGGAAACCGACCGGGCGGTCACGGCGCCACGGCGCGATAGAATCTGTTGTTCGAAGTGGCGGCGGACGTGTCGGTGATGACGATCGGTCCGGTGTAAGTGAAGTTCGTCAGATTGGTCCAACTTCCGACCTCAAGCGACGGCGAGGTCTGGATGCGATAGGGCTGGCCGATAGTGGCGCCGCTGAACCTGCAACTGAAACCAGCGACCGGTGAGTACGCCAGACCGCTCAGTCGGCCGGGTGTTGCGCCAACATTCGCTTGGGCGATGAAAGGGGACACGTTGGTCCCAGCTACGGAGAAATCTCCTCCGACGAACAGATGTCCCGAGTCGTCTGCCGCCAGCGCATAGACTTGGCCGTTCACTCCCGAACCCATGGCGGACCAGGTACTGCCATCCCATTTGGCGATACCCTGACCTGCCCAGTAGTAGGCTAACCCCACGTAGAGATTGGTCCCGCTGACAGCCAGGGGTCCCCCCCCGCCCGTCCCCAGCGACGATCCTCCCAAGGATGACCAAACGCTGCCGTCCCACTTGGCAATCGCATCGACATGCGCCCAGACTTGCCAGTTTATGGTCGAGAAATACCCTTGCGCATACAGAGTACTTCCAGAAACCGCCAACGCAGTGATGTGAGTGCTGTAGAGTCCGTTTCCAAATCCACCTCCCAGAGCTGTCCATCCACTGCCATCCCACTTGGCTACGTAGGTACTGAAATCCCCGCCGGCATACACCTCGCTGCCGGAAACCACAAGCGCGCTAACCAGCGCGTCCATTCCTGAGCCCAAAGTCGACCAAGCGGTGCCGTCCCATCTGGCTATGTAGTTGGCCGGCACGCCGCCCGCCGTGGCGAAACTCCCCCCGGCGTAAAGATTGGTAGCGCTCACCGCCAGAGCATTGACGTCACCGTTCATCCCTGAACCGAGGGCCGACCAGGCGCTGCCGTCCCATCTGGCAATCCGGTTGACCGGCACCCCGCCCGCCGAGAGGAAGTTGCCGCCCGCGTAGAGACTGCTACCGCTTACGGCCAGCGCATTGACATTGCCATTGATCCCCGAACCGAGGGCCGACCAGGCACTGCCATTCCATTTAGCAATGCGGTTGGCTGGCACCCCACCTGCCTTCGAGAAGTCTCCCGCGGCATACAAATCCGTCCCGCTCACCGCCAAACTGTTGACTCGGGCGTTGACTCCTAAGAGCGCCCCGAGACCCGACCAAGCTCTGACTTCCTCCGCCCATTTAGCAATGTATTTCGTCGGCACCCCGCCCGCTGTGGTGAAATCGCCCCCGGCGTAGAGATCCGTCCCGCTCACCGCCAACGCAGAGACCGTAGGAGTGTTGCCAGGATGATCGGGGTCAAGCATGCCAGAACCCAAGGCCGACCAAGTGCTGCCGTCCCATTTAGCGATCCGACTGGCCGACCTCCCGCCGGCCGTGCTGAAGTTCCCTCCAGCGTAGAGATTGGTCCCGCTCACCGCCAGTGCGCTGACGGGGCCTCCCATCCCTGAGCCCAAGGCTGACCAGGCGATGCCGTCCCATTTAGCGATGTATTTGGCCGGCACGCCGCTCGCCGTCGTGAAGTCCCCCGCGGCGTAGAGATTGCTCCCGCTCACCGCCAGCGCCTTGACTGAGCCGTTGTTCATCCCTGAGCCCAGGACCGACCAAGCGCTGCCGTCCCATTTGGCAATGGAGCCCAAGTTCCCCCCCGCATAGAGGTCGGTACCACTCACCGCCAGCGCATAGACTTGGCCATTCACCCCCGAGCCCAAAGCTGACCAGGCATTGCCGTCCCATTTGGCGATGTAGTTTGCCGGCACCTCACCCGCCGAGAGGAAGCTGCCCCCAACGTAGAGATTGGTGCCGCTTGCTGCCAACGCATAGACACAGAGGTTTTGTTGCGAGCTATCTCCGATCCCGGAGCTTAAGGCCGACCAAGCACTACCGTCCCATCTGGCTATGTAGTTGGCCGACACCCCGCCTGCCGTAGTGAAATTCCCCCCAGCGTAGAGATTAGTACCGCTCACTGCCAACGCATAGACCGCGGGACGATTGTTAGGATTGGGGTCACCCATCCCCGAGCCCAAGGACGACCAGGTACTGCCGTCCCACTTGGCCACGCGATTCGCAGCGGCTTCCCCCACGACGCTGAAGCTACCGCCTATGTAGAGGTTTCCAGCCTCATCCACGACTACTGAGTTCACAGCGCCGTTGGCCCCAAGCATCCTCCCCATGCTAACCCAATTGGCATCGCTGAAGGTCGGGTCAATGCGCACGGGGTAAAGGGCGTTGGCGTCCGCCACCCTCACGGCCAACCGGTCGGCCGAGAGCAATTCCAAGCGTGCCGTGAGTTCCTGGCCCGTGGCATCCACCACCCGCAACCGGCTGTATGCCATTACGCGCTCCGAGCCCTCCACCGTGAGCTTGGCCCCGTAAGCCGCCGCCTCTGCCCGCACGCCGCTCAATCGCAGTTCCACGCGCAACTCTCCCGCCCCCGCCGGGCGCTCCGAAACCACAAAATCCTGCCGCACCCCGTCCGCGCTCACGGAATACTCCTCGGTCAGCCCAGGCCGGATGAAAAGGGCGAGCTTGTCTCGTACGGCCACTTTGCCGGTGCGCGAGAGGCCCCTATTCAGCGGCCCGTCGGTCGTGCTCCGTACTTCGGAGCGACGGGGGGCCGGCGTGACGGGCCCGCTCAGGTCAGAGTCCGCCATGCGTCCCACCTTGACCGCGACGACCCGGAAACGCTCACCGGTGGCGTCCTTGGCCGTCGAGGTGAGCCAGAGACCGTCGGGCGTCACCTGGCCCTCCAGCCGTTGGACTGCACAGCGCAGTTCGGCGCCGTCCGACGTGGCGGTGACCGACAAGCTTTCGCCCTGATGCTGCCCGCCGATCACGGTGCAGAGGCTTCCGGTTGCGAGTGCGGTGGAGAGCGAAATCACCAAGGTGAAAGCAGTGCTTCGGGGCGTGGTTGTGTTGGCGGTTGTCTTCATTGTCTTTCTTCCTTTACGTGGTGGCGTGTTCGGCGACTTCGGCGGGTTCAGTTCTTCAGGATTGGTCGGTGGGCGTGAATGGCGTCCGGTCTCAAGTAGCGCTGGGTGTTGGGTGAAGGAACTTTGTTTCGGGTCTACTTGGCCGCTCCCCGCCCGGGGGGATTGCCGGGCGGGGAAAGCGATGGTTCCGCGTAATCGGTGATCATGGGCTAGCGGTCGCCCCGTGACTCGTTTTGACCGGTTCGGTCTAGTCTCTGGGAGCCGGCGCCACCGTGATGTGGTAGGTGACGTCCAGGCTCCAAGGGTAGCTGCCTTGTGCAGCGGTGAAGTGAATGGTGTGCTGGCCGTGCGAGAGCGGCGCCAGCATGAGCCAATAGCCGTCATCGACCGAAGGACCATACGTTCCGGCAGGGATTCCCCAGACGTTGTTGTCCGGAAAGGCCACCATGAAGGCTTGGCCAGGAGGCGTCTTGAAACGGTAGGCCCCCAGGTTGGCCACTTCCCGACCATCAATCTGGCAGGAGAGGTTCACGTAATCGTCCACCTGCGCGGCGATATAACCGCGGGTGTAAGCTTCCTGCGCTGGGGACCAGGGGTTATCGCCGAATTCCGGGGTATTGACCCACACCCACTCGCCAATCGGGAAGAACAACGCCTTGCCTTCAGGGACGGTGATGGTGCGTTCTGCGGCCCCGCCGGCAGTGCCCGCCAGAAACCAGACCTTGCCCGATTGCCCAACCGCCGCATCTTGGCCGGTCAGGTCAAGGATGGGGTTTTGGTCGGCGGGAATCGAGTAGGCCCAGCGGATCCAGGCGTCACCCCATTCCCCATAGCTCATTCCGAAGGGGTTGGAACCAGGGGGAAGGATGCTGGGATTGGGATTCCCGTGATTGCCACGGTCAGCCCAGGCCGGGCTTCCGGCCAATGACACGATGGCGACGGCCGCCAGCGCAGACTTGAGCAGGTGCAGTGTTCTCAGACTCAGACTCTTCATTCGTTTTCCCTTGTGTTGGTGGCGTGGAGCGCCGGTTGTTGACTGGGTCACTCCGTCCACCGTGGTCCGGAACGCCCTGTCCACCCAGAGAAGCGGAATACCGGGTTGAAAAGGATCACTGATTGAGAAGATTTATAGCCCTTTTTGTCGTGAGAAGCCGGCCAACGACGAAACGTGGGGCCCCGGGCTCAGGGAACCCGCTGCGGAAGGTGGCAAGGTCCAACTCGCGACGGAGGCCGCCACTCGCGTCAGCGGCTATAAGAACCGAAGGCGCCTCCGGTGGTCCGCCACAGCGTCAGCCCCCGGCTCGGCAGGCTGGGCGCGGGCCTTACTGTGGCGGCTCAGGCGTGGTTAGGCGCGGTGCGTTCTCGTCGCGACCGAGGGCTTCGAGCTTCCTCCGCCACTCGGTGGCCTGGTCCGGGCGGCTGGTTTCTTCATAGAATCGGACCAGGCGTTCAAGGGCGGTGCGCCTCCACTTGAGTGTCTTCTCAGGAGCCCGGAACTTTTCCCAGCAGGACCAGGCTTCGAGCAGGAGCGGTTCCGCGTCGGCAGACCTTCCCCGGACCTTCAGCAAATCCGCAAAATCATGGATGGTGTCCGTCAGAGCCCGGGTCAGGGTTAAGTCCTGAAGCCCGAGCGAGATGGCTTGGTCGCGCAAGGCTCCGGCGGTGGGCTCTCCCGCCTGTTGCCGCACCCAGCCGAGAGCCCAGAGCACGGAAACCGCTTCGAGGCTGTTCGTCCGCTCCAGTTTCTTCAGCATGGTGAGGGCGGTGTCGAGCAGCGATCCGGCTTCGGCGAGCTCCCCGCGAACAGCCGCCAAAGTGCCGAGTTGGTTGAGCGACTCGGCCAGAGCCAGGTGTTCGGCGGGGTAGAGTTTCCTTCTCATCGCGAGAGCCTGTTCTTCCAGCGCTTGGGAGGCCGCAAAGTCACCCTGCATGCCGCGAGCCAAGGCCAGCCCATGCAGTGAACTGGCGATCTCCGGGTGCTCCTCGCCGAAGGTCTTCTTCTGGAGAGCCAATACTTCCTCATAGGCCTTCTCCCCCTTCGCAAACTCATTACGCATGACGTAGAGCTGGGCCAGTTGCCGGAGTGAGAGAATCACGTCGGGGTGCTCGTCGCCGAAGAGCTTCTGCCGCAAGGCCAGTGCCTGGCGGTAGTTGCGTTCTGCGTTCTCGAAATCGCCCTCCTCGTAGAGGACCTCTCCCAGGTTGCTGAGCGCCTCCGCCACCGCCGGGTGAACCTCGCCGTGGAGCGCCTTGCTCAGGGCCAGACACTCGCGGTGCATCGCTTCGGCCGCCGCCAGGTCGTGATGCTCCTGTTGCAGCGTCAGGGCCAGGTTGCCGACCAACAGGGCGACCGTGGGGTGAACCTCGCCGACCAGTGCTTTTTCCATGGCGAGTGCTTCCCGATTCAAGCGCTCAGTTTCGTTCAGCTCGCCTTGGTCTCCCCGTACGTTGGCCAGAGTGCTGAGCGCGCCAACGATGTCCTGATGTTCGCGCGGATGGGATTTCCTAGCGAGTGCCAGCCCTTCGCGGGCGGCGGCTTCAGCGCCCGGCAGGTCCCCCCGCGCCTGCAGCACATTCGCCAGGTTGACCAGGGATTTCGCCAAATCCGCGGGGTTCGCCTCGGCGTGTCGCCTCCGGATCACCAGCGCTTCGCGTTGCGCAGCTTCCGCGCCTTGCAGGTCGCCATGGTCCTGCAGGATTACGGAGAGGCTGTTCAGGGCGTCCGCCACCGCCGGGTGGCTGTTCCCGTGGATGAATTTTCTCAAGCGGAGCGCCTCGCGCACCATCGCGAGCGCGTTCGTGTGGTCCCCCAATTCGTCATACGTCCGGCAGATGATCAAGCGCAACTCCGCTTCCACTTCCGGCTGGTTGGTGAGCTCGGTGCTCACGCGTTTCGCGGTCTTGTCCAGGATCTCCTTGAGCAGGGTCGTGTCCCGGCCCAGCGCGACTGACGGGCCAACGCCTTCCAGCATCTCCTTGAGGATCCGAACCACTTGCCCGCTCTTGGTGGCCTCCTGCCTCGCCACCCGACGCTGCTGAGCTTCGCGAACGAACAGGAACGTGGACAACGCCAGCCCCAAGACCAGGGCGGTGCTCACGGCGCCCAGCGCGACGACCACAACCTTGTTACGTCCGACCAGCTTTTGCAGCCGGTAAAGTCGGCCCGGCGGGCTGGCGACGACCGGTTCGTTGTGCAGATGCCGCTCAATGTCTCTGGCCAGACCGTTGGCGGTTTCGTAGCGGCGGTTGCGGTCCTTTTCCAGACACCGCATTGCGATCCAGTCGAGATCACCGCGCAGCAGATGGATCAGCCGCACCGCGTCCGACTGCCGTCTACTCGCCACGATGGCGCGCTCGGCATCCAGCATCGTGCTCAGGCGCGTGGAGGGTTTGGCGGGTTCCTTTTCGCGGATCGTGCGCCGCATGGCATCGAGCCCGGCCTCCAGCAGTTCCTTCTCGCCGAACGGCGTCTGGCCGGTCAGCAGTTCATAGAGCAACACGCCCAGCGAGTAGATGTCGCTGCGTGTATCGATGTCCAGACCCGTCAACTCGGCCTGCTCCGGGCTCATGTAGGCGGGCGTCCCGATAAATTGCCGGAACGCCGTGAACACCGTCTTGTCCGTGAGCCGTTGTTGGCCCGTGGCCTTGGCGATCCCGAAGTCGATGACCTTGGGCACCGGCTCACCGTCGTGGAGCGTGACAAGGATGTTCGAGGGCTTGATGTCGCGGTGGATGATGCCTTTCTGGTGCGCATGCTGAATCGCCTGGCAGACCTTCATGAACAGGTCGAGCCGGGCGCGGGTGGACAGGTTGTTCTCGTCGCAGTAGTCCGTGATCTTGATGCCGCGGACCAGTTCCATCACGAAGAAGGGCCGGCCTGTGGCCGTGGCCCCGGCGTCCAGCACCTTGGCGATGTTCGGATGGTCCATGAGGGCGAGCGCCTGCCGCTCCGCCTCGAAGCGGCCGATGACGTCCTTGGTGTCCATGCCCAGCTTGACGATCTTCAGGGCGACGCGACGGCGGATGGGTTGCTCCTGGTCGGCCATGTACACCACCCCACAGCCGCCCTCGCCGATTTGCTCCAGGAGCTTGTAGTGGCTGATGCGATCGCCGGGCTTCTCCGAGAGCGGGCGGAGGTTCTCATCCGCAGCATCGCCCGAGGCCGCCGAAGCGGTTGCGGCTGGGGACGGTCGAGCGCCGAGAGCCGGCTGTTCGAGGAAGTCCTGGTCGGGTTGGCCCGCCCGCAGCAGCGCCTCGACGCGCTCCCGGAGCTGGACCTCCGCCCCGCAGGCCCGCTCCAGGTAAGCCGCGCGCTCCCCGGGGTCCTGAATCTCCGAGGCGGCGTGGAAGACAGCCTCCTCGCGCGAGGGTTGAGGGTTCATCGGACGTTGAAGTCGATCCGGGTAACCAGAGGAAGTCGGAATGGATGAGATGTCAGTTCACCCAGAATGGGAGGCGAGGTCCTCCGGCCGTTCGTGGCTATTCCCCCCTGCTCGAGGGGATCTCGTTCGTGGATCCCAGAGGAGCGGAGCGGCTGGGGATCCCGTCCGCCAGGCCGCTCCGCGCCGTTGCGGGCATTCTCGTCTTACTGCACTTCGTGAGGTGCCACGGTGATGTGGTAGGTCACGTCGAGCGGAGCGTCCCAGTCGAACGGATCGCCCTCGGCCACGGCGAAGTGAAACCTGCCACTGTAGTGGATCGTGTGCACCCCCACGCTCAGCGGATGAACCATCACGAAGTAGCCGTCGCTGACCGAGGTGCCCGCTCCGCCCGTCGCACCAAACAGCCACGGTGTGGGTGCCGTGAAGTCGAACTGCGGCGATTCGACACGGTAGTTCTCGATGTGGGCCACGGCGTGTCCGTCCACGCTACACGTGACGTCGTGAATATGATCGGCCTGCCACTTCGAGCTTGCCCGTTGCTCGGCTTCGGTCGCTCCCAGGCCCTCCAGGTCGGAGGATTCCACGTTGAGCAATCCCACGAACAGGGCCTTTCCGGCGGGGATGGTGCAGGAGCGGCTTACCGTGCCGAAGGGCGTGGCGAGGAACCAGACCTTCCCGGATTGGCCGAAGGTGACGTCAAAGGCCGGGTCATCCACGAAGGGATGGGGGATCGGTCCAGTGACCGGCAATTCCATTGCCCAGGTCCACCATGCGGCGCTCCATTCGCCGTAGGTCTTGCCAAACGGCCTGGAAGTCGGTGGCGCGATCTCCGGGTTGCCAAGGTTCTGGGGGAGGACGGTCACAATCCAGGTGTTGTCGAAGATCACGCCGTAGCCGGCCGGGAACTGGTAGTAACCGCCGACAGGAATGATCAACGGCTCATATAAATGGATGACGTGCCGACCCACAGACAGCGGTTCAACCACAACCCCGAGGCTCTGGAAGGAGAGCGCAGCGATGGAGTGGTACGAAGTCGGTGCCGCATAGACCACGATCGGGTCGAAAGCCGTGTTGGGAATGTAATAGGCCGCCTTGTTCCGATCCGAGAGGACAGTCTTTCCGTCGATGGTGAGGCGGGGGTGAGCGCCGCCGAGCGCGACCGTGTCGGCCATCGGCAAATCGTCGGGGTTACCGTTATTGTATCGCTCCCAGTACCATGCGAACTCGGGGAGCACAAAGGGAGTTCCTGCGGTGAGGCTGATCTCCAGTTGGCCGCGGTAAAGGGCGGGGTCCTCGGGCGTGCCGGAGCCGCTGATCTGCGTGCCGGCCGGCAGGGCCATGAGCTGGACGCGGCCCACGGTGCTCTGCGCGGGATCTGACCCGAGGATATTCCATCGCCAGTAGATGCTGAGCCATTCGGTCAGGGTCTTGCCATACGCATGCGAGTGCGGCGGGGCAATCATGGGGCCGTGGTGGTCCCGATCCTGAGGTTCTGCCAGCGCGCTGCCGGCGGTGAGGATTACTGCCAGCGCCAGCGCGCCGGCCGGGAGCCAGTTTCTTCTCTCTGCATTCTTCATTTGCTAACCTTGGGTTCATGGCGCGGAGCGCCGGTTGTTCGCAGGGCCACCCCGTCCGTTGTGGACCAAAGCGCCCCGTCACCCCGTATAAGCGAGAAATCCAGAAGAAAAGGATCACTAACTCAGACAATGTCCGGGACTTTTGCTCCTAGCGGATGGCTTCCCGTCGGAATCCGGGCACCGTGGTTCCGGCGTCCTCTTCGGGACGCGGCGCCAACCGCGACACGAACGGAGTGGTTGGTCGCGGTCGGGTGGCGTTCCAGTCAGAGTGAGTCGCTGTTCCCCGAATCCGTATCTGTCTCTGGCTAGGGCTGCGCGGGTTGAGTTGCCTGTGCCAGCGGGTAGGGTGGGAGATCCCAGTCCAGGTTCATGGACGCCAACTGCTGGCGAATGAGCCGCAGGTCCCAGATCTGGATTGGGCCGGTGGCGAGGGCTACGGCCAATTGCGTGCCGTCGAGGTTGAAGGCGATCCAGTTGATGACGAGTCGTTCGGGCGCTTCGAGCATGGCCAGCTCCCGACCGGAGGTCGCTTCCACCAACCGCACCGTGGTGCGCGAAATCGCCACGGCAAGCACCTGGCTGTCGGGCGAGAAAGCGGACTGGCCGTAGAACCCCGCAGCCCCGCTGGGCATCGCGAAGCGGCTTTGCCAGGTGGCGACATCCCAGACCCGAAACTCCGTTCCATTGCCGACGACCAGCCAACGGTTGTTGGGACTGAAAGCGGCATGGTTGCACAGGCGAACCGGGATACGTTGCGCAACCACGGACTGCGACACATCCCAGACTTGCGCGTTCGTGCTGGTCCTTCCCCAGGTTGTGCGGATTCCGATGAAAGCGGACACCTGTTCCAATCCATATCGGACACCGTTCCGATCCTGTCGGACAGTTGTCGGAGCGAAGCGACGCTCTGAGGGAGTCATAAAGGGGTGTCCGACAGGAGTCAAGGTTCTGCCACGGTTTTGGCGCTCATTCGGAGCCCCTCCGAGGGGCGACGATTCGGCCGTCAAGCCCAGGGCGTCGTCGGGCCGTTTATTCGGGCGGGCGGTGAGCGGCGGCAACGGACTCTCGAACTCCAGTTCGCGTTGCCGCCGGTCGCTACGCGTAACGGACTCACCCGCCCGCCCGAATAGGCGCGCCTGTGACTGAGGGACTTTAAGGTTCACTTTCCGAAGGAGGCGTTTGGCCTTTGCGCATCGATTCGCCCTTGAGCTCGATGCGGTAGGCGTTATGGACCAACCGATCCAGGATGGCATCGGCCACGGTGGGATCGGCAATGACTTCGTGCCACTGGTTGACCGGGAACTGGCTGGTAATGAGCGTGGCACCCTGGCCCTGGCGGTCATCAAGCATTTCCAGGAACTCGCGATATAATTTTCCCGGCACACTGGCGATGCCCAAATCATCCACGAGGATCAGCGGAGCGCGGGCCAACTTTTTGAGCAACGGCAACAGGCTCCCGTCGGCCCGGGCCGTTTCCAGCGCCCGGAACAATTTGGGCGCATAGAAGTAGAGGGTTCGATGTCCTTCGCGACAAGCCTGGGCGCCTACCGCACAGGCCAGGTAAGTTTTGCCCGAACCGGTCGGGCCGGTGATGAGGCAGTTACGGTGCTCCTTCACCCATTGAGAGGCACGCAGTTGGTCGATCTGCGCCCGCTTCAGACCGCGCGAGCTGCGGTAATCCAGGTCCTCCAAGCTGGCGCTGATTTTGAGTTGCGCATTCTTCAACCGAATGGCCAGGCCGCGGTTTTCCTTCCACAGCCACTGCCGTTCGACTAAGAGCGCCAGCCGGTCTTCAAAGCTCAACGGGACGATGTCGTTTTGATGGCGTTGCTCTTCGAGAGCCTGGGCCATTCCCTCCAGGCGCAAGTCCCGAAGTTTTTCCAGCGTTTGGGTATAAAGCATAAAGTGGGTTTGGGCAGTTTCAGGTGTAGTAAGGACCGCCCCGGAGATTTTCGTGGGCCGGGCTGGGCAAGGGCAGTTCCTGCTCCAGCGGTTGGACTTCCAGGTTGTTTTGGAGAATGGACTTGAGGCTGGTATAGGAACAGGTGCCAAAGTGCAGGGCGCGCCGGCAAGCGGCTTCCAGGCGGTCATGGCCCACGGCTTTGCCCAGGCGGATGATTCCCAAGGCGGAGCGAAAGCCTTGTTCGGGATGAGGCCGGTCAGCCATGATTCTCTCCACGACCTGGGCGCAATCCGGGCCGATGGTTTTGACCCATTCCAGGATGCGGCTGGGGGTCCATTCCAAGTGCCTTTGATGGGACTTGGGCCGGTGTTCTTCCAGCGTTGTGAAGCGGCCCGGCAGCGCGCTGCGCCGGTGGGCCGCCACGCGTTTGCCGTGCTGAAACAACTCCACCGTTTGGTCGGTCAGCCGCACGTCGAGCTGCTGGTGGATGAGGGGATGAGGAGCGCTGTAGAAGTGCTTCTCCACGGCCACGTGATAGTCAATGTTGACCTTGGCCTTGGACCAGTTGGCCAACTCAAAGGGCGTGGCGGGCAGCGGTAAAAGCTGGCCCTTCTCCAGCCTCTCAAACCAACTGTTGCGCGAGCCCTCCAGCTTCTGAAAGGGTTGGTCGTTGAGCTTGGTCAAGAGCGGGCTAATCGCCGCATTCAACTCGCCGACATTGAAAAAGCGCTGGTCGCGTAACGCCGCCAAAATCTGGCGCTCGGCGATTTGCACTCCCACCTCGACCTTGGCTTTGTCGCGCGGCTTTTTGATCCGCGCGGGGATGATCACAGTGCCGTAGTGTTCGGCCATCTCCTGATAACTGCGGTGCAGCAGCGGTTCATAACGACACGGACGAATGACCCCGGTCTTGAGATTGTCGGGGACCGTGATCCGAGCGACTCCCCCAAAGAAAGCGTACGCGTGGCAGTGCGCGGCGATCCAGGCAGCCAGTCGTTCATTCTCGAAGGCTTCCGCGTAGGTCCTATTGCTCGCACCCAGCACGGCCACAAACAGGTGGCCCGCCGAAACGCTGCCGTCCTGGGCATTGGGGATCTCCACCGTTTGGCCGGCCCAGTCCACGAACATCTTCTCGCCGGGCAGATGAACTTGGCGCAGCACCGGGTCCAAGGTGCCCGCCCAGCGCTGATACAGCTCGCAGAAGCGGCTGTAGCCATAACCCTCAGGTTGAGCCTGGCGGTATTCCTGCCACAGTAGCAGCAGCGTCACGGCCTTTCGCCCGAGTTCGTTATGGATGTAAGGCCAGTCGGGCAGAGCCGGACAACCGGCGGTTCCCGCCACCGGATGGGCGATCAGCAACTGGAGTAATTCCTTTTCACTCTGGCCCTCCGGCAGCGGCCAGCTTATTCCCGCCGCCTCCGCCCGCTTGAGGTAATCGCCCACCGTGCTGGTGGGCAAACCGCAACTGCGGGCAACTTCCCGGATGGATAATTGATTTTGATGTTTGAGCCGAAGGATCTCTTGAATTTGACGCATGGTTAATTGGGTTCGTGCCATTAGGTGCCTTTCCCGATTCACCTGAATCGAACGGCTACCCTGACACTCATTCCAGCGTCGCCCCACTCCTCCTGGCCCGAGATTCCGGCCTCGGTCAGACACCGTTCCGGGCCATCTCGGACACCCTTTCGATCTCGTTGGACACCATTCCAATGGTGGCCGAAAACTGTCCGACCTCAGCCCGGAACACTGTCCGATATGAATCGGAACGGTGTCCGGCATAAATTGGAACGCTGTCCGACAGAAATTGGAATCAGTGTCCGACAGCCCCCGGAATACGCACCAGGTGACGGCCGCCCGTCCATCCGGGCTCAGCGCGCCAAATACGGGGCTATACCCGGGTTTCAAGGCGGTGGTTTTGCGCCCGGACTGTGTGTCGAGGATTTGCACTGCATCGCCGGCTGAGACCGCAAGTTGTCGCCCATCCTGGCTCAGGGTCATGATGTAGGCCTGCGGTGAGACGTCGCAAAGTCCCTGGCGACCCAAGCGCAGCCCGGGCGGCGAGGAGGGCGTTATGGACCATTCCTCCACGCCCTGGCGTGTGCCAACGAAGAGCCGCTTGCCGTCAGGGTGCAGCACCGCGAAGTGCTCCCAGGGATCCCTGGGAATCTCGGCGATTGGCTTACCCGAAAGCAGATCCCAACAGCGGACCCGGTTTTCGTGCGTGGATATCATCCAGCGGCTGTCGGCGTTGAAGCCGCAAGAGAGCGTTTTCTCTCCGTGGGCGAGATCACTTCCCAGCAGGCGATAGCCGCTGCCAGAGGCCGCTTCCAGCACAGCCAGTCTCCCCGGCTGGAGACCGATGCCGAACTGGTTGTCGCGGCGACTGAAGGTGTAGAGGAAGCCCGGCACTTCCATTTCCACCACCTCATGCTGCGAGGCGAGGTCCCACAGTTCGAGCCTTCCGTCCCAGCCGCGGCTGGCCAGTAACACGCCATCTTTACTGAAGGTCACGTTGACCGCCTCAGCCTGGTGGCGGGCCAGTTGGGCCAGTTCCGTGCCGGTAGCCGCCTCCCACAGGCGCACCCTTCCGTCCGAACACGCCGTGGCGAGGAGATCCCCGGCGGGGTGCCAGTCGATCCCCTGCACCCAGCCCGGGTGTGTGAAGCTCCGCACCAGCCGGCCGGTCTCACACTCCCAAATCCGCACCACCGGCGACCCGTCGCTCGTGAGGAACAGGCGGGGATCCTTGGGATGGAACGAGAGAGAGTACGGCAGGCTGCCGTGGCCGAACGAGGCTACCTCCCTGTGTTCAGCCACGCTGTAGATGCGGATGGGATGATCTGCGCTGCTCTGCTCGCTGGCGATGGCCACAAGTCGGCTGTCCGCGCTGAAGTCCATGGCGCGGAACATCGGTTGGTCCAGCCGCAACCGCAGTTCTCTCGGCTCGAGGTTCCACACTTCGACGCGGTCGCGCTGCCGGCCGCCGGCGATCAGGAGGAGTTTCCCGTCCGGGCTGAATTCGAGAGCTTGGAACGGCGGTTCGTACCCTTCAAGAGGAGCCACCTCCGCCTCATCCTGGACGCGGCGTATGTGCACCGTGCCCTGGGCATCCCCGTAGACGTACCGCTCGAAGTTGCGGTCGAAGTTGGCGAAGGTCGCGCCCAGAGGATAGGCGTCCCACTCCTTGATCACGCGCAGGTCGGTCAGGGCCATGCAGGCGATCGCCTCATTGCGGAGGTCCGAACCGGGACCGATGGCAGCGGCCTTCTTCAACAATTCCAGCCCATCAAAGCGCCGGCCTGCGCGCTGGCTCCAGCGGCCGGCCTGCGCCTGGGCCAGATAGGACCCGCGGAGCATCTCCTTGGCGCTGGATTCAGCCTGCCGCGCGTGTTCGGCCTCCCGGCTCAAGGCCTGCCGCACTTTGGCTTCGTCAAGGTACAGGAACGTGGAAGTGGCCAACCCAGCTATCAACGCCGCCGCCACCGCGCTGACCGCGGTGAACGTGCCCTTGTTCCGCAACACCAGCTTCTGAAAGCGGTAGAGCCGACTGGGTGGTCCGGCCCAGACTGGCTCGTTGTTCAGATAACCTTGGATATCCACAGCCAGACCGTTGGCGGTGACGTACCGGCGGGTACGGTCTTTTTCCAGGCACTTCATCGCGATCCAGTCCAGATCGCCGTGCAGCAGATGGATGAGTTTAGCCGGATCGGATTGGCGGTGGCTCGCGGCCGTCGTCCGTTCGGCGACCCGCATCGTGCCCAGGCGCATGGAAGGTCGCAGCGGCTCTTTCTCCCGGATCGTGCGGCGCATTTCATCCAGTCCGGCTGCGAGCAGTTCTTTTTCGCCGAACGGCGTCTGGCCGGTCAGCAGTTCGTAGAGCAGCACCCCCAGCGAGTAGATGTCACTGCGCGTGTCAATATCCATACCCGTCATCTCGGCCTGCTCCGGGCTCATGTAGGCGGGCGTGCCGATGAATTGCCGGAACGCCGTGAACAGGGTCTTGTCGGTAAGCCGCTGCTGGCCGGTGGCCTTGGCGATGCCGAAGTCGATGACCTTCGGCACCGGCCCGCCATCGTGCAGAGTGACGAGGATGTTGGACGGTTTGATGTCGCGGTGGATGATCCCTTTCTGGTGCGCGTGCTGGATCGCCTGGCAGACCTTCACAAACAGATCGAGCCGGGCGCGGGTGGGGAGGTTGTTCTGGTCGCAGTAGTCGGTGATCTTGATGCCGTGGACCAGTTCCATGACGAAATAGGGCCGGCCTGTGGGCGTGGCTCCGCCGTCGAGCACCTTGGCGATGTTCGGATGGTCCATGAGGGCCAGGGCCTGCCGCTCCGCCTCGAAGCGGGTGATGACGTCCTTGGTGTCCATCCCCAGCTTGATGACCTTGAGCGCGACGCGGCGGCGAATCGGTTCCTCCTGCTCGGCCCTATAGACCACCCCGCAGCCGCCCTCGCCGATTTGCGCCAGGAGTTCATAGTGGCCAATGCGGTCGCCGGGTTGCTCGGCGGGCGCACGGGTGCCCCCGTCGGCGGACACTTCCGGCCCAACGGCCGAGGGTGCCCGCGCGCCAAGCGGCGACTGTTCGAGGAAATCGAACGGCCTCGCGCTCTGCTGCAGCAGCGCCTCGACGGCGTGGCGGAGCTCGACATCCGCGCCGCAGGCCCGCTCGAGGTAAGCGGCGCGCTCTTTCGGATCCTGGATCTCCGAGGCGGCGTGGAAGACAGCCTCCTCGCGCGAGGGTTGATGGTTCATCGGGTTGGTCTCTTCTAGGCAACAAAGCGAAATCCGAAACCGAAACAGATCACCTGGCTGCAAGGTAGTCCAACTCCGACGCCGAGACGAGAACGATGCGTTTGTCGCGCTCGGCCGTTCAACCCCAAGACCGCGGATGACCTTGCGATCTGCCGCTGCGCCGCAGTTCCCGCTATGACGCCAGCCCAACCGTTCCCACAGCTCAGCCCAAGTGCTTCCTGCTTCTTTCAGGGTAACCCGCTGAAAGCAGTTCCGTCTTGGTCTCTTCCAGGAGCGATGGTTCAATACCGCACATGACTCGCGATGAGTTGTTCGCCGCCGCATCGCCGGACGTTTACCAGGTGCAGACCAAGGCGCGCGGCCCCATCGGTCAACTGCCGCTGACGGATGAGCTGTTGCGTGACCGGCCGAGCGGGGACGTCTTTGGCATGACGCAGAACGCCGGCATGGGATGGAAAGCCGCCGAGCTCGGCCGCAAGCAGTTCCTCATCCTGAGCACCCAAGGCGGGCTCCGCGCGCCCGATGGCCAGCCCATCGCCCTCGGCTACCACACAGGACACTGGGAAATCAGCCGGCTCGTCGAGGCGGCGGCGCTCGAATTCAGCGCTCTCGGCACGATCCCTTTTGCCGGCTTCTGCTCCGATCCCTGCGACGGCCGGACGCAGGGCACGACCGGCATGTTCGACAGCCTGCCCTACCGCAACGACGCCGCCCAGGTGTTCCGCCGACTGATCCGATCGCTGCCCACCCGAGCCGGCGTGTTGGGCGTGGCCACGTGCGACAAGGGACTGCCCGCCATGATGATGGCACTGGCGGCGATGGGCGAATTGCCGGGCGTCCTCGTGCCGGGTGGCGTCACGCTGCCTCCGGAAGCCGGGGAGGACGCGGGGACGATCCAGAGCCTCGGCGCGCGGTACGCCCACGGTCTGATCACGCTGGAGGAAGCCGCGGAGCTGGGCTGCCGGGCCTGCGCAACGCCGGGGGGCGGCTGCCAATTCCTCGGCACGGCAGCCACTTCCCAGGTCGTGGGCGAGGCGCTCGGTTTGTCACTTCCGCACGCAGCGCTCGCGCCGTCCGGTCAACCTGTTTGGGTGGACCTGGCGGTGCGGTCCGCCCGGGCATTGGTGGCTCTCGAAACGCGTGGCCTCCGCATGCACGACGTGTTGACCTCCGCCAGCCTCCGCAATGCGATGGTCGTCCACGCTGCCTTCGGCGGTTCCACGAACCTGCTCCTGCACATTCCCGCGATTGCCCACGCGGCCGGCCTGCCGCGACCCACCGTCGAGGATTGGATCGAAGTGAATCGCCGCGTGCCGCGTCTGGTAGATGTCCTCCCCAACGGACCGACGCATCATCCCACCGTGCGCGTGTTCCTCGCTGGCGGCGTGCCTGAAGTCATGCTGCACCTTCGCCGCCTCGGCGTATTGGAGACCGACGCTCTGACCATCACCGGCGGCCGGCTGGGGGAGGCGCTCGACGCCTGGGAGCGATCCGAGCGTCGCACCCGCTTCCGGGAACTCCTGCGGAAGCTCGACGGCGTGGAGCCGGACGACGTCATCTTGTCGCCGGATCATGCCCGTGAGCGTGGGTTGACCAGCACGGTGACCTTCCCGCGCGGCAACCTCGCGCCCGAGGGCGCTGTCATCAAGAGCACGGCGATCGATCCAAGTGTGGTGGACGCGGACGGCGTGTATCGGCACGAAGGACCGGCGAGGGTGTTCACTTCGGAGACCGCGGCGATCACGGCCCTCAAGCAGGGCCGCATTCAGGCTGGCGACGTGCTTGTGTTGATTGGTTGCGGCCCGCTGGGCACCGGCATGGAGGAAACCTACCAGCTCACGTCCGCGCTTAAGTTCCTGCCATTCGGCAAACACGTGGCGCTGGTGACCGACGCGCGATTCTCCGGCGTCTCAACCGGCGCATGCGTCGGCCACGTCGGGCCCGAGGCGCTGGCGGGCGGAGCCATTGGCAAGGTGCGGGACGGCGACCGCATCCGGATCGTGATCGACCGGAACCGACTTGAGGGCAGCGTGGACCTGGTGGGCGAAGGGGAACGCCGGTTCGACGCCGCGGAAGCCGCCCGCATTCTGGCCCAGCGCCCCGCGCATCCGGACTTGGTCCCGCATCCGGCCTTGCCGGCTGACACGCGGTTGTGGGCAGCACTGCAACAGGCGAGTGGCGGGACGTGGGGCGGCTGCGTGTTCGACGTGGACCGGATCGTGGCGTTGCTGGAGTCCGGCCGACGCAATGAGGTGAGGAGGCCTTAACCTGCGGAGAACCTGTAGGAGACGACGTGAGGAATCAGCCGTCCTCGGGCCGATTGATGAACGTGACCCCAGGGAGGACAGGCGCGGGAAGTAGCCGTTCAGAAGAACCGACTGCTTTCCTGATCAAGCACGCGAACCATGTGAAAGCCACGATGCAGAACCACACAGTCAATGCCCGTCTCGCACCAAGGCCACGCTGTGGACGGATCCGCCGGTGATGGCCACTCCATTCGACAGGCCTGGCGGGATCATGGACTGGCCATAATTGTACTGAGACCCGGTGTTGGTCTGCCCTGCTCCCCAAGCTACAACGGTTCCATCCGCTCGCAAAGCGAGACTGTGTGCCACTCCACCAGCGATCGCGACCACGTTTGTCAACCCTAGCGGCACAATTGATTGCCCACGATGGATGTCGTCGTACGGACTGAAACTATTCGTGACACCTGCTCCCCAAGCAACAACGGTCCCGTCTTCTTGCAGTGCAAGATTATGGCCCGCGCCACAGGCGATCCTCGCGACGTTCCTTAGCCCGGAAGAATCACACGATTCTTGAACAGAAAGGCGGTGGTAGCGTCGGAAGGCTTGATAACACTGAGCCGTATGCCGACACGCACCACCGCCTCTCACGCGACAGACTGTAAGGACCAACCGCTCCTCTTTCAAGACCTGGGCCGCCGCCAAGTCGTGGCCGATTTCTCCGGCGGCTACC
>Ga0315274_10003105_pt1 | contig 24770 bp, 31 predicted proteins | sample YL17G02_20_MG_FD_203700 | JGI IMG/M metagenome (GOLD analysis project Ga0315274, IMG submission 203700) | Sediment microbial communities from Yellowstone Lake, YNP, Wyoming, USA - YL17G02_20 | ecosystem: Environmental > Aquatic > Freshwater > Lake > Sediment | place: USA: Wyoming | collected...
AGAAAATTGGGGGTCGCATAGAGACTTGACTGCTTCCGAAACAGTTGAATTAGCGAAAAACTATTACGGACTAAATGGCCTAGAAGTCAAAACAATTGACTCGATTGATGATATTAAATTTGAGATAGCCCAAAATTATCCCGTAATAGTACCAGCTGCCGGCCGGCTTTTAGGAAATCCTTATTATCGTCAGCCAGGACCGGTTTATCATATGGTGGTAGTAACTGGGTATAATCAGGGAATAATTATTACCAATGATATTGGCACAAGACACGGCGAAAATTATGAATATTCCGAAAATATTTTTTATAACGCAATCCATGATTGGAAAGGTACTCCAGATAATATCGAAGAAGGGCAAAAAGTAATGATTATTATTAAAAATTGACTTTTTCTGCTAATTTTATTACAATATTATTAGAGTTTTAATTTCCATGGAGAAATACAATGTACAATTTAATTATTTATTTGGCAGCTGCCGCTGTTGGCGGGGGCGCAGTTGGCTATGTGGGAAGAATCTATATTGCAAGACGTCAAAAAGATCAAGCCTCGCAAAAACAAAAAGAATTACTTTTGCAGGCCAAAGATGAAGCTTTAAAGATAAAGGAAGAAGCTAAAAAAGAAGCTGAAAGAGAAAGAAGAGATTTACAAGACCTCGAACGGAATCTTCGCCGGCGCGAAGAGATGCTTGATAAAAGGTTAGATTTAACTGAGACAGAGAAAGAAAAAGTCGTTGAAAAAGAAAGAGAAATCGAGGTTATAAAAAGAGAAATTTCCGAAATTAAAGAAAAACATCAACAAACCTTGGAAAAGATAGCTAAAATTTCAAAACCTCAAGCCCTAGAATTACTTTTAAAAAATGTTGAGAAAGAGTATAAAGACGATCTTATCAGAAAAATTAAAGAACAAAAAGATATCGCTCGCGAAGAAGCTCAATCAATGGCTAGAGAAATACTTTCTACGGTTATCCAAAGACTAGCATCTGAGCACACTGTTGAAACTACGACCACGGCCGTCAGCCTGCCATCCGATGAGATGAAAGGTAGAATTATTGGACGCGAGGGAAGAAATATTCAGATTTTTGAAAAAGAGACTGGCACCGATTTGATTATTGATGATACGCCAGATACAGTTGTCATTTCCGCTTTTGACCCTGTAAGACGCCACGTCGCTAAGGTCGCCTTAGAAAAGTTGATTGCCGATGGCCGTATTCATCCAACTAGGATTGAAGAAGTAGTTAAAAAAGCTAAAGAGGAAATAGCCCAGCAGGCAAAGGAAGCAGGCGAGCAAGCTGCCTATGAAGTTGGGGTGGCTGGTCTTCATCCGGATCTTCTAAAGATATTAGGGAGGCTAAAATTTAGAACTTCATATGGGCAGAATGTTTTGCAACATTCAATCGAAACTGCCTATATCGCCGGGATGCTGGCCTCGGAGCTAGGGGCTGATGTAAATTTAGTCAAAAAAGCGGCTTTATTACATGACATTGGCAAAGCAGTTGACCACGATATCCCTGGCGCCCACCACCATATAAGTTTAGATATTGCCAAGAAGTATGGCCTAGCCGAAGATATACAACATGCAATTGTTGCTCACCACGATGACATTGAGGCTAAAACTGTTGAAGCGATAATTGTTAAAGCCTCAGACGCAATTTCTAGCTCTCGTCCGGGAGCAAGGAGAGAGACTCTTGAAAATTATGTAAAACGTCTGGAAGAATTAGAAAATATTGCTAATTCTTTCCCGGGCGTAGAAAAATCATATGCCATTCAGGCTGGCCGAGAGGTCAGGATTATTGTTAAACCAGAAGATATTAATGACTTAGACGCAATTAAACTTTCAAAAGATATTGCTAAAAAAATAGAACAAGATTTACAATATCCGGGGACAATTAAAGTAAATGTTATCCGTGAGACTAGAGCGGTAGAATTTGCAAAGTAGAAGGAGGGGAGATGACAAAAGACGAACTTATTTCAAAAGTTGCCGAAAGATCAGGAATATCGGAACAAGAAGCCGAAAGTGTTATTAATGCTTTTACTGAAGAGATAAAACAGCAACTAATAAATGGCGAAAAAGTAACTATCTCCGGTTTCGGGACATTTGTTTTATCCGAAAGAAAGGCAAAAACATTTGTAAATCCTAAAACTGGCTTAAAACACGATATTGCTGAAAGAAAGTTGCCTCATTTTAAAGCAGGCGGTGATTTTAAGAAAAATATTAGAAAATAGAACTAAAATAATTACCAGCTTCCCCCTCCCCCACCGCCAAACCCGCCGCCTGAGGAGCCACCGCCGCCGAAGCCCGACCCACCTGATGAAGCTGAAGTCGAAGGCGGGGAATATGAGGAAGAGGCAGTTGAGCCAAAAGAATTTAGGGAACTTGCAAAGACTACAGTGTTGAATGTTGTAAAGTCACCTTCATACCAATTAGGCGGTTTTTTGTATAAATCTTGAAAATTTTTTGCCCATTTTCCGGCGATCCCAAAGATCATCGCGTAAGGCAGATATTTTTCAAAGACATTTTCTTTTTCTTGCCATTTGACTCTGTATCTTTCCGCTCTAAATAAAAATTCTTTAAAACCAAGAGACTTTTCTTTAATGATTACACCTTCGCGTGTTTTTTTAGGAACTGAACGAGCAAAAAACATAACTAGAATACCAGAAACAAAGCCAGAAAAAGCTAATAGAACCGAAAAAATCCAAAGAAAAAACGCTGAGAATAAGGCGATTCCTAGCCCAAGAAGACAGGACCCCCTCCTTGTCTTATCAGGATTTTTCAAGAAATATTTCCGCTCGATTAGTCGTTGATAAAGTTTCTCAGAAGCATCTGATATTTTTTTGGCAAATGTTTCATGGATGTCTTCTAAATCAACCTCTTTTTTGCCAGCGAAGATACCCTTGAAAATTGTTTTTTCATATTCCTGAAAATTGCTATCAGCTTCTTTTACTTTAATAAGAGAATATTTTTTATCACCAAAAATCCCAGCCTTTCTTTCGCGAATTTTCAAGAAACCCCTAACGGCTAAATCAATAATCGTAGCAGTAATATCAGTCCTATCAGTTTTTTCATCAATCAGAGTTCCCATTTCGCCCGGTAGCAATCCGTCTGGCGGCTCAAACTCCGGCGCAATTGTTCCACGGCCTTGAGGGTCCTTGCCGGAGCGAAAATACCTTATCAAAAGAAAAATCAAAACTAAGATAGGTATTAACAGAAACCAGATTGATTCATAATGGATTTTATCCCAAATTTTTGAGAAAGCCGAAGGTTGCTCATATTGGCGAGGGAGTACTTGAAGAATTCCTTTGTTAATGCCAACCACAATTGTTAGCGGTCCTTCTTCTGCAGAAAAATCAGCTCTGCCTGTTTCATATGATTTTTGACAATTCTGCTCTTTACTGCCAGTCGCGCCTGTATAGCAGGCAAGCTGTAGACTATTGTAGTTTATACCGTCAGGCAGAATTATTCTTGCTGTGACTTTCCCGATTGGCACTTGCCACTCATTACCGGTAACATTCCAATAGAGCTCATCATGGTCATCGAAATAATTTATTACACCCAATACTTTATAAGAAATAATATAAGTGTGCTCTCCGGTGATTGTCTGATTTGGATCGCCGATTTTAATTTTTATCGAATTTCCTTCTTTCGAAGTTGAAAATATATAGAGTTGATTTTTTTCATCTGTCACTGCAATATTTTCTATCGGTGTTTGGAAATTCTGATTTGTTTTATCGTCATGGTAGTAGTAGGGAATATAACGATAAAAACCATGGCGAGCATCGGGGAAATAATATTTGATTGTCTCTTTTACGTCAATCGAAGAATCTTTATTTAAATTAATAGCTGAATCAAAAGATAAAATTTGCTCTTCTTGTTGAGCAAATACCTTCATCGGTAAAAGGATAAATAGTAGTCCTGCTGAAACTAAAAATAATTTTTTTATCATTTTACAAGATAAAGTTGAAAGTCTTTTACAAAATATTTATTACCCTTTTTAAAGACTCTAAAACCTTCTTCAGCTAAAAGTTTTCTTTGCCTCTGGATCCCTCCTGGATATTTTTCATTTATTTCTCCATTTGATTTTAGAGTTCGCCAGAATGGCATATTTTTACCTTTGCCATTAATTTCATCAGCAGCGTTGGCGGAAACCCAAGCGAAGATACCGCAAGTTATTGGACAGCCAATTGTTACGTGATGTTTCTTAGCAATTTTACCTCTTATTTCATTGATAGTGATAAGCTTTCCTTTGGGAACTTTTTTCATTAATTCATAAATTTCTTTTGGAGCAGGAATTGCAACCGTCCCAGTCCCCCAACGTTTGCTCATCCTACCTGTAAGTTTTACAACTTTAGGTAAGCCCTTAGCATTATTTAACTTTTCTTGCCAAGTTTTAGTCATAGTACCTTTCAAATATTATTGTATCACAACTTAAAAATATCGGGGACCCGGGATTCGAACCCGGAACCTCTGACTCCCGAAGCCAGCGCCCTACCATTGGGCCAGTCCCCGAAATCTTCTTCATTGTATCTTAAAAATATGGTAAAATCTATATATGCCCTCGTAGCTCAGGGGATAGAGCGAGACACTCCTAACGTCTAGGTCAGAGGTTCGAATCCTCTCGAGGGCGCCATGATGAAAAACAAAATCTTTGAAGCCTATCTTAAAATTTTTATAAAAATCTTCGAACTACTCGGCTTGGCTCAATGGGTCAGGGAAATTGATTCGGAGAATATCCATGGTCATGAATTAATCCTTTGGCAAGAAGCATTAAAGCGGAGCCTAAAAATAGAGAATTTGAAAATAAAAAATTTGCATTCTCGTTTTTTCAGAATTAAAATTGGCCGCCGTTGCTTTGTTTTTGAATCCTTGCCGTTTTTGAAATCCTACAATAAAACAAATCCGGAGGCGGTCAGCAATAAATGGTGGGTTAAAAAAATCTTACTTGCAAACCTTATACCCACCCCTCTTGGTCAAAAAGTTAAAAATTTTCAAGAAGCTAAACGGTTCGTAAAATTGCACGGATATCCGGTGGTCGTTAAACCCTTGTGCGAGTCACAGTGTTTAGGCGTGACCGTCAACATTAAAAATCAAAACGAACTTGTCCGAGCAATCGGATTGGTAAAAAAATATGGCCGTCATTTTTTAGTTGAAACATTTGTTTCAGGTAAATGCTACCGTCTGACAGTCGCTGGCAAAAATATGGCCGCGGCCTGTTTGAGAAGGCCGCCTCAAGTCATTGGCGATGGTCAAAGTTCGATTCGGAAATTGATAACTATTAAAAACCATCATCCTAGAATAGAAAAAAGGCTATCTTCAACACTCAAGCCGATTATTATTGACCAAACTTTAGTCAGACATTTAGAAAGCCAAAACTTGAAATTGAAAGCCATTCCTCAAAGGGGAAAAAGAGTAATTTTAAGTCCCAAGGTTAATCTGGGATCGGGCGCGGAAACTATTGACATGACTGGGAAAGTTCATCCAGAGACTGAGAAAATTTGTTTGAAGATTACCCAAATTTTAGACGCGGAAATCCTTGGTTTTGATGTTTTGGCCAAAGATATTAGTCTTGCGTCGGGGAAAAACAATCCCGTCAATATCATCGAGGTTAATCCCTTCCCTTTTATTGATATGCATCACTACCCATTTAGAGGTAAATCTCGAAATGTTGCTGGAGCAATTTGGGATTTATTTTTGAAAGAGGCCAATAACTTCAGGGGATCTTGACAATAAAATTTTGTTTATGTATGATAAATATGAATAGTATGAATTATCATATAAAGGATAATAATGTTTGAACGCATGCATAAACACGATCACAAGTTATGGGGAACAACTTCAGTCGGAGAAAGGGGACAAATAGTAATTCCCTCTGAAGCAAGAAAGAAATTAAATCTCAAAAAAGGTTCGAAGCTCATTGTTTTTTCTAAAGGAAATAAATTCATCGGCCTTTTAAAAGCCGATGAAATCTCGGAATTCTTAAAAAGAATTTTAGGTAAAATAGAGGACTCAAAGTAATGGCAAATGTTATTGAAGTCAAAAATTTGACTAAAAAATATAATGGTTTATTAGCAGTAAATAATATTTCATTTGAAGTCAGAAAGGGCGAAGTTTTCGGGCTGTTGGGAGAAAATGGTGCCGGTAAAACTACTACATTAGAGATGATCGAAAGTTTAAGACGCCCGACTTCTGGCTCCATTAAAGTTCTTGGGCTAGATGTAGGCAAATACACTGACAAAGTAAAAGAAAAAATCGGCGTCCAGCTACAATCTTCGGCTTATTATGATTATTTAAAGTTGGGAGAAATTTTGGATCTCTTCGGTGGTTTTTATAAAAAACAGATTCCTGCGGAGAAGTTATTTAAGATGGTTAACCTTGAAGATAAAGCAAATTCTTATATAAAAAATTTATCAGGAGGGCAAAAGCAGCGATTCTCTATTATTGCTTCCCTAATAAACGATCCAGACTTAGTCTTTTTAGACGAGCCGACAACTGGCCTCGACCCAATTGCTCGCCGAAATACATGGGAGATTATTTCCCAGATTAAAAAGCAGGGGAAAGCAATAATCTTAACCACCCATTATATGGAAGAAGCAGAGTTCTTATGCGACCGGGTTGCAATAATGGAAAAAGGCAAGATAATTGCCATGGATAAACCCCACAAATTAATCGAAAAAACAAAGAATCCATATAAAATTACTTTTATTTTAGCCGAAGATAATGATGTGTTTTTGAAAAAATTAATTTCTCATTGTGGCGCCAGAGAATGTGATTTAAGAAAATTGCCTGGCAAAACTGGTCACTATGAAATTAATTTAAAAACTCAGCAAGCGCTCAACAAAGCCTTAATTTTGGTAGAATCACAGAATCCAGAAAGCCTTAAAGTTACTCAGGCAACCTTAGAAGATTTATTTATAGAATTAACTGGGAAAACTATTACTGATGAGGAAAATAATATCTAAATTATTTGGAGTAAAATGTTTAAACTATTTATAACTAATTTGAAAATGATGGTTCGGGGGAGACAAGCACTTTTTTGGAGCCTGGCCTTTCCCTTGATGTTTACTGTGATCTTTGGTTTTTTCTTTGGAGGTGATAATAAAAGTTTAGGAACAGTCGCGGTAATCAATAAATCAGGAAGCCAGCTTTCAGAAAGTCTTGAAAAGGCAATGAACGATTCTGGGTTATTCAAGATCCAAAATGAAACTAATGTTGATGATGCTAAAAATCAACTTCAAAAAAATAAAATCTCAGCAATTATTGAAATCCCTGAAGGTTTTGGTAATTTGAATCCTGGGGCTCCGACTCAAATAAATTTCATAAATGACCCAGCAAATACCCAAGCCAATTTAGCAATTTCTGGCTTTTTGGATAAATTTTTAACACAAATAAATTATCAGACGCAAAATGCCAAACCGATTTATTCTGTTAATTCAGAAACTACTACCGATAAAAACCTAACTTATTTTGATTTTGTATTGATCGGATTAATAGGTTTAGCTTTAATGAACGGATCAGTTCAGGGAATCGCTATTACTATGGCTCGTTATCGTGAAGATAAAATTCTTAAGAGGATCACCACCACACCTTTAAAACCCTGGAGATTTGTTATGGCTGAAGTCCTTTCCAGATTAGTGCTTAATGTGTTACAAATAACTTTAATTTTAGCAATTGGCATTTGGGGTTTTCATGCCCATATTATCGGAAATATATTTTTACTTTATATTTTTGGTTTGTTGGGCGGATTACTTTTCTTATCAATCGGTTTTGCTGTCGCCTCGATCGCGAAAACTACTGATGCCGCTCAAGGTATGGCGGTTTCTATTACAATCCCAATGATGTTCTTAGCGGGGGTATTCTTCCCTATTGATCAGTTGCCAAAGTGGCTATACTCGATTGTCCAATATTTGCCATTAGCGCCATTACTAAGAATGATTCGTCAAATCGGGATAGAAAGCGTTTCACCTTTTATAAATCCTTTAAATATTATCATCGTGATAGGCTGGATAATTGTAACCCTATTTATCTCGATTATGAGATTCCGCCTGGCAGACGAGTAGTAAAATTTATTGATATTTCCAAAGAAATAGGCTATAATTTAATTATGCCAAACAGAGTAAAATTTGATATTTCAACTTCGACAATACTAAAGATTGTTTTAGCAGTATTCATTATCTGGTTTTTATATGCAGTAAGAGAAATAGCGCTGCTACTTTTTATTGTGATTGTGATAGTCTCTGCTTTGGCCCCTCTTGTTAATAGGATGAGCCAACATATTCCCAGGCTTTTGTCGGTTATAATTATTTCACTATTATTTTTAATAATAATTGCGGCTATCGGCTTTATAATCATACCTCCAATAGTCAATCAGCTTGGACAATTAGCGATAAATTTGCCTTTATTAATTACTAAGGTTGGACCTTTTTATGATTCAATTCGGCATTCAGTTTCGAATTATCAAACAGATCTCTTCAATTTCTCATCACAACTTGGGCAGCTATCAACAAATATTTATTCGACAACAATTGGATTTATCGGCGGCATAGTAGCATTTATTACTATCTTAATCCTTTCTTTTTATATGCTTCTTGAACAAGATGTAATTAAAAATTTCTTTCATCAGATTATACCAACCGAACACGAAGAAAAGATATTCAACGTGATCAGAAAAATAACCAGTAAAATGGGTAATTGGGTTAGAGGACAATTTTTGCTAATGGTAATTGTCGGCATATTGGATGGTATTGGTTTAGTCGCCTTAGGCATTCCTTACGCCCTAGTTTTAGCTGTATGGGGAGGCCTAACGGAAGTCATACCATATATTGGTCCTTGGCTTGGTTTGATCCCAGCCTTCATCATTGCTTATACTGTCTCACCTTTGAAGGCCCTAATCTTGCTAATCATTTACATCCTAATCCAGCAATTAGAGTCCCAATTATTAGTCCCCAAAATTATGGGAAAAATATTAGGCCTTTCACCTGTAATAGTAATTTTAGCTATATTAGTAGGCGCTAAATTAATGGGGATATTGGGAGTTATAGTGGCAGTACCAGTGGCGGCAGCAATTTCTGTTGTTATTCAAGAATGGCCAGAGCTGAAAAAGGTTATTAGAAGCAGTTAAACCCCGTGAAATGTAAGCATATTTCACCGGGGTAAAGAGTTGAATTAATTTCATTTGTTCTACTATAATAAAAGAGATTCTATCTTCGGAGGTTTATTTGAATCGGCAAGAAGAGAAATTATTTCCTATACAATTAAAATTTAATCTAAAAACTCTAATAATTATTTTAATATTTGCCATAGGACTGTATTTTTTGTTACCTAGACTAATCGGCATTCAGCAAGCGATTCGGTTAATTCTCCAGGTAAAACAAAATTATCTCATTTTAGCAATTTTGGCTGAAATTGTAAGCTACATTGGTGCAGCCTGGCTTTTAGGAATCATTCTTCAGCGGCTTGGATATAAAATAAAATTTTGGGATCGTTTTAGAATTGGTTCGATCGCTGCTTTTGCCATTCATTTTTTCCCGGTTGGGACTTTTGGTGAAGGAGCGGTCGATTATTATTTTCTGAAGAAAAAGAATGTTGAAAGCGGTTCGATATTATTAATGTTAGTTCTTAGGATCATTATTTCTTATATTGCATTTCTTTCTTTATTTGTAATCAGCTTAATTCTTGTGCCAACAGCGCCTCATCTCGCTTTAGCAGCAAAAATCATCTCTTTGGTTATTTGCGTCTTAATTATTGTTGGTATTTTCTATATAATTTATCTTTATCGTCATAAAGATAGATTCCGAAGATCAATGTATAAATTTTTAAAGTTCGTTGATTTTTTTCTAAGCCGTTTTAGGGGCAGACAGCTCTCGGAAAGCAGGACCGAGGAAATATTTGAAGATATTTACACAGGTATAGGTTTATTTGGCAGAAAAAAAAGATTCTTTATCCTAGCAATATTTGCCTCACTGATATATTGGTTAGGGGATATGACTTGCCTATTTTTTGTTTTCGCAAGTTTGGGCTATACCATCCATTTTGGGGTACTGATTTTTGGCTATGCTGTTTCAACCCTCTTGGGGATGATATCCTTTATCCCGGGAGGATTGGGAGTCTTTGAGGGATCAATGGCACTAATCTATACTGGCTTAGGCGTGCCCAGTGATTTAACCTTGATGTCAATTTTAATTTTTAGGCTATTTTCATTCTGGCTCTGGATACCTTTTGGCTTGTACTCATTTATTAGTCTTACAAAGAAAAATAAGTAGTACTTGACCCCACTAGAACTCCCCTAAACAACTCACTTCGTTCGTATTCAGGGCAAACTTTCTGAAGCGCCCTGCCCCGTAGTCAAGTTTACTTGTACTACTGGGGTCGTCTACGGGGTCTGCGCCCCGTTAGATAGCTTGCTTATCTAACCGGGGCTTGACAAATTTGATTTTAAACTGAACTTCGCATATTTTGGAAAAGGGGGATGAACTTATACAATTGGAGGGATCAAGATGGCAAGTACGCGGAAAGCTTCCGGGAAGAGTCCAATGCCATTAAGGGGAGATGCTTTGGCTCGATTATTGCAAGACGATCCCAGATTGAAGGGTTTTAATAGGAATTGTCTCTACAAAGGAGAGAGAATTCCTTTATCATCGGTCAATGTGTTACCTCAGCCTCGACAGACATTCGAATACATCGATGATTTGGCAGAAGATATCGCGAGAAAAAACTTACTTAACCCACCGGTCGTAGCCGAGTTTGGTAGGTCTACTTGTCAGCAATATCTGGATGTTATCAATGTTCTGTGGAAGACAGACTTTCAGATTTCCGGCTTGACCGCATCAAAGTATCAAGGGAAAATGCGTTGGTTTGTGCTACTTGCTGGCGAACGGCGCTTCCGTGCTTGTCGCCATCTTTGGCAAAACGGTTGCGAGGCTTGCCGGGAAAAGCATGGTCAAGAACCGGAAGGCCGATGCTTCCGCCGTCACTTTGGTTCTTCAAAGATTGATATCCGTCTCTGTCAGGAAATCGCGCCAATTTCTGCCCTTTTCCTGCAATTTTCGGAGAATACTCACATGCGGGTGCCACCCCACGAGGAAGCTCAAGCTTATATTCAGCTTTTGAAACTTCTGCGCCAAGTAGATGACAAATACCCACTTGCCCGTTTTGCCCGCAATGTTGGTCGTTCGCCAGAAGCGATTAGGAATGCTGTTCGTTTTTGCGAACTTCCAATCAAGACACAACAGATGGTAGAAAAAGAGATTGTCGTTTATGGTATTGCTGTCGAAATCGCTCGTTTAATGGAATTAGACGGGCTAAAAGAGCATGAGCTAGATTGGTGGGTAGCAAGAGCCGTCACCGGTAATTACAAGGTTAGTGATTTTCATAAACTGATTAATCAGTATCTTGCTGAGAGACAGAGTGGACAGAAATCTCTTTTGGAGATGATGGGGGAAGCCCAGAAAGCAGATATGAAGAAACAGCAGATCAAAAGAATTGTTGAACAACAGACGCTATTGGCACTTCATGCTTTCTGCGGTTATTTTTCAAAGATCTGCCGACTCTATCAGGAAGGAAAACTTGGCAAGGCAGGTTCGTTATTCTCAATGCCAAGTATAACCAAGATTTTCATTAGATTACTTGAGACTGAAGTCCAGCTTCTGCCTTTGTTTTTGGAATCTCTTCCCCAGAGAGAATCAAGGCAGATAAAGCAACTTATCGAACAATTGAAAGGATAGTTCTTAACGGAACTATCCTTTTCTTATTTATGTTATAATTATCATTAAAAGGAGATCTATGTATAAAGTAAGAAATTTCAACCAGCTTTTAGGAATAAAAGGCTTAAGTGATAAATTAATGCAAAATCATTTTTCTTTGTATGAGGGCTATGTCAAAAATGTGAATATTCTAATCGAATTATTAGATAAGAAACCAGGCTCAGTGGAATATTCGGAATTGCAACGGCGATTTGGTTGGGAATTCAATGGTATGCGTTTGCATGAATTATATTTCGAGAATTTGGATAAGAAGCAAAACCTCCTAGCCACTAAGAGTAAAATAAAAAAAGAAATCGATAGAACCTATAGGAGTTTTAAAATTTGGCAGAAGAATTATATCGCTGTGGGAATGATGCGCGGTATTGGTTGGGTTGTCTTGTATTATGATCCGATAGCAAAAGAACTTTTTAATGTTTGGATAAACGAACATGATGTCGGCCATTTTGCAGGTTGTCAGCCACTTCTCGTGATGGATGTTTTTGAGCATGCTTATATGTTGGATTACGGGACTAAAAAAGCCGATTATATTGAGATGTTCATCAAAAATATTAATTGGCAAGTAGTTTCAAATAGGTTTGATAAAGTAAAGTAGGAGGTACTATGTGGCGATTACCAATTACTTACCTAGGTATTTTCCCAATACATGTTTGGCTGGGAATTCTTTTAGCCCTTCTTGTATTATTACAGATGGCAGTAGGAAAACAAATTATTAAATTAGATCATAAGCTCTGGCATCGGCGAATTCTGCCAATTTTGATCTTAATAATTTTATTATTTCATGCTTGGTATGGTTTGAGTATTTATCTACCTTGATAATAATATTTAAAATTGCATGCGTTTATCATCTCTTAAGCCTTGATAAACATTCTCAGCCGCTTTTCTGTCAATCTCGTCTTGCTTGCCTAGCCTAATAATTAATAAGGCCCCACTGAAGATAAGTAGATCTTGCCAGGAATTTAATAATAAATCAAAAGGATCTTTACCGCTACTTGGGTAGAAAGTTGAAGCAACAATAGCAGAGATTAAAATTATTAATTTATAAATAACATACAATAATAAAATAGCGCCAATAATCTGTAGTATTATTCTAAAAATTTTCAAAACTCTCCTTTTCGTGGGCTTCGATCATTACGCCTTCATTTTAGAAGCAAGAGAGATCATATAAAGACCGGCGACACCGACTAAGGAGTAGATTATTCTTGAGACGACTGACATATCACCAAAAATCGATTTGACAAGATCAAAATTAAAAATACCTACCAAACCCCAGTTTAAGGCGCCAATGATCACTAAGACAACGACAATCCAGCTGACAATATTCATTTTCATAATTATCACCTCCTTCTATTAATATCAGTATAGCACATAAATATTTTCATTTTAATTCGTGAATCCCGTAAGTATTTGTGACCGGATCTAAAAATGGATTAAGCCGAGGCGGATTAAAGATGGAAATTATAAAAAAGAAAATTAGTCCAAGAATTAAGATTCCGCAAATGATATCTGAATAGCTAAAATCCCAATCTTTGATTAAAAAATTATATCCTAACCATTTGGCTAGAATTATTCCAACAATAAATGAGGAAATATCTAAAAATAGAATTGGATGCCCAGAGATCGAAGTGTATATATAGAAAAATATTAGAATAAAAACTATTGGGGTAAGTAATTGGACAGATAGTGATAACAGATAATTAGTCACCTTACCTCGTAGATAAATCCAATCGATAATTCCAAATAATAAAATTGGGATAAAGGCTAGCTTCATGTGCTCCCAGGGGCTTTCGTTAACAGGCGCAAAAAAGCCGACTATAAAATTATTGCCAGACCAACCAAAAACAAAATGCAAAAGAGTGCCGGCAACAATCGCAAAGATTGCTCCCAAAAGACATAGACGAAAGATAATTTTGTTCATTATTCCCTCCAGTTTTTGATTTTTTGACAATGATAGCACTTTTTGTTATGGACACAAATCATTCCTTTGCATTTAGGGCATCTGTATCTTGACTCTTCCGAATTTATAAATGTTTCTAAACCTTCTTTTTTAATTTGCTTTAAATTTTCAACCATACTATATTCATATTTTCTGCGATAGCGTTCATCGAGATGCTGTAATCGTTGGCAGGGGAATCTTTCACATTGATAGCAAAACTCAAATTTTCCATTACCAATTTTTTCGCAATGGCCTTTGAGCCACGCGCACTTTTTATTACGCGGACGGCAACCTTGGCAATAATGAATTTTGCCGCGGAGTTTAGGCAACTTGTTCTTATACGCTAAATAGCCGCTGCACAGTGCGCAGTTCATCCCGCAAGGAGCGATCAATTCCTCAGAAACATTTTTGTTCTCTGCCATTTTTGATATCAAGATTAATATGTGAAATATAAATATAAAATGGCTACTGTAATAATTAGGCCTATTATGACATAATATGGCCATTTAGAACCAGCTCGTATAGGCTTGGTGAGATAAAAAAATATGACAGCCAGTGCTAGAAGTCCGACAGTAATCAGATTAAAAAAAGATTGATCATATTGCCTTGCTATCATTCCCCATATGAGAGCAACTACTATCGACACCGAACCTAGAAACAACGTCAAAAATCCAAAAAATATTTGCACAAAATTCCTCTCTAGCAGACCCCCGGGTGCTTGATAAAATATTTTTGATGATATTTTTCTGCCTCAAAAAATTCTCCGGCCTTAGAAATTTCGGTAACAATTTGTTTATCCCCCAATAGGCCAATTGCCTGCATTTTTTGTTTTGATTTTTCGGCCTGCTTTTTTTGTTCTTCGTCTAAATAAAAAATTGCCGAGCGGTATTGAATGCCAATGTCATGGCCTTGTTGATTTAAAGTTGTTGGGTCATGAATCTTCCAAAAAACATCAAGCAGTTTATTATAAGTAATTTTTCGCGGATCGTAAGTTACTTCAACCGCTTCAGCGTGGCCAGTTTTACCAGTGCAGACTTCTTCATAGGTTGGATTTTTAGTTGTGCCGCCAATGTAGCCAACGCGAGTATTTTCAACTCCGGGCGTTTCAAAAAAAGCCTTTTCTACTCCCCAAAAACAGCCGGCAGCAAAAATTGCTTTTTTGAAATTAACTTTTTTCATAGCCTAATTATAGACTTTTTTAAAGAAAAAGAAACCTAAAAATACTCCGAAAGCTATTCCCGAAATCGGCAAAAGATAAATTAGCCATAAGGGCAAAAAACAAATATATTTTCCGAAAATTTGTATAGAGTTTAGAACAAGGTTATTTTTTTCAGCCCAGTTTATATAGATAATCTCAATAATCGCATGGACAATAAAACTTAATATCAGGCCTAAGAATCCCCACAAAATAATATAGATAAATTTTTTCATTTATTTTATTATAATCTTTTTATTTTTAGATATGAAGAACGCCGCGGTTGCCCGCGGCGTTCGTTCGAACGTACGTAATGTCATTGGGATGCAAGGAACTGCATCCCTGCCTCGTAGATGTCGCGATACTTAGCGACGCTCCGAGGGTTGAGGGTGACGTGGTAGGCGTAGGTGCCTTCCTTGGCGTAGGTGATATCACCCATCACCTTCAGCCGCGCCAATGCGAACTTCAGTGCGCGAAGCTGAGATGGAGTGATCTTCTCACTGCTGGTGGAGACGTCGAGCGTTCGGCCGACAGCGTGGATGCTGTGACCAGTGCTCACGAGCCTCCGTTGGTATGCCTCGCTTCTGATAAGCGAGGTGACGGAGAGATACTTGTCCCACTGACCAGAGGTGTCTCTGACCAGATAGGCGATGGTCATCAGCAGGCCAACCGTCTCTGGCCGGCTGCCGAAGAAGTACTTTTGGACCGAAGGGTCGGCGTGGACACCGATACCCTCTGGTCCCTTATCCAGGATGAAGCCGAAGGCCTCAGGATACTCGGGCGCTTTGACTATTTGCCCTTTCTCCCAAGCCCTCTTTATCTCCCAGACGTCGGAGAAAGTCTTAGTACCGCGAGGGTACCAGACAATCTCAGGGATCAACTCGTATCGCCGCGATGCCGTTAGGTTCTTCCACTGGAAGACCTTTTGGCGGAACTGGCGGGGGTGGCGGCGAGAGAGCTTGATTGCCCTCGAGGCCGCTTCCACGTTCCACCAGTATTGAGTTGACAAGGGGTTATCCTTGAACCACTGGTAGGCTAGTGGGTTGCGACGTGGCGACGATCCGAAGAAGATCTTGTTGAAGGAAAGTGCGTACTCCTCAACATCTCTTCGGATACCCAAGTCGGGGTAGGCGCCGGCAATGTAATGCCGAATCAGGCCATTGACGTGACCTCCTCCGGTAAAGTATGCCGAGACAGCAAAGTCCCAACTTCCGTAGCGCTCGTAGAGAGCCCTAAGATATCGGGCGCCCCCACGAATGCACTTGTACGGGTCGAATCTTTCATCGACCCGCATCAGTTCCGCGAGAAGCTGAGGGTTTTCGCCCTTGCTTGCGATTTTCCTTCGGAGGCGCCAGGACTTACCGCCATCAACCCTCAGTCCGTATTGCCTAGCGGTTCCTGGCATCATCTGGACGACGCCGACAGCCTGAGCCGAAGAAACGATCTGACTTTTGCCGCCGGACTCGACGTAGATGACTCCCTCGAGGATTCTCCGCGGCACGGCGTATTTCCGAGAGACTTTGACGATGGTGGCGGCATACTTCCCCGTTACCAACTTGGCTGCTCGGATGGGGTCGGCGACCACGAAGTAGACAACCTGGTCCCGCCCTTCGATCAACCGGTCGAAATCGACCGGGGGCAGATCAGGTTTGAACGCCTGGACCTGCTTTGGAGGGACGGTGACCGGTTTCCGGTGCCGGTAGCCTCGGTAAACCAACCCGAGGGCAAGGAGGACAACGACTATTGCGATGAACTTCCCAAGCGGTGTGAGTTTCACTTCTTCCTCTTTCCGCCCTTCCGGGCTGGGGTTTTGGGACGCCAGATATACCTGCAATCGCCTTACGGCGATATAGTTTTCAAGGTACATTGAAACAAATTATACCATATTTTGAGTACAAAGTCAAGCCAAAATAAGGAGAAAATCCGTCTCCAAATAGGCCAATTCTATCGGTTAAAAATCGTAAATGAAATGAGTATTATCGCGGTTAAAATAAATAAAATACCGACTGTGTAAGAAAGCAAGGTCAAAGCTTCTTTTTTCTTGCCGTCAAGATAATTCATCAACGGCCCACCTAAGACTAACCAGCCGACAATAGCGGCTGAGACAACAAAAAGCATCAAAATGGCTATTCCGCCAAAAACATTATTTGCATTACCAAAAATTGTCTGGCCATTGGTCATCAGATAGGCTATTAATGCGCAATAAATCAAAACTCCCAGTGAATCTAAAGATGCTTGTTTCAGAAGAACTTTGTCCATAATAAAACTCCTTTTAAATCATTTATTTTTGTTGAATTTTAAAACCTATTTTTGAAGTATTGATTGCTTCATCGCGCATTTTTTTTGTCAGTTCAACTTCACCAAATTTTTCTTCATACTTTTTGACATTTTCCATTAATGCTTCCATAAAAGCTTTCGCATGCTGTGGGCTCATAGCAACACGGGCAAGGATTTTTAAAATGTGCATCTGGGGAATTTGTTGGGCAAAGTCAAAAGTAAAACCAAAGGGATTATGAGAAATTAAAGCCTGATCTGAGTATTTGGCCTCAATTTTATCTTGGTCAATATTAACATTTACTTGTTGGTTCATTTTTATCCTTTCTTTTGGTTTAATTCTACTATTAGCAAATAATTTAAGCAAACGAAAAGGGCGCTTAATCCTTTTGAGAACTATTTAAATTTATTCTTGCCAATTGGCATCCGTTATTACGAAAAGGTAATTGATTTAAGAATTCTGCCGAAGGCGTCTAAAATATCGCCAGTCATTGAAGCACCGACATCATTATAGAAAAAGAAAATCAAATGTCGGGTGGCATTTTTTTCAAAATCAACCAAAATTAAACGCTGGTCTCCTTGTGAATAATAAGTTTCAGTTGCGTCAACGCAGGCAACTTTAATAGTTTTTTTGTCAGTTTCAGAAAAACCAGGATCAATATCAGTATTGGTCATTTCGCCGCTGGCAAATCGAAAATTTATATCAGCGCCATCAGCATTATCCTTTAAGATTGCAATATCTTTATCATTCTGCTGAACTTCCCAAGAGGCAGGATGCAGTAAGGTATAATTCTGAGTGCTTGTTAAGTCCTCCCAACCTTTCATCTCAGTCAGGTCAGTGTCGGTCAAAGTCGGAGTACAGCTTTCATTTGATGCACCGGATTTAGTTGCTGAAGTAGTCTTTTTATTGCATGTATCTAATTGAGATTGGATAGCTTGATTATTTGACTTTTCCTTTTTCCAGGCCGAGTAGTACCTGTAGATAAAATAGCCTTCAGCTAAGACTAAAATAGCTAAGATAATAATCAGAATAATTTTCCAAGTTCCTTTTGGTTGTTGATACATAAATCCCTCCTTTGTGATTGTTAATTCTATTATACAGGCTCGGTTACTTTCATGCAATTTCGCCTTGACTTTAAGCTATTTTTATGGTATATTCAAGGGTCTTGGCAAGGTAAAACTTGTCGGGCGTACGTTACAAAACTACGTGGCCAAGAGCCAGAAGGAGGTTCTCGTGAAACTGATCGAGAAGTGGTTGTACGAGAACAGCTGGCTCTGCTGGCTGTTCAGGATTGTGATCGTTTCCCTGGCGTTTCTCTGGGCGGCCCAGCTCTACGGGCCATTCAGGACCATCATCAGGGAAGAGTCGGCCTACCAGCGCAATCGCGACCCCATCAAAGAGCTCAGGGATATGAGAGCTATTGGTAAGCTGGCTGATCAAAGGCTTAAGCAGGCGAAAAAGCTGGGGCTTAACTATGGGCCAAAGCAGTACTTCGACGATCAATACGTCATCAGGACCAAGATTCGCAAGAGCAAGGTGATGAATCTGGTGGCGCAGAGACAGATCGGAGAGATGCAGCAGATGATGCAAGCCAACTGCAAGCCCAGTGAGAATCTGCCCTGGCAGGATCGCCAGAAGCTTGCTCGCGACAAACGGAAGTTCTGGACGAGCCAAATCAGCGTTGAAGCTGAAGCGTATCGTTACAGAACTGAGTTCCCCGATGAGGATCGGGCTGAAGCGAAGAGAGACCTGCAGAGATGGGGGTGGCGGGGCATCCTGGGGTGGCTCCTGAAACTCTACCTCAGAGTAATGTTCTTAATGCTCCCACTCCTGCTGATGCGGATGATTAATGATCGGGGAATACTGGAGACGATTCTGGCCGACAAGCGCAAGTTCGTTTTGGCGCTTCTGCTCTGGCCATACTTCTTCTCTAAGTACCCGAACAACGTCGTCCGCGAGATCATCGTCGAGGCTGAACTGCGGCGGATTGGAAAGCTCTTCCGTCGCTTTACCTCTTCTGAGAAAGAGGATGTCCGGCGGATCGCCAACTCCTCGAAGTACGGACAGTGGCTTAGGCAGCAACGTCGTCAACCTGCTTTCTGTTTCGAACGTTGCTTGCTGATCGCCGTTTTGGGGACGCTGATTTGTTCCTTACTCCCCACTAGGGCAAAGGCGAGCACAACGGTTGACCAACACTCGGGCCAGGTGCAAATCGTACAGGTGGCCCGCGACGGACCAACGCTTACTGTAGGAGACCACTCTGATGATTGCAACACATCTACAGGAGTGGTAGCTGCCCTGCCAGAAGCGTTTCAGATGCCCGAACTTGCAGTTGTATCGCTGGTGATTGAAGATAAACCTCCTCTAAAGAGGCGCATCTCCTCAGCCATCGATCATGTTCCTCTCTTTGCCCGTCTAGCCGAGTTGTTCGAGACTAGCGGCAAAAGGAGGAATCATGAAAACCGCAATCCAGATGGCAGTACTGGCAGCAATCCTGCTGTCGATCGCTTGCGTGAGTGCCTCGGCTACCAATAACGTTGCTGACCTGACGGTCAGCTACCGTTACTGCCCGGTCCACTACTACAAGATCACCTATGATGACGGACCGTGGTACTGGCTGGTGATCGAGCCGGCAAGCGATAAGACGTCCCTGGCGTTCATGCGCTGGAGCGATCCAGATGCTGACGATGTTCTCAACGAGCTGTCTGTGACCAAGAAATTGGGCACAGAGATGCAAGTTGGGCTCATCCAGGACACCTGGGACAAGTCGTCACACGACAGTACGAGCCTGATGCTAGACTGGTCTAACAGCCGTTTCGGCATCGGTGCGATCGCGCCGCTCCACAGTCACACCGACGACAAAACTAACCTCAGCTGTCGGGTCAATCTTGGTGAGCAGTTCACCGCTTACCTGACTTTGCCGACCAGCGGGGACGATCCTGAGCTATACGGCTTGGGCTTCTACCCCGAAGGCGCGTGTCTCGACCTTGCCTACGGAGGCAGAACGTGGTTTTTCCGCGCCTCCAAGGGAATCGACAAGTATCGTCCCGAACTCCGGCTGAAGTTCACTCGCAAGGAGAACTTCATCGGAATCGGCATCGGCTACTGCCCCGACTAAAGGGCAGAGCAATGACCGTCTATCGGCCGCCGGGGCTCTTGAGCTCCGGCGGCCGCTTCTTTATAAATTAATATTTAGAACTCCAAGCTACAAAGCTAGATTAATTAGTTCAATTATGCCCCAACATAAAATTAAGAAAATAAAAAAGGCAATGTAATTTAAACAATAGATCTTATTTTAAAGCAAAAACTATAAAAAGGACTAAAAACAGTATTGCTAGTATAATCTTAATAATCATCCCAGTAAGCGCGCCCAATAAACCGCCGCCGGCTGATTTTAAAGCTTTTTTGAAATCTCTGAAATGAACAATTTCAGCAATGAATATTCCTAAAAATAAACCAATAACACTACCAAAGGGCGGAAAAGTAATTAGTCCAATTATTAAGCCTATTATTCCCAAGATAATTGCGTCGCGGGTGGCACCACCAAGCTTTGCACCATAAATCCCAGAGAAATAATCTAAAAACTCGCCAACTATTGCAATTAGACCCAGAATAATTAAATCAATTTTGGAAAGATGCTGGAAATGGTCGATAAAACCATAAGTAAGAGCAATTAGAAACATTACTGGTAAGCTTGGGAAAATAAAGAACAAGACCGATATTGAACCGGCCAAAAGGAGAACGGAAAAAATGATAATTAATATAGTGTGTGACATTTAATGGTGCGCGCTACAAGACTTGAACTTGTGACCTCCTCTACGTCAAAGAGGCGCTCTACCACTGAGCTAAGCGCGCTTATTCATATTGTTTTAATATTTCTTTAACCTTTTCTTTAATAACTTGGGCTGCCTCCAATGAACCTTTGTCAGTATTTAGCTTAGCATCGGCGTATTTTTTCATTGGGTGAATGTATTTGTCATGCATCGGTTTTACTTTTTGGACATACCATTCAAGTGACGAACGAAGATTTTGGATTGTCACGCCTCGCTCTTCAATATCACGTAAGAGTCTCCTTGCCAGACGAATATCCGGAGCTGCTTCTAGATAGACTTTCCAATCCATAAGATCACGCAAATGCTCGTCATTGAAGATCAGAATTCCTTCTAAAATGATAACTGGTTTCGGTTCTAATGGAACTTTAGCTTTGGTTTGTTGATGCTTAGCAAAATCATAAACTGGCGCTAAAACAGTTTTATTTTCAATTAAGTTGTGAATTTGTTTTTCAAGCAAGATATTATCAAAGGCGCTGGGTTGATCTAAGTTAGCACGCTCCCATCTGTCTAAGCGTTTAACGGTTTCGCCCTTGAAGTACTGATCTTGAGATATCACTAAAATTTTGCCATCAAAGGCGTCTTTTAAGGCTTCAATCACAAAAGTCTTGCCCGAAGCAGTGCCGCCAGTAATGCCAATAATAAATGGTTTTGTTGACATCTTAATCCCATTCTATCTAATTTACCAAGTGCTTTCAACCTACTTTTTTCGGACTTTGACTTTTGTCACTTTGGGGGTAACTTTAGCTTTTTTAGGAAGAACAATTGTCAAAGTTCCATCTTTGAGCTCAGCTTCAGCTTTATCTTTGTTGACTTGCGATGGTAGTGGAATAGTTCTTAAAAAAGATCCGTAGCTTGCTTCTTTGCGAAAATAATCTTTTTCCTTGACTTCTTCTTCAAATTTTCTTTCACCCTGCAAAGTCAAAGAGTCAACACCGACTTCGATTGAAAGATCTTCTTCTTTAACGCCGGGAACATCAGCTTCGACATAGACTTTGTTTTGCTTTTCGTAAACGTTTATCGTCGGCATCGAAGCCCCTTTAGGTGTACTTGCTGGCCAGGATTCTTCAAATAAACGATCGATCGCTTCATGAAGAGAGCTAACCTCCCTCATTGGTGACCAAGGCATTAAATCACGAGCCATTGTGTTAATCTCCTTTCTTTCTTCTTCATTTTGGAAACCAAAAATATTTTCTAGGCTAATTTCAAAAAGGCGAGCAAAATTTAAAGCCAAGGGCAGCGAGGGTATGCTTCGGCCGCGTTCAAGTGAAATAATCGCTTGTCTTGAAACGCCCAACTCTTTGGCTAGTTGTTCTTGAGTGAAGCTTTTTTCTTCTCTTAAGTGTTTGAAAGTTTTAGAAAATTTTATAATATGAATTCGCATTTTTGCTGGTTTAATTGTAAAGCAAACTTGACAAAAAGTCAATCCCTCGACTTGGCTCGGGATTGACACTGAGTATAATCGAAGTGTCAACGATTATTGATTGAGCTGCGAGGTAGTTTATTTTAGATATTTTTTAACCGAATTCGAGACATCTTCGGGATCGAGATCACTTTTTATTAAATATTCGGCAATGCCAGCATTTTTTGCTTTCTCAATATCAGGACCTTCGGTAAGATTAGAAAGAACTATAATAGGGATTTTTTCTAAATTAGGATCTTTTTTCATTTCAATAATTAATTCGTTACCGGACATTTTTGGCATCATTATATCTAATATTAAAAGATTCGGAGTATTTTTTCGAAGTTTATCTAAACCAACTAATCCATCTTCAGCCACATCAACTTGAAAGCCATCGCGTGATAATTTCTCCGAATACATTTTTGAAATTAAGGGGTCATCTTCAACAATTAATATTTTTGACATAATTTGCTCCTTCCGTCGCCAACTTAAAGTTTAAAGCTAAAATGTTAAAATATAAATAGAAAGTCATAAATATTATCTTTTTGTCTGGTTGTTTTAAACTTTTACTTTTACGTTTTTAACTTCTCTTATGTTATATCATTTTTGATCTGGATGTGACAATGCCTCTTTGGAAATTTCTTCTTTAGCCCGCTGGGCTTGCGGCGTGCCGGAAATTGGAACTGTAAAAAAGAAATCAGCGCCTTTGCCTAGGTCTGAAGCAAGGCCGATCCTACCGCCCATTTTTTCTACCATTCTTTTACAAATGTAAAGCCCCAGGCCAGTGCCTTTTTTCTGAGATAATGTGCTTGATGCAAGTTGAGTAAATTTTGTGAATATCTTTTTTTGATCTCCGGGCTTTATACCAATGCCGGTATCAATACAATCAATACGAAGGTGGTCTTTTCTAGGTAAAACTTGAATTGAAACCCCTCCCTCTTCAGCAAATTTTATTGCATTGGTGATTAAGTTGCCTAAAATTTCTAAAAATCTATTTTTATCAATTTGAGCTTTTGGTAATTTATTTTGAGGCTGATTGAATTTTAGATACAAACCCTTTTTAGTGGCTTCGAACCTTTGTTCTTTTATCATCTCTTCGATTAAAGGTTCAATCTCAAAATTATTTAGGCTAAACTTCATTCTTTTTTGCTCGATGCGCGAGACCGAAAGCATATCTTCGACCAAGTCGTTTAAGCGTAAAGCGCCCGTGCGGGCAAGGTCTAGATATTCTTTCATTTTTGGGGTGGAAATAATCCCCACCTCTTCTTTAAGAACCATATCTAAATATCCTCGAATAGCTGTAATCGGTGTGCGGAGATCATGAGAGGCAATTGAGATAAATTCGTCTTTACTTTTATCAAGCGAGCGGAGACTGTCTTGATATTCTTTTATGCCAGTAACGTTTTCGAAAATCAATAATCCCTGCTCCGGTAAAATTACACCCTTGATATTGAAAAATAATTGCTGATCTCCAATTTTTGCCGGAAAGAATTCTTTATAAACAGAATCACGGTTCTTGACAGAATCTATAATAATTAAAATTTCAGGGTTTATAATTTCCAAAACAATTTTGATATTTTGGCCGAGAAGTTCTTTAGGCCTTTTGTTAAGATAAAATGCCATTTGCTGGTTGATAACGATTATTTTTTCATCAAAGCCATAACTTAAAATACCGATGGGGGCAGCATCGACAATGCTCTCATAGTGCTTAGGAATTTTTTCAATATTTTCTAGATTATCCAAAAACCCCTCCGATCCTGTTTTCCGCTCCCCGCCTTTAGGCATTCAAATTGCGCTTCTTTGCGTACACTACGTAGTAGGTTGTAAAGAAAGCCATTTTATGGGGCAAAGTTTAGAGCTCTTGTTTCTATAATAATACTTTTTAGGGTAAAAGACTATAAAAATGGTTGAATTTTTGTCTATATTATGCTATAATCTGGTCAACGGGGCTGTATAGATTCGACAGGAAAGGCGTTTAACAATTTCAAGTCGAGCTGGCTACATAAGCTCGTAAAATTTTGTGGCAAAAAATAAGCAACAAAACAGCTTATACACCTGCTTTAGCAATAGCTTAACGCTAAGTTAAAGCACGTCTCCCCACACGTTGGCTGAATGGGTGGATGAGGCGCTACAAATCAGCCTGCATCTTATCAAGATTGCTTTGGTAGATAAGATAAAGAAAACGAAAGCAAATTTTACGCTTGTCAACAATTGTTAAATCTTTTTTTGGACAGGGGTGCAATTCCCCTCGGCTCCACCAAAAGCGACTCAGAGGTAATTTCTGGGTCCTTTTTGGTAGTAACAAACCTGTAAAGAGGACTAATTTGAGGGGTGTAAACTTTTTAACTATTCAACGTCTGCTGTGATTTCTAGTTGAAC
>Ga0315274_10003106_pt1 | contig 24765 bp, 21 predicted proteins | sample YL17G02_20_MG_FD_203700 | JGI IMG/M metagenome (GOLD analysis project Ga0315274, IMG submission 203700) | Sediment microbial communities from Yellowstone Lake, YNP, Wyoming, USA - YL17G02_20 | ecosystem: Environmental > Aquatic > Freshwater > Lake > Sediment | place: USA: Wyoming | collected...
GCCCAGGCACGCCCGCGACGGCGCCCGCACCGCACGCACACGCTCCCCCGCAGCCAGTATGACTTCGTAGACGCACGAAATGTAGTACTCGCCTTTTGACATTTTGTTGCATGCGATAGCGCGATCGATATGCGCTCGGCAGGACGCCACGCTTGCAAACCCGTACGCGCCGGTGCAGGCCATCGTGCTGATCTTGGCCTTTTCCTTGATCATGGTGACATCGCCCGAGGAATTTGTCTTGATGTACGAGTAGATGGGGCGGTCGCCCTCGTCGTCGAAACAAAAAATGGCGTTTCCCGCCGTCGCGCGAAAGGCGCTCACGACGTCGTCGTTAAACACCGTGTCACAATCCACCGACAAGACAGGTTTCGTCGGGTCGAGCTCAAACGAGTTGAGGATGACGAGCAGCGTTTCGGCGGCTCCCCGGGTCGCGTGCTCTAGCTTGACGAATTTGACGTTGCCGACCCCTGGATTGTCCTTGCGAAACACGGTCTCAAATTGATATGGTGCAAGCTCAGCGCTGTAGCCGATCAAGAGCGTGTCGCCCTCGGTGATGGCCAACTGGCGCACGACACGATTCAAAATTTTTTCGCCTGCCGCCTTGACCAGAGGCTTGGGGACGGTGTATCCTTCATCCTTGAACCTGCTTCCGAGGCCGCCGAGAGGAACGACGACATACATTCGCAAAAGCTATTTTGGCTCACGGAGTGTCGGCGAGCCACTTTCAAAAAAATGGAGCAAACTGCTGTTTTTTGCCAGCGACACTGCTAATTTCGACGACATGAGCGTTTTAAATGTCAAACGATGCGCGATTAAAAACGAGGGAAGTGCTGCATTGAGGGAAAAAGCAATTCTCGTCTACTTTATTTCATCAAGTTGTTATCACGGCAATGATAGCAATTGCAGCCAAAATCACGGCAATCGCCATCAATCGCAAGCGCGCGCTTATTTTGACTTCTGTGACCTGTGGCGTGACAGAATAAAGCGCCACCGCGACAATAATCGTGATGCACCCAGCCACGTTGGTCGCCGTCGGCTGCAGCCCGAAAAACGTTGCCGATGCAACCATGATGACGACGGTGGTCACAGCGCTGGCCAGCGTCTTCATGACCGCGTCTGCGTATTTGTACACGGCCGTCACCGTGACGCCAAAGCAGGCGTTGACGAGGACGACCCCGACCGACAGCGCGCCATAGCCCTGAAAAAAACCCGGAAACCCGTCGGGGTCGGCTGTCTTTTTTACGGCGTGCCCCAGGAGGTTGAGCGTAAAACCGCCGGCGTACAGCACCATATTTTGCTCGTGCAGCCCCGGCGGCAGTGTTTTGAGCTGGTGCTCGTTCCAGACGCCACTAGCTGCCGTAATCAAAACAGAACCCGCAATTGCGGCGTAGACGGGCGTCGCCAGCAACAGTGCATCCTTGCACGAGTCGTACTGGGTCAAAAACAGGCCGGTGACTTGCAGCACAATAAATGCCCAGTGGGAAGCGGAGATGAGGCGACCCATGCACACGCACCAGACGAGCGCGGTCAGGATGCTGGACCCCGATTTCAGCATGTTGATGGAAGCGGGGTCGGCTCGCAGGTAGAGGGCAAACGTGAGCTGATTGTTGACAAAGTACATAAGGGCGAGCGCCAGGATGCGGATAGAGGCTGAGAGGTTCGACCGCGCCGTGACCGGCTCGCGAAGGTCTAGTTCTATGCGAACCCCGCGTTGCCGTGCACGCATCGATGCGCTGATCCCAAACTTGGCCGCCTCGGCCATGGCCAGCGCCGAGTAGGTCGAGTACGTGTAGTTGGACCCGGTCTGTGACACTTTGTAGAGGACGCCGACCAGGACTTGCAACGTAACGAGGCATGCGAGGGCCGCCCATTTTAAAAGTGCCTGCTGCGTAGGTGATCGATCACCGCGACCAATCATGATGGCATTGTGTTAGATAACATGTGTTGAGTGTGCACTTACCGCCTTTTCGACGGGGAAAAAACAAGTGGCAATTGTCAACTCAACTCATCCCTGTGCACCCCCTCCAACTCGGCCGGCTGCATCTTCCAGGACGCCGCCGACACGTCGAGCGCGTCCACTGTAAGGCTCGCAAACATGCGTCCCGGCCCGCTGCACCGCGCCATGCTGCGCAGCGCGTCGTACTCGGTCGCCTGCAGCGGCGCCGCAGACCGCATCAGCGTCATGTGCGCGATGTCATTTTTGAAGGGTTCGTACAGCGAGTAGCCGACCCGGGCGAGCGCGTCCCGCACCTGCTTGCGCACGTGGTTGAGGCCGACGGCGGGGTGGCTGACCAGCAGCACGCTAGCGCGCATGACGACAATTCGCGTAAAGTGGACCTCGAAAGGGCGCGCGCATCACGCGCAGCAATACAGATTCGAGCACCTCACAGTTATCTTCGGGCAACGCCACGGTGCCGTACATGTCAAAGCCCAGCAGCTGCATGAACGCCATGTGCAGGCGCCCAAACGGGACGTGGTTGCGGTCGGGGCGCATGCGGTACAGAACGTGCGCGTCGCCGTCGCCTCTTGCAGGCGCCCCATGAGCAGGTCGAGGCTGGCAAACGCGTGAAAGCTGTCGTACTTGCACAGCGTGTAGGAAGCGTGCACCCTTCCTACACTTCCTCGAGGTCTCTGCCCTTACGCTTGTGGTGAGCGCGGACTTTGCCGATCAGTGCACAGTTACTGGTGCGTCCAAGGCTCACCAGGCTGCACTCGCCGCCATCGGTGTCGACACCATGTCACTCATCACAAATCGGACCCTCGGACAAACGCGATCGCATCTCTGCGGCTGCCTTTGACCGAGGCCGACTCGAGCAGCCGCTTGATCTTGGGGGCGGACGAGCGTATTGATCTAGCCCACGCAGTGTCCTTGTCAATCATAATGTCTTGATACCGCGCATCGTCGCTGTAAAACAGATCACCTTTTTGGAACGTCCTCTCTATTGCTAGCCTCGTTTCTGACCCAACGGGTGCGTCATCGATGCCCAAGAATACAACCTCGTTGATGACACGCGACGCCACCTCGACGGCAGCCGGTCCCTTGGGACCGTCGATGATAACGGCAACGCGTTGATTTTTTGACCGTAGGTCTGCGACGACGTCCGGAATGACCGTGGAGCCGTCGCCTTCAAGCAGGACGACATTTTTGGACACCGCCTGCAGAGTGTTGTGAACGTTGGACAGCATATTCATTTCGATGCTGACGACTTGCGGTATTCTCTGAGAGTAGGTAAAAGCACTCATGCCGCCTTTGCGTCCAGACTCAACAAGAACCGTCACGTTCAATGTCTTAGCAAGACACAGTGTGGCCATTAGCTTGTGCGGAATCATGTTGCCCCACAAGCAAAAGTCGTCTTGAAAGGAGGATCCGCCGTTGAGCAACACGGTTGGTCCTTGGCAAGTCTTCCATTGAATTGCAAAAGATTCGTAAAGCCATGTCTCGATATCGTGGCACTGACTCAGTGACGCAAGAAATGCTTCACTAAATGGCTCGCGCAAAAAAGCAGATAAAGAAGCCGTGTGCTTGGCATCCAAAGCAGGTGTGCGTAGCCCCAAGTGTCTGTTGATATTCAATCGGCGCATCGAGGCAGCGGGCAACGCCTGCAGGACAGCGCCGAGAATTGCGCATAAAATTAACATGCCAGCGCGTGCGATGCTGTGACACCAATTATCCCTGTTTTAGGAACTCCTAAACGTGCCAAGTGACATATAAAAAAGCGATTCAATTACAAAAGAATGCATAATATGTTTTTGCGCGGACTCGACAGTATGCGGGCGTTACGCCTCCTTTGGCCACAGCATGGACCGACACGCCTCCGGTCTCGGCATGAAAGTTGCGTCGGTGTACCGCCGCTCTGATAAATCGCATCTTCTCTTGGGATTGGCGTGAGAGCTCGCGGCGATCGTGGTCCGAAAATCGTGCGCCTGAAAGACAATGTTTCTTTTCTGCGCCGCATTGATAAGCAGATTATCCCAAGACGGAGCAGTAACGTTGCCACGACATGCATGATGATCCTCCAGCACGCCCTCGTAGAGCGCTGGCGCAAATCGACGTGGCAACATCGAAAAATGGTCGATCCATTGCAAACTCTGATGATACCATCTGTCGCTTTGATACGAGCAAAACGGTAGGACGCCGGCCAAAAAGACGGTATCTGTCCGAACTCGCAAAACCCAGTCAAAAGCCATGTCGTTTTCTTCTTCGTAGCGTTTTAACATGGCAAATGCGCCTTTGAGACCTGCGTACTGATACAGAACAAAGTCTGGCAACAACTTTCCAGGTGAAGAGTCAGAAGAGATATACCGACACTGAAGGTTTTTTTCGGCAACATCTTCGGCTGCTTGAATGCGAAGTTGGGCATCCAAGTAACGCGAGACCTTGTGCAGGTTCATTGATATTTCGGGCGAAGAAACATTTGTTTTGATGTGAATGAACGTCTTGAAATGGCCACCAAACGCGTTAATAAGGTTTTCTTTGAGAGTAACGTAAACAATCGGCTCCAAAAATCGACGAAGTTGACCTGTGACAGTTATGGCAACGTTGGGCTGCGCATATGCGCTACACAAGGCAATGGGTGCGTTGACGTGCACATGCAAAGGCGACTGCGTTGCAAAGCAGAGGCCACACGATATAAAGACGGTCAATTTTAACATGCCGGCTCGGCCTTTGAAGGTGCAGCCAGGTCTAGGATTTGATACCATTTGATTCAGTCAACAGACTTTTTTTTTAGACTGTTCTTGCCGCGGGCGCTCCTTTGCGCGTGCGCATTTTGTTGGCACAAATTGATGTCGTTGACGACCGACATTAATGAGGCAAATTTTCGGTGCTTGCGTGCGCCGGCACAAGCTACATCGCAACAAGCACTGTCAACCTTAAACTTGGCCATGCCACGATTTGCTGGCACCATCATTTATGTGGGTGCCATGTTGCAAATTTTGTGCGCTCCGTTTGTGCTCGCCATTACAGAGAGCAGAACGAGTCAACGGCATCCAATCCACGTCGCGATATGTGCTGACAGGGCGCAGCTTATGGGGCTCGCAGCACTGGTAAACTCCATTTTGTTGAACTCGTCAGACGACGAGGCGCTGTTTTTTCACATAGTTACAACACCCCCAGATGCTGCGCTGATTACTAGCACTTTAGAATGTGTGCTAAGTGGTCACGATGCGACGTTCCGTGTCTACAATTTTGGACGAAGAATGAATCCAAAACTTCTGAAAGTCCACAGCGCCGCCCACCGTGCATATGGCCTCAACAATCGTCTCAACTTCGCCCGTTTTTTTTTGGGCGACATTCTTCCTTGGAGTAGGGACAAATTTTCCAAAGTGCTGTACTTCGATACGGACTGTTTGGTTACTACAAACATTGCAGGTTTGTACCGCTCGATGCTGACTCGCAATGAAGACGTCGTTTTAGCCGCCGCGACACGCAATTCAACAATTGATGCATGGGTAAACCTCACAGCGCCCGCAGTAGTGGCGTGGAACGAAATCCATCCTTACCGACTTGTGAACGCTAGCGTGATAGCATTCAATGCAGGCGTATTGGGAATCAACCTTGCAGCGTGGAAACGTTTGAACATTTTTGACGACTGCATGCACTGGGCATACGCCAACGCAAGAGATCCGCTGTACCTAATCGGATCGAATCCTCCGCTCGTCTTGGGCACTGTCGGCCGAGTTGAGTTGTTCGAAGAGCATTGGAACGTTGCTGATCTCGAATCCCGCTCCCGACGCGGCATTTCCAACATTAACGGCAAAGTTTTGCACTGGACTGGTCCTAATAAACCGTGGCTTGCAAGCGCTGAAGTTCCAATGCACGACTTGTGGACAAGGTACAGCCTTCAAAAATGTGTCCCCAGCACGCAGCTTCCCTCGCAGGGTTGATTACATGATGAGATGCCTGTGATTTTCCCGCTTTTGTGATTCTTCCGCTCTGCGCGCCGACGTCGAGACGCATGGAGGGCAAGGCGCCCTCCATGATGCTCACTTTGACACCTTTGTCGCACTTGCGAGTCACGATTTAATAGCGAAGCCAGCCAAGCGAAGGCAATAGTGGATATTGCCCAATTTCGTCAGTCTCGCTACGCAAGCAGGAAATGACATTTCGAGGGCTCCACTTTTAGCGAACACAATTTCCAATGACGATGCGCCAGCCTACTGGTTTGTGCTTTTTGCTCTTGACGCTTGCGCTTTGCGTGCTTTCGAGGTACAACAATTTGCCTCGCAGACACTACAAGACCGTGGGTGCGCTGCAACGACTGTACACTGCCTACGGGGAAGATCTAACCAACTTTCGTGCAAGCGTTCGTGCCTGGGCCGACGAAGTCGGCCTGCACCAGGGCATCGGCGACATCGAGGCAGAAATTTTGTACATGCGATTGCGCGAATCTGGCCGCTCTAAGCCGCTCGTCGTCTATGAAATGGGTTTTGGCCAGGGCCTGACGACGACGGTCATTTTAAAGGCACTCAAAGACAACGGCGGCGGCGAGCTGCACACGTTTGACTTGAAAGACCAGCACAGACGCCATCAACAGATAAATGCAAATGGCATCAAATGGATATTGCACCTTGGGGACGCTCGCCAAACAGTTAAAGACATTGTCCCGACGCCTGATTACATCCACTCGGATGCCGAGCACTCTACCGATTTCGCGCACTGGCTTGTCGACTACCTACAATCTGGGCCCGCCATTTTGTGCAGTTTCCACGACGTGTACACGAAAGACTCGTCGATGTCGACTCACGTCGACGGCTCAATTTCGGCCGAGGGGCAAGTCATCCTGCGCTATCTTACATCCGACGCGAGAGTCAACGACGTATTTAGCGTCGCCAAATCGCACTTTGACGGCATTTACAGGGCGGTACTTGACATGCGTGCGAGCGCGGGGCTGGACGAAGACTGGATCAGCACAAAACCCGCAGTGCTCAACAACCCGTCGGTGTTTTTTGCTTTGGGGCGCCAACGTTGACAGGCGTGTGACGCCGAAGACGCTGTCGAGGCATCGTCGACGTCATGACGGGCGTCGATGGCACTCATTGCAATAATAGCAAGGGATTTTCCGTTGCCAAATATTGTCTGCTCTTAGTTTGATACCGCGGCACTATCCGCGCCACCATCGCGCGCCTTCTGACGGCAGCGCCAACATAGCGGCATGGCTCCCGTGCTCATCACAGGCGTAGCCGGATTTATCGGCCACCACACCGCCATCCGATACTTGCGCCAAGGCGTGAGCGTGGTCGGCGTGGACATTGCCGACTTTGGCGGCGAGTCGCCCGTGCGCCCATTTGCAGCCATCCAACAATCAAGCGCGCTTGCGTCCAGCCTGCACCGTCTGCGCAGCGCACGATTTGCCCACGTCCAGGCCGAACTGCAAAAAGCGCGAGCATCCGGCGCCGACGTCAATTTTGAATTCGTGCACGCAGATGTGAGCGACAACGACGCTGTGCTCCCCATTTTCGAACGTCACAAACCTTCGCTGGTCGTTCACCTAGCTGCCCGAGCCGGCGTGCGGGCGTCCATCGAGGAGCCGCACGCCTTTGCGCGCTGCAACCTTGTCGGCTTTGTCAACATGCTCGATGCGTGCGTCAAGCACGGCGTCGACCACTTTGTATACGCCAGCAGTTCAAGCGTGTACGGCAACCGGGCCGGCCCGTGCGCGGAAAGCATGCCGGTCAACCTCCCGGTCAGCCCATACGCGGCGACCAAGGCGGCCAACGAACTCCTCGCGCACTCGTACGCCGCGTGCCACAAGCTCAACACGACCGGGCTCCGCTTTTTTACAGTGTATGGGCCTTACGGTCGGCCCGACATGGCGCTCTGGATCTTTGCAGACGCCATACTGAGCGGGAGGCCCATTCCCCTCTTCAACAACGGCGAGATGGTGCGCGACTTTACGTACGTAGACGACGTCGTCGACGCGGTAGTCGCCGCCGGGAACGCGCTGCGACCCAACGAACGCGGCCTTTACCGCATTCTCAACGTCGGCGGCGGGACGCCCGTGCCCGTGCGCCGGTTCGTCGATGCGCTGCAATCGGCGCTTAAGGTTACCGCGACCATCAAACAATTGCCCATGCAGGTGCGTTGTCAGTTCAGCATCTGCTGTATCGGGTTGGTAGACGTAACATCACAAAAACGTTTGCGGCTTTGCGTGCCCGGCCAACAGCGTCGCTCTTGATACCATTCCCTATTTTTAGACAGGCGACGTGCTTTCAACGCATTGCGACACATCTTTACTCAGAAAAACGCTCAAAACGGTGCCCAAGGTTGGCGTCGAGAGCGGGGTCAAGCTTTTTGCTAACTGGTACGTCGCATTTTGCGACAGCACGAAACAGCATACTCGCCGGTCTGACAATGTCGCCGTTGAAAACATGCGGCAACCTTCCGATTCTCGTGTGTAATATTTTTATGGCAACCAAGCCAATGTTATCAGGCATCGCATCTACCTCACCTTCGCAATCAAACTCGATATCGAGTGCGCCGAGTACGATGTTGTTCCTGACATTATGGCCAGGTCCGGCGCTCTCGACCAAATCGTGGGTTGGGCCGTTGAAATGCACTCCGACCGCAAGTGCCAGGATGAGGGCACGCTGAAGCGCGACTCTTTTGTCGAAGTGATTACAGGGATGAACCGGCAACTTTTTAATGGCAGCTGGGACGTCATTTTCTCGGCGTGACGCCCGTATCGCCACAGGGTTCCGACCGATTAGTTTATGGGTGGATTCGTGATAAAAATGATACAGCATGGCAGACCAATGTAACGTTACTTGCCTGCACAGAAGTCTATGCTCAATGTTTTGCATGTCGTCACAAGCACGACACAGAAGTCGCGTGCCCCTCTTTTGCACGCCAATGCACAAAAAATAGTTTTTCGTGCAGATAACAGCTTCGCCATTCGTCACATTCCGTATGACATTCCAATCAAATTACTGGGGGACGGTGTGCGTCGTCTTATTGTGGTATGTCAGCAATGCTGCCATCGCCGTGACAAACAAAGCGTTGCTGTCAACGTTTGATTTTCAAAAGCCGTTGCTGCTGACTCTACTGCACATGGCAACGTGCAGCGCTTTGGGTCATCTTTGCACGCGATTCGAGTCAAATAGCAAGTCTCCAGCAACCCGCGCAAACATAGGGCCCACAGCTGCGCTGGCGCTTATTTTCTGCGCGTCCGTATCCTTTGGCAATGTAGCCCTCGAGTTTATTCCAGTGTCGTTTGCTCAGGCCATCGCTGCTGTGACGCCGTTTTTTACGGCCGTTCTTTCTGCCGCTGCAGGAAAAAGGGAAAGCGTCGCCGTGTATGCATGCCTGGTTCCCATTGTCGGTGGGGTTGTCGCTTCTGTGCACTATGAGCCTTGTTTCAACGTAATTGGCTTGGTTGCCGCGTTGATGGCGACGCTGCTGCGCGCGGGCAAGTCCGTCTTGCAGGAAGTCATTCTTGCAGATCCGACATCGAGACCGTCATCCATGTGTCTACTGCGGCGCATGGCAACTATTTCTTGTATAATCCTCGCGGTGCCTGTCTTTGTCTGGGAAGGAGACGGCATTGACGACATGATGCGACTGCTCTTGAACCCAACGTCGCGAATGCTTCTCTTCGCCAACCTTTTGCTGTCGTATGCCGTCAATCTGACGCAATTTATGGTAACGCAGCGCACGTCGGCTGTGTCGCTTCAAGTCCTGGGCAATGTCAAAGGATTCTTTACAATTTTCGTAAGCGTCGCCATATTCCATAATAGTGTCGCTCTGCAGGGCGTGCTCGGCTACACTTGCGCTGTAATGGGTGCCTACATTTACGGACATTTAAAGAGAGCAGGTGGAACCAACACTGTCGACGTGAAAAAAACCGGTATTCGGCAGCACTCCAACTCCCACGTTTAAGTGTTAAAAATTGAACCGACGAGGGAAAAAATAAAAATGCAATTGCCAACTTGCCGAGGCAATTCCATCGGCATTTCACTACCTGCGCGCCATGTGTGTTTTAATGCGGTCATCGGTCTTCACTCATGTCGCCCTTTCTTTGTTCGTGCACGCATGTCATGGGCGCCACGGACAGGCGATTAAAGAGCGTAAATCGTCGCATCATTCGCCATTCATCTACGTCTACAGCACCCACGACGCGCCGCTGCTACAAAATGTATTCGAAAGGTGCAATGCAAGCTCGTGGGGCGACAACCAGTACAGCACCGAACTCTATTTTCACAAGTGGCTCGCGTCGAGCCCGTACTCGACGGCCGACAAAGAGCGCGCCTCACTCTTTTACGTGCCCGTCTACACAAAGTGCCTCAAGTCGATGATTGGCGCTGACGATACAGCCGCACTGGTGCGGGGCGTGCTCGAGAGCCTGCTTCCGTTCCAGCTCAACGGCGGCGAAGACCATATCTTTCTGTTTCCCAGTGGCGCCGGGCCTACATTCGTGCCTGACTGGAGGGCACTGTTCAAAAACAGCATTTTTTTAATGACAGAGCCTCACTTCACCGTAGAGGCGGCGCACCATGCGCCCTATTTTACGCCGCACAAGGACATTCTGATTCCCGGTTACGTCGGAAGTCTTGCCAAGGTGCAGCCGTGGATCGAAACTACCGCGACGTTCCACGACCGCCCGACCCTCGCGCTCTACATAGCAAGCGATCAAGACCTGCCGCTCCGGCAGCGCGTGCGATCATTTGCGCTTCGTCATTCTACAAAAATTGCGAGTCCTCACCTGGAGGGCCCCGACTACGTGCGCGAGCTGACGCGCGCCAAATTCTGCCTTGTGCCTAGAGGCCTGTCAAGCTGGACGCTGCGCCTGTTTGAGTCAATCCTGGCGGGCTGCGTCCCCGTGCTCATCAACGACCACATCCGGTTTCCGTTTGAAGACGCGTTGGACTACCGTCGGTTCACCGTCAAGTGGCCTGAAAACGCTGTCGACGAGTCGCTCGTTCGCTACTTGGAATCTGTTGACGAGTCAACTTGGAGCGACGCGTTTGACGCGACGCGGCGGTCCATGTGCCACTTTGTCTATTTCGACGCCCCAGGCTTGCATAGCTGCGTGTACGACGGCGTCATGCGCCAGCTGCGTACACGCGTCAAGCTGCACAAATCGTCGCCCTTGGTGCACTGGCGACTGGGGTCTCCGCTGCTGGACGCAACGCACAAGCCGATGATTGCGCTGCGGGGGCCGTTTGACGTGGAGGGCGTATTTGACGGTTTGCCACACTGACTGTTTTGGTTGCCGTTGTCGTCGTTTGCGATTGTTATTCGGTGTTATAATAGCAAACGTGCGTGCATTCTTGCAGCGAGACGCGTGGCGGAAAGCGCCTTGCTGAGCGCCATTTTTGCCGGGAGCTTGCTCATTCTGGCGCATCTCTCTGTTAATACAATATACTGTCACGCGTCCGACGCCTGTATGTTGCCTGTACCGTGACTGACAATTCCAACATGGCCCCTGTGCAGATGCTGCCGACGGTCTGCCTCGCTCTGACCGCCGCAGCTGGAGTCGCTGCTCTTCCCCCATTGCTCCACGGCTTTGCTCCCGCATACAGGCCATCGGTCGGGGTGTACGTTTTTCTAAACGAGTCGACCGTGACGTCGGGCGGAGGTGCGGCGGTCTGCAGAGAGGACAGGCAGCAGCTCGAGTTGAGCAATGGCCGTCGCCCCATATTTCCTTTCGTCAATCATCAGCGGCCACCCTGCACAGTCTGCACTGGATGCTGCTCAAGCGCGGCATGCGGTCTCAAATGTACGTCGTCAACGAGCGCTACAAAAACGACTACCCGGGCATGGTCGGCATGGAGAAGTGGCCACCCCGAGACTTGACGCGCGGCGACGTCGTGGTCGCGCCCGAGTTTTACTGGTCGCAGCCCGACACCTCGCGGTCCCTGCTCGACCTGTGCGCAGCGCGAGGGGCCAGGCTTGTCATCTACTTTTTGGGTCTGCACCGCCCGATGGAAGACTACACGCGCACCCTGGGCGACGCCACGTTTGTGCCGCTGTCGCACAGGATGAATGAGCACCTGCGGCTGCCCGCATTGGGGCCGCTTTCGCGGCCGCTGCAGCTGGGGTTGTATCGGCAGGGGCGCGAGTTTCGGCGGTCGGGGCGGGCAAAGGACGACCTGATCCTGGTCGACGGCGACACCGAGCTATCTGGGGCGGTGCGCGAGCATTTCGCGGCCAAGGGATATGCAATTACGGTCGTCAACAAGTTGCCACAGTCAGAGGTCGTCGACCTCTACCGGCGGGCGCAAGTTTATGTCGATTTGGACATTCCGGGCCTGGAGCGCGGCTTTTTAGAAGCAAGCCTTTTTGACGTCGCGCCCGTTGTTACTGCGGCACCGACCGGTTGCGACTTGGACCTGGACGCGCGGGTCCACCTTGACTTCCGGGTCGAGCCCTCGAGCGTCGGCGCCGTCATTGCGGCCATCGAGCGAGCGCTTGTCGGCCGTACAAGGCGCATGGCGGCTGCACTGCTGAGGCGATCGGTCGAGTCTTGGCTGGACGGCTGGGAGACCGTGGTCGACTACTACTTTACGTCTGCAGCGACGGCGTTTGTGTTCTTCGCCGGCAATGATGGCAAAGACTGGACAGTGGACAACGTCGTGGCTTCCATCGCGACGACTGTCATGCTGTTTCCACTGTCAAGAGTGTATGTCGTCGTTGATTCGGCTGTGCTTGGTGCGTCCATCAGCGACCGCCTGACGACGCTGCGCTCGATGCAATCCGCGGTTTCAATCGTGTCGTCTCTGAGCCGCGTCGTGCCAGGCGACGTAACTGTCGGCATGCCTGGTCGCGCCACGTTGCTGTCGCCGTCGGCCGTCGACGATTTTTATCGCGCTGTGTCGTCTCAAATGAAGGATCGATCGATAGACGCATGCACGACGACTTCATTTTCCACGTCGGGCTGCGGCAGTGTTCTGACGATGGCCACAGGCAGGACGTGCTCTGCTGACGCACTAGCGTCTGCGACGCCGCACGCGCCGGCACGCGGCTGCCTGTGTTCTCGTCCTTCGCTACATGCCCGAAGCGTGTGCAATTGCGCAGTGCCGGCACACATTTGGCAGGGCGCCGTCGACGTCCCAGGCCAGGAACCGGCGTGCGCGGGCGCTCTCGCAGCCCGGCATAAACTCGACGCTGCAGCCAAAACGCAAAGCGCTGCCTGGACAAGCATGTACAGTGATCGCGCGAGCATGGCTGGTTTGTAAAAGTTGCACAAAAATTAGTGAGCTGCATCTGGCACTACATCGTTCATCATTCATTCGCTCAACGCGTCCATGCTTGGTCCATAAAATTTGAGGTACAGAGACGCCCACATGGCCACGTCTTGCATGGGCGCGTGCGGCGCTTTCATGCGCCAGTGATAAGCGTCGCCTGCAAACTCGTGCGGCAGCTCGTCCATGACCCGAGTAAAATCGTCGCAGCGCGTCATGGCGTCCATCGTCACCCGGTTGGCGCGCAGCACGGCCGACACGGCGACATCATCGATTTGGGTGCTGTCGAGCGCATGGCGCTGCCGCACGATGAGCGATGCGACATCGCGACTCAGCAACAGGCCCGCGCCCGAAAGAAACGTGCGCCCGTCGATAGCACCCTGAAATCCGGCACTGTAGTTGCGAATCGCCTTGGGCTCCAACCACTGCAGCAGGCGGTCGAATCTCCAAAAAGACGACAAGTTTGTGCGCAGTATGTGGGGCGCGTCCTGGCCGGGCAGCGGAGCCTCGAGCGCGTAGGCCAGGGATTCGACCAAAAACTCGACGCTGATGCGCTCAAAACGCTCAGTTTTGTAGCGCTCGCTTTCGGGTACCCTGAGATCGTCAGGAAACAAAATCGTGGTGCCCTGCAGGGTCGGCTTGCGCACGTTGGGCGAGCGCGCGACCAAGTAGACGTGCACTCCCATCGGTCGCACGTGCTCGGCAACCAGTCGCCACAACGACCGCTGTGGGTAGTAGACCGACTTTGTGCCCCCCGCGATGACGAGCACAAGGAGCTTATTTTTATGGCGGGCATCGTTGTGGATGCGAGTTCGAGACCCCCGTCGTCCACCGTCGAGCGCTCTACACGAGATAGCGGATAACGCGCAGAACAGCGTCGCCACTGTAAATACGCTGGCGGCGCGCCGCATGGTTGTGATCGGCCCGCCTTATGGAATCGGCACAATACTTTCCCGGCTATTTCTAGATGCGTGTGCAGTGTTGCCCCATTTACTGCAAGCAAAGCTGAGCACGACCATGCGTTCTCTCGTCCAGCGTCTGCGGCAATCACGTGGGAAACTGTTTGGCATAGTCTTCTGCCCAGCCGGCGCGACCAGGAAACATCGCCTCCCACAACGACAGCACCGGCCCCCACTCGCCGCCGGCGATGTCGACGTGCGGCAAGTGCGCGTCCGTGTGCGCCTCGGCGTCCCCGCCAAATGTCCAGCCGATTCGGTCGAGCCTGCCCGCGCTCAAGCCGCGCCCAAACGTTGTGCGCAGGCGCGCAGTTTCGTTCAGCGACAGCACCGACTTGGTCAAAAAGACTTGGTCCCAGCTCCACCGCACGCTGCGCTCTTTTTCGAGCGCGTCGTTGTGCCAGCGGGAGCCAAAACGTGTCGCTCCCCGCTCGAGAATGGCCGACGCGACGCACCCGGCGACGCGGCTGGTGGCGCCTCGTGGCGGCCGTGCACCCAACGCGCGTCTTGCGTTCCGCGCCCACGAGTTCCAGCCTGTTGCGTCGGCGGTGGCGGCGTCTTGCGACAAGCCGTGCGTCACAATGCGCTTCCACAGGCACGCCTTGGCCGCCACGTACGAGATGGCGATCCTGTTGGTCGTGCCGCGCTGCTGCCAAAAAAAGTCGCCGTTGGCGATCATCACATCGTCCTCGGTGTCCAACAGGCGCTTCCAGTATGACGATGAGAGCGGCCAGATGTCGGCGTCTGCCGTGATCAGCACGTCGTTGCCGCGCGCAACGCCCAGCGAAAAAGCGGCCAGGCGGACGACCTGGGACATGGTGCGCGAGTCGCCGCCGTCGCCGGGCGTCACAAAGCGGACGAGGCCGCCCGCCCTGACGACCCAGGTCGCCACGTAGTCGGCCTGGGCCGACACCGGCGTTTGGGCGACGAGGACGACGATGGGCTTGACGCCGTGCTTTTGGGCCCAGACGTACGTCGTCAGAGGCAGAAAAGCGGCGTACGCCATGTCGTTCGTGTCTGCAGACAGTACGACGTACCGTTGGCTTCGGGGCGAGGTCGTGCACGCGTTTAAACTGGTGTCGAACGCGTTTAAACTGGTGTCGAACCCCGTCCCGCGACGTGACGCGGTGTGCCGCTCTGCAGTAGTTGGTTTGCATGCGACGAGGGCGATCAGCCAGCCAAGGACGACGCGGTGCGTCACAAAAAGGCCGGTCTGGTCGCGGGCGCCCATTGCGGGACCGGGAGGCGCCCTGGTCGGGCGGGACGCTGCACGCGCCGCCGCCGGCGGTGCAAATTGCGTCAACACAGGAGCGTGGCACGGGTCCGCCCCCTATTTTGCAGAAACTGTTTTGCCGCGCGCTGACAAAATCGCCGATCACAAAATCGAAAAAAGCAGTTCATTTTTCTGATGCCAACCTCACTCGTCAGCCCACGCGGCGACGACTTGACGCAGCGTGCCGGTCGGCAGTCGGTCGACAGTTAAAACAGCAGTAAACCGGTTGCGACTATGCGTCGAGGCGCGCCTGGCCGTCGGCCACTTTTGGACGCACGTTAGCGGGTTGCAGAGTGTTTGGGGGCTTGGACGAACTGTGCAGCGCATTGCGTTGCTTGTGGGACAGCATGCGACCAAACCAGTAGTCGGCGCGCAGCACGTCTGGAACGCAGTGCCTGTCGGTGGGCGGCGCAAACTGCTGCAGCTTGGCTTCTGTGACCTCACTCCAGTCGTCGACAGTCAGAACGGGCAATCCCTTGTACAGCGGAGCGAGCGGGGCCGACGACGCCACGATCGGCACAGCGTTCAACATGATTGCTTCCCACGTCCTGTGGCAGTCTGCGCCGTTGCCTGGGGGGCTGAGAACAAACTTTGAGTTTGCAATGTCGTGCAAATATTGCGAGAAGTTGAGCCGCTCCCGACGGACGTACGCGCTCTCCAAGCCGGCCAAGGAAGCCAGAGCCATAGAGCGATCGTCCTTGTTGGACGCGATGTCCATGTTGATGTAAAGGCCGTGCTGTCGCGCGTTCCATTCCTTTTTTTGGGCGTCAAACGCGTCCTGTACCACGGGCAGGCGGCCGTGCGGCCATTGCGCGTTGGCCAAACTGATCGGCACGGGCACAAGTTTGGGGTGGACTGTGTCTGGGTTTAGGGCGTACCAGGCAAGCAGTTTGGCATCGTGCAGGAACGACGCGTACTGCGCGGGAGCAGGAGCGTCGGAGTTGTGAGTTGCCAGAACAAAGCCGTTCGTGATGCGCGGAAACGTCGACGTAAAAAAATCGTGCATGAAGTCTGTCTTCATAAAGACGACGTCTCCAGCCTCGACGTCGAGCGCCTTGCGGTTCCACCCACGCACGTCCGTCGTTTCATCGAAAACGTGGTCTGCAAACGCACGGATGGTGTCCCCCGTGATGTACGGATACGAACTTGGCCTGGCGGTCGTTGCGTGCCGAAACAGGTTGCGCGCGGCGCTGTCGAAACTTGACAGCGTGGAGCAAGACTTGGGATCGACAGTGCGCTGGCCAAAACGTGTGCGACGTGCAAACTCGCGGCGGTGGAGCACATTCCGCGGCGTCGAGTCGGCTGGCTGCTGATTCACATTCTTTCGCACCAGCGCCAGAAAGATCGTCAACGTGGTCAAGGCGACAATTGATGTCGACCGCCATGACTTGGCGCCTTTCGCGATAAGAGGCGCCATTTTCTTATGACGACATGCAGCGTGTCTTATCTCATGTGCGGCATTTTATTTTTTCGCTTTTGTCATGCAATGCACAAAACACGCCTGCCGCAACCGATTCAGCACAGTCACTGCGCGCATGCAATACGCGACGACAACCCGTCACCCTTTGGTCCACCCACCTTCCCTCCTGCACTGCGCCGGCGCCGTCCAGCCAGTGAAAAACACGGCCATGTCGAACATGCGGGGCGCCTCGTCCGCCGAAAAGACCATGCCCACGTGCTCGGCCCCGACGCGGCGCGTGGGAAACGGGCGCGCGTTTGGAAAGTCGGTGCACTTGACAGAGTCGTGGCTGATGTAGTCGAGCTCCACTCTTGGGTAGACGACGCTGCCCAAAAAGTCTTGGTCGGCATTGTAAGCGGCCTGGGCGCCAAACGTGGCGACGAGCGCCTCGATGTCTGCTAGCGCGCCTTTGACGCCCCCCCACATGCCCCCGTTGAGCGGGCGCCCGTGGGACGGGTGGTCGCGCATCGAGTGCACCGAGTAGCCCGACGCGATCCACTCGTCCACGGCCGCCCTTTCCCGCATACCGAGCCTAGAGTCTACGTCGCGCACGATGTATCGGTCGACCGTGGGGTCGCCCGCCACCAGAAACCGCGCAAACATGGTCTTGGCGGCCTTGTGCGCGACGAGCTCGGCGCCGGCCGCCTCGAGCTCGTCCAGGACCGGGGCCGGCACCGTCTCGGGGTCGTAGTAGAATCTTGCAACCCAGCCCGGGTAGACTGTGTCCATCAGCATGGCGTTGCGCAAGGCGCCCGTCGTGTAGACTGTGCTGTTGCCATACAGGCCAAACGAGGCGACGCACTTGAAGCCGTGCACGCCGCAATCGCCGCCCCGATCAAACGCCGGGTCGGCCAGCGACCCGGGGCGGCCGTACGCAGTGTTCATGAAGGGGAGGGGGCGCGGTTCGGTGCGGCAGGGCTCGGCGCAGCACGCGCGGCGTGCCCGGCGAGCGCGGCCCGTACCGGCCGGCCGCCACTGGCCGCTGTCGGCCGCGTGCGCAGCCGCGTGCGCCAGCAGGATGCACATCAGCAGGCGTAGCATGGTGCTAGAGCGTGGAGAGGCGATGGGTGGCGGGCCGGGGACGCCCTGCGCTTGAGAACCAGAACCGGATCTGTTGATCCACCGACGGCGCCGGCGGCGTTGCCTTGAACAGGCCTACTTGGGCATGCCACTTTGGTCGCCCGCGTGTGGCGGCGCGCAGGAATTTTGGGGCCGCAAATTGTGCGCAGCACGTGCAAAATTGCGCCTGTGCGGTGGCGCCAACATCGCACGGGGCGCCCCCAGTTTGGGCACGCCATGGCGCGGCGCAAGGCAGTTGCGTGCGCCGCCATTGTGGCGGCCCAGTTGGCGGTGGCCGCACTCGCGCGGCCAACTATACCTGCCCGCCAAGCCGCGCCCGCCCGGCAACGCGCCCATATGCATGCCCGGCACCATGTGCAAGCACTGTCCAGCGAGGGCGACGACGTCGACCACCCCGCCTGGTGCAAGTCGATGGACGCCGTGCTGCAGACGTACGAGCTGACGGGGGAGGGACCAGCGTCGAGGGCTAGGGAGGCGCCCCGCCTGGCGTGGGACGACATCGTGGGCGCCGTCCAAAAAGGTACGTCCCACAACGCCACCGCCAACGTCGAGTCGTGGATGGGGCACAAGTGCGCCGCGGCGACGTGGACCCGGTTTCTGGCAGTCGCGCCCTACCCCGCGTGCAGCCCGGACGCCGCCGCCAGGTCGGCCCTGCAACACTCATCGTGCGCGGGCTACAGGACGTGCACGCGGCAGTACGCCAAATACGCAAACCGGACGCCGCACATCGCCATCATGCTGGGCAGCACATCCAGAAAGGTCGTCTCGCCCTCGACCGACAGCATGGCCCTCTTCACGATCGCCCTACCGTCTATCGCCAAAACGGTCGAGTGCGGGTTTCGGTATACCGTGTTTGTCGGGTACGACGCGGGCGACCCGTTTTACGACACGGGCGCCGGCGTTGCCGCGCTGCACGACTGGTTTGAGCGGCACGTGGAAGCTCCGCTGGCGGAGCGCGGCATTTCCGTCGCCATCGAGGCCGTGCGCGTCGACAACCCGTCGAGCAAGCCCGGCCCCGTGTTCAACGCGCTGGCCCGCCACGCGCAGGCCAGGGACGTCGATTTTTTCTACCGCGTCAACGACGACACGCTCATGGTCACGCCCTGGGCCAGCGCGTTTGTGTGCGCGCTGTGCTCGCTGGGGCCGCCGTACGGCGTCGTGGGGCCGGTCGAGAGCATCATGGTCGGCATCCTGACGCACGACTTTGTGCACAAGACGCACCTGGCCATTTTCGACAACTACTACCCGCCCGAACTGTCCGACTGGTGGATGGACGACTGGATTTCGCAGGTGTACGGGTCGGCGCGGTCGATCATGGTTGCCAGCGTCAAGGTGAGAGAGAACGAGGCGGTGGCGGCGGGCGCGGCGGGCGCCCCCGCGGTTCGGTGTGCTGGCGTGCACTCGACTCCACCCTCGACTCCGCCACCCCCCAACCCGCAGACGCTGCACCTGGTCCACACGCACGGCTCCCGATACAAGGTCGACATGGCGCACGGCGACCTGTTGCGCCCGCTGCTGGAGGAGGGACGAGCCCGCATCCGGCAGTACGCGCAAACGTTGGCATGGGGCGACGAATTCGCGCACCCAAGCTTTGACAAGATTTCCGTTGCGGGGAGGTGATTTGCGATATGTGCGCTCTGGTGATTGGGGTTGAGGTCGCGACAGAGGCGGGGATTCGGACAAATGTGTGCTCGCGTTTTTATGCCAGGCAGCGGGCCCCACTTTTGCCGCCCTCCCAAACCCGCGCTCGCCGGCCACAGCCACTCCCGTTTTCATTGCTAGGCGGCATGCACCTTGTCGCCATCGCGCTCGTCGCGTCGATGGTGGCGGCCGACGCGGGCGCGGCCGCGTCCCGGGCAGGCCCGCTTGCGCCGCAGCACACCCGCGCCCGCGCCCACACAAAGCGGAGCTCGGCCCTGGCCGACCACATCTACCTCGAGTCGAGGCTGCGCTCCAAAACTCTGCGGGCCGGCATCCAGACTGACGGCGCGTCACTCAGCCCGCGCATCGACTCGTACCCGCACCTCATGGTGTGGGACCTGTTCACCCCGGAATACAACTGTCCCGACCACAAATCGCGCATGGGCAAGATCGGCGACGGCGGCAAATGGGTGTGCGGCCAGCACACCCTACTTCAACAAGCCGGCTGCGTCGTGTACAGCATCGGGTCTGCGGGCGAGACCTCGTTTGAGCAGGAAGTCCTGGCGCGCACCCTCTGCACGCTGCACGCGTTCGACCCGACGCTGACGGCACAGCAGGCCAAAGAGGTCGCTGCTGTGGTGGGCGACCGCAACTTTCACAGCGTGGGCCTGGGCGTGGACGACGGCCGCCTGGGCACGATGCCGACCAAGAAGCTGTCAACCATCATGAAGGACCTCGGCCACGAGTGGGTGGACGTTTTGAAGATGGACATCGAGGGCGGTGAGTGGCAAGTGCTCAAAGGACTCCTCGCGCAAGGTCCCATCGCGGCGGGCCAGGTAGGAAGGGGGGAGATGATGAGACAGAGGGGGATAGGCGTCACCAGAGCGCGCCCATTACCAGGAATGAAGATATAGGGCCCGACCGACGGCGCACACACTCACACATTTTCCTAGATCCTCGTCGAGTTTCACGTCGGCGAGGTCGCCATGGCAACCATGTTGGAAGTACTGGACGGCCTCGAGGCGGCCGGGTACCGCGTGTTTAGTATCGAGCCTAACTACTATGTCGGCGGCGCGGAGAAGCTGGTGGAGATGGCGTTTGTCAAGCGGTCAGTCTTTGACAGCAGTTTTTGATTGCAGGGAGCGGGCTCGTGTAAGCGGTTTCAGCGATGCAGGCGTGCTGGAGGCGCAAGCACGGCCTGTTTGTCGCCAAGCAATTAATGCAGCCCCCCCCAAAAAAATCCCTTTTTTCGCGACACAACGCGATCCGGCATGGGGTCGACGGCCGAGCGCTGGGCCAGGGTCGGCCTCGCGCTCGCCTGCGCGCACGCATGCGCCGCGTCCACGTGGGGCAGCCTTGGGCCCGACGCGCTGTCCGGCCTGCAGGTCGAGGTGCAGGCCGTCACCCACCCGCACGCGCCCGAGGCGCTGCCGCCAGCCAACGCACCCTTGTTTGTCGTCTACTCGTCGTCCGACCAGCGCAAAGCCCAAATCGATGGCGGCTTCATATTGGCCGAGTTTTACCACCTGACCCGGCTGCTGGAGGTGTCGTACGGGTGGCGCCGCTTTGTGGAAACCGGCACGCCGACGACGTGGCGCGAGATCGTTGACGGACTCGCGGCCTCGTTCGGGCGGGTGCCGGACGCTGTGCTGGTCACCATTGACGAGGACGCAGGTTCCCGCCTGGCGCGCGCCATCGCGAGCCGCCCGAGCGCGGCGAGCACGCCGCGCACGCTGTTTATCGCTGACGACCTCCAATTTTACAACGACGCGCAGCACGAAAACAAGTCGCTCATCTACACCCACTTTGACGTCGTGGCCGCGACGTACGCGTACAACATGAAGAGCTTCTACCCCGAGGTCGCTCCCAAGCACCTCGTGTGGTTGCCCCACAGCGCGACCCATCTGTTTGCGCTGCCGTTCAACCCTTCGCCCCGGCGCCAAATCCTGATGAGCGGGGAGGTCAACCCGCGCTGGTACGCGCACCGACACATGATTGTGCGGCGCTACGTGCGCCAGGGCGACCCCCGGTTTACGTATTTGCGGCACCCGGGGTATGAAGGCACATTTGGGGCGGCAACCAGCGGCGTGGGCGCGGGCTACGCCCGCATCCTGAACGACCACCTCGTCTGCTTTACGTGCTCTTCGTCGTATAACTATGTCATCGCCAAAATGCTCGAGATTCCTGCCGCGGGCTGCCTGCTGCTCGTCAACCAGGACGTGGTGCCCCAGCTGGGCGCGCTGGGCTTGCGCGAAAACCGACACTTTGTGACGTACAACCGCACCAACATCGACGACGTCGCCAACGTACTGCTCAGCCCCGAGGCTGCTGCCAGCGTCGACCGCATGCGGCTCGAGGGCATGCATCTAGTGCGCACGCGGCACATGGTCACGCTCAGGGCTCAGCAGCTGCACCAGGTGACCAAGGTGGCGACCAAGGACGACGTCGTGCGGGCGCGCCGGGGTCGCAAGGGGCGACGCGGCAAGCACGCGCGGTCGGCGTCGGGCGGTCGGCAAAAAAGAAATTGACATTTTGTGTTTTTTTGACTGGCCAGAGTCTGCTCGAAAGACCGCGCGCGTGTTGAAGGCGGCGCGCAAATCAGAAATCGGCTCCCTCCCGCCCACCTCGATGGGTGCCCGCCCCCGGTCGCCGTCCAGTGCGCTCGCCGCGCTCCTGGCACTGTCTGCGTGCGCCCTGGCCCTCAGCGAGCGGCCGCCCGCCAAAACGCGGCAGCAGGGTAGCAACGGCGGCAAACCGGACGTCTTGATCCACATCGCCAACTCGCACTGGCTGGGCGACGAGTATTTTCAAGACCGGTACAGCTTTGTCGCGCGCCAGGGCCGGACCTCTAAAAACTTGAGCTGCGTCTTCACCGAGACCGCCGACACGGCCGCCACAGCCGACGCCATATGGTGCGCCGAGCGGGAGGAGCAAAGAGCGCCCGGTCGTGACAGGTGGCAGCCGCTTGCCACTCACACCCGCCCTTGCCCATCCCAACCCCCTCCCAGGTACCAACTGGCCACCGGCCCACAGACCGGCCCTTTCGGCAGCAAGTACAAGCCTCGCGCCGACCAGATCGGCGTCGAGTTTACCCTCGAGTCGTACCCCATGCAAGAGTGCCAATTCGGCAGGCACATGCTGCAGCCCTCGGTGCGCAACAACTTCGACGTAAAGATGAGCTACCGAAAGGACGCCGACGTGTGGGTGCCATACTACCTCAACGTGTTTAAAGACTATTGGGAGGCGCACCCGCCGCTCCCGTTTACCAAAAAGAAGGACGCCATCGTGGGCATGCACAGCAACTGCGCCGGGACCTGCATCCCTCTGACGGAACAAACCGCGCGCTTCCTGTCAAAACACACTCTCGAAGAGCTGGAAGAGCCCAGCATCGGCCGAGACGACATGCTCACCGGGCTGATGGAGGCTGTCGACCTCCCCTTTCACTTTTACGGCAAATGCCTGTCCAACAGGCCGCACGTGCCGCGCGACATGAAGCCGCCGACCCATTTCGCCGACCGCAACAAGCTGGCTATGTTCAAGCGGTACAAGTTTTGCGCGACATTTGAAAACTCGGTCGACGACGACTACGTCTCGGAAAAGGTGTTTTTGGGCCTGATGGCGGGGTGCCTGCCCATCTACTTTGGCGCGCCCAACATCGACGAATACATTCCGTCGCCCGACGCCGTGGTGGACGCAGCCAAGTTCAAGAGCCGGGACGACCTCGCCCGCTTCATCCACCATCTGGCCGACAATGAGACGGCGTACGAGGAGAGGATGGCCTGGCGGCGGCAGGGGCCTGCCGCGTGGAGCCCGGCCTTTGCCAAGCTCGTGGCGTACGTGGGTGACGAAGCGGGCTACCACCAGCACAACGTGCGCCTGTGCAAGCGGGTGCACGAAATTCAGGAGCAGAGGAGGTTGCAGCAAGTGTGATGACAAAGAGAGTCGAAAAAACAAGGACAGACACGGCGGCCGCCACAAGCCGCAGCCGCAGGCCGACCGACCTGGAGGACACACCCACAAACACCGCCACCGCGATCCTGCCCGCCGTCGTGCCGCGCCTAGACCGCGCCGCCCAGCACGCGCGCCTTGTTGTCGTGGATGTAGACCGTCGTCGCGCCGCAGTCGGCCGTCGCGCAATCCATGCGGTGCCCTTTAACGTTGTACAGAATGTGGGGCGAGAGCAGCATGGCCTTGTTGCTCACGCGCAGCCAGTTGAGGAGAACATAGTCTTCGCACCGGCTCGGGATGAAGCAATAGTTTTCGCGGGGGTCGACCTCGTCCTGCGTGCACAGCGACGTCTTCATGGCAAAGCTGATGCCCACCTCGTTGATGACAAAGTTGGTGGCGTTGAGCCGAGGGAAGACGGCGGCGTGCGGGCGGAGCTTGTCGGTGGTGGCGTCCCAGAACGACATGCGGAAGATGACGGCGTCCAGCCCGGGCAGCTTGGCCACATGGTCGCGCAGCCTGCGCGCGTGCGCCGGCTGCAGCGTGTCGTCGTCGTCCACAAACGCGACCCAGGGCGACGCGGCCAGCAGCATGCCCGTGTTGCGCACGGCGGCCGCGCTGTTTGTGCCGACGCCCGACTTGGCCGGCTGCGCCACGATGCGCAACCTGGTGGGCAGGCGCGCCTGCCAGCGCAGCAGGGTGTGCAGGCACTTCCACTTTTCCTCACGAACGTCCACCTCCTCCATCACGGGGCTCGTCAGCCAGCCGTCCAGGATGACGACGGCCGACCAATCGTCCAGAGTCTGCTGGGCCAGCGACTCGAGCGTGGCGTCGATGGATGTGCGGCCTTTCGAGGGGATGATGTAGGTCACGAAAGTGGGGGTCTTGGTGGGGCGCCGAGCGGTGGTGGTAGTGATGGCTGCCTGCGATGTGCGCTGGGCAGCGAGTAGGCTTTCATACGGCCCGCCGTCAAACAGGGTGGCGACGCCGTGCGACAGGCTACCGCCCTGCCGCCTCGGCGCCGCCAACGCGGCGGTGGCGCACAGGGCGCCCGCGAGCGCAAGGCGCCATGCGAGGCGCAGGGCCATGCTAGGCGGCGGATTGCGGCGCAGGCTCACTCTCTGACGTCGGTGGTGGCGCGGCCGGCGGGTTGGCAGAATGGATCGCAAAAATGCGGTTTGGGTTTCGCCCGGCGGACGCCCGCAGAGTCGTCAGGCACGCTGCGTCTG
>Ga0315274_10003108_pt1 | contig 24738 bp, 19 predicted proteins | sample YL17G02_20_MG_FD_203700 | JGI IMG/M metagenome (GOLD analysis project Ga0315274, IMG submission 203700) | Sediment microbial communities from Yellowstone Lake, YNP, Wyoming, USA - YL17G02_20 | ecosystem: Environmental > Aquatic > Freshwater > Lake > Sediment | place: USA: Wyoming | collected...
TTGATGGTCAGATATTGAGCCTTGAGATCAAGCAAAGGAACCTTCATGTGTTAAAACTCCTTAAGATTCTATAAGGGAATCCCCTACAAATCATGACTATACCAATACCTTCCTCGGCCGTCCCCTCGGCCTCGCTGTCAGGCTCCGGTTCAGCAAGCCTTCCAGCGTCCGGACAAACTCCCGGTCTCCGCAGGGGCGGCCGGCTCGCATGTTCTTTCGGATATTCTCGACAAGTTCGCCATCGCCCGCGGCGCCTAAGTAAAATTTCCAGTCTCCCACCGCGTGGATGATGGAACAGCCATCCTGAAGCACCGGATCGCTCGCGCCCAGAGCATGTCCCCTCGCACTCGACCAAGGATAGGCCGTCGCGTCCTCTACCAGGCCCCAGCGTACGGGGTTCGTCTCGTCATATCGGATGGCCTCAAGGGCGTGAGCGTCGTCGAGGATGGTCGAATAGAACCGGCCCTGCCAGAGGTGGCCGTGTCGGTGCTTCTTGTCGTTGAAATACTGCGAGTAGCGCATGTGGAGGGTGTTCAGAGCTTTGGCCAGGGAATCGGCGTCCCTGGGGACGCAGACGAAATGGACGTGGTCGCTCATCAGGCAGTAGGCCCAGACGGAGAGTCCGAACTTGGTCACGCATTCGCCAAGCATGTCGCGGTAACGATGGTAGTCGGCATCCTCCTCAAAGACCGTCTGTCGGTAGTTACCGCGCTGGAGGACGTGGTGAGGATATCCGGGGGCAACGATGCGGGCAATTCGGCACATCGAAGTCGGTTTAGCTCGGGTCTTCGGGCTTCGTCTCCTTGGAGGGATAGGGGGCCATGAGAGAGCCGGCCCACTGCGCGCCCTGATTCAGGCGGAAGGCAGGCTACCGCCGGTGGAAAGAAAAAAGCGCTGGACTGTGGTTACTAAAATACTATGTGTCGAAAGAACTAGGAGAAACGATTCACCAACTCAGTCCTATATCCAAAGAATTGGATGAAGCGATTGTAAAAAAGTTGGAAGGGGTTTGTCAAGAAAAATATGAGGGGCAGCCCCTAATTTCATCAGGACGGTAATCAGTCAAACCCTCGACTCCCCGGCATGAATGCCGGGGCTTGTTCGGGGTTAACCCTGAGCCACGCTTCTCGTCCCCGCCTTGAAAGGCAGGGCTTAGCGTCGGCGAACGGGCAAACGCGGTCAAGAACCAGCCTTTAACCTCTTTTTTCCCTTTTCAACATAATCTATAAAAAGCGCCAGGATCGAGAAACAAAAGAATCCCAGGAATCCGGCAATGGCAACGTTCACCTTCTTCCTTGGAGATACCGGGAACAGCGACACCGTCGGTTCCTTGATCAGTTGGGCGTAGTCGATGCGCTGCTTTTTTTCGTTGAGGAAGTCCATGTCGCTCCGTAGGTTGATGATTGCTTGGTTGATTTTGTCAATCTGGGTTTTAAAGCCCTTGATGGCCTGCTCCCTCTCGCGCAGTGACAGCCGGAGGTCTTCCTGCGTGTTCTTCTCTGTACTAAGGCTCTCTTCCAGGGTATTGTAGTAACGGAAGTTTTGCTGGATCTCGTTGGAGTAAAGGAGGAGCCCCAGGGCTTCGCTCCCGCCCTGCTTCTCGCCCAGCGTCGTCTTCTGCTGCTTCTCGATCTCGTCGATGCGCGTCTTGACGCCTTTCATCTCCTCGACGAGCCTGCGCGAGCGCTCCTCCGAGATCTTCAGTTTGTTTCCGGCGGCGATGATCTCCTGCCGGGTTTTCTCGATCTCGATGTTCATGGACTGGATGTCGAGCTCCTTGGTCTTGATATCGCCTTCCTTCAACGCGATCTGCGTCGTGATGTTCTTGATCTCGACGTCGATCATTCGGTCGAGCTCACTCTTGAGATGCTGGAAAAGGAAGCTAAGAATCGTCCGGGCTTTATCCGTATCTTCGGTTCGAAGGCTCACCCGCACCAGTTTGGTATCCCGCAGATTTTCCGCCTTTAAGTTGGGGAAGTTCTTTGGGTCCAGATTCAGTTCGTCGCTGATCAGCCGGTCGTAAGATTTCTGGTTGATCTGGCCCACGAGTTGCTTGGGATCGATGGCCATGACTTCCCTGAACTCCCCTTGCTCGGTCTGGACGAAGAACTTGCTCGGCTGGAGGATGGCGTCGACCTCCCACTTAGGAGGCAGGAGGAAGCTGACGACGCCGGCGACGAGGGCCAGGAGAATCGTGGGAACGATGATGAGCCACCGTCTTTTCCAGAGAACATTGAGGTATTCGATCAATTCCACTTCATTTTCGTACTGTTCCATAAGAACCTCATTGATGGTTTTAGCATTTAAGAGAGAACATTATAGCCAATTTCGTCGCGGGAGCAAAGTCAAATAATCATTGGCCTCTCGTCCGGGCGGGCCGGCCATTACATGAATTTCAGGAGAAGCTTGTAATTTTTATAATTATCGATGGGAACGCGTCCCACCTTTTCGGGGATTCCTTCCGGAAGGAAGTTCGCCTTGGCGAACTCCTGCGACTTAGCGATAGTCCCTCGATACCCCGCCTCGCCGAAGAAATGGATCGTGAAAACGTGATAGGTTTCCGGTTTGTGAGCGATCGTCTCTCCGATGATTGAGCGGGCGACGGCCTCGAGTTTCGGGCTGTCCGGTTTTTCCTTCAACAGGACCCAAAAGAAAATATGCTTGGTGTCAGACCCAAACTCTCGCATTTCCAGGATTTTCAGGGGCAGGCCGCATTCCGCGACGGCCTCTTGAACGTGGAAATTCACGGGTTTTTGCGCGACGGATTCGAATGTGACTTTCTCTTCCGTCCTCCGTTTACAGGAAGCCGTCACGGAAACTAACGCGAAAACCGAAATCGTTAACACAATCGAGAAGAGCCATTCCAATCTTTTCATGAAGCCCCCTTTCAATATCACCCTGTGATGTCGTCCGTCAATCCAGCCCGAGGATTTAATCGTCTCTCCTAATGGCCGAATCCACCGCCGCCCAGGAAGCCGGGCTCACGGCATGTCCTTCCGGCCAACGAGGACTCCCCTCCTCGAAACTCGGGGATACCCTTCATCCCAAGGCTATTTAAGCTGAAGCCTTGCTTTTATGTTCCTAAAGTACATCAAACTAAAACAAATGTAAAGAGGAAATACGCTGGCAGCGCTACGGGGATTCGAACCCCGGTCTGATGGCTGAGAACCACCTGTCCTGGGCCTCTAGACGATAGCGCCGAGAGGCTCCCAAAATAGCAAAATCATCCTGGAGTGTCAATCGTTTGCGTAAGGAGAAAAAAGGGGACACGTCACTCAATCAAGAGATTGAGTCCATGTCCCCGCTTTTTCATCTCCCTGTTCCTTGCCAAGCTTCAGCGCCTGAAAAAACGCTCGGTGAACTTCCAGAGGTTCTTCAGGGAATTGCCGGCCTTGATGGCGCGCCACTGGGGCAGGAGCGCGCCGAGCGACTTGAACTTGGCCCCCAGCTTCCGGTGGTGGAGGAGTACGACGGCGTTCTTCATGAAACCGCTTCCTCCAGAGTTTTGAAGGTCATGATCGGAAGGGCGGGACCGAGCGTCCCTGATGTGCTCCTCGACGGTCTCCCGCTGATCCTTGGTCGTCATCGGACCGACGTCCACGTCCGGATCCAGGGGATTGCCGACCCGGAGGGATTTTGCCAAATCGAGGACCTTGGCCGTGAACGCCTCCGCGATTTTCTCGTCGACGTAGACCCGCTCGATCGAGGCGCAGCTCTGGCCGGTGTTCATGAAGGCCGCCCAGACCGCCCCCCGGGCCGCGAAATCCAGGTCGGCGTCGTCGAGGACGATCATCGGATCCTTGCCGCCCAACTCGAGGACGATGTGGGTCGGGTTCTTGGCCGCCAGCTCCATGACCCTTCGCCCGATCCCGACGCTCCCGGTGAACATGACCGTCTGGACCGTGGGATGCGTGATCATGTACTCCGCCTGGGCGGCTCGGGTGTTGACGACGTTGAGGGCGCCGGCCGGAAGCCCGGCCTCCCTGTAGACCTCGCCCAGCGACTCGAGGGTCGCGGGATTGGTCGAGGCGAGCTTCTTCAAGGGATAGCCGTCCAGGATCAGGCCGGGTGAAGGCCGAGGGTGCGATTTTATGATGGGCGAAGACGACATTGGGCTTGATGGTGACTTTTCCCCTGATGCGGGGGGAGAGTCCGAAGGCTTCGATCCCCTCGCGGATGATCCGCGAGATCCCGTCCGGGTCGTACTCGGGCGTGCGCCTCAGGATGACTTTCTGTTTCGGCGCCGCCACGCCTTACCTCCGGCCCGCCATGAGCATCTTAGCCGTCGTCTCTCCGCCGTTGATGCGCCAGAGCATGGGCAGCGGCCGGTCCAGGCCTTCCTCATATTCGGGCGTGTTCTCCCACCTCGAATTAAGAATAAGGGCGTAATCGGAAAAATGCTGCCACCTCCGGCGCGGGAGCCCGGCGACCATGTGGAAATGGTTGGCCGGCATCCCGACCTTGACCAAGGAGGCCGGGGCATGGTCGAAGGTCAGGAAGGTGTGGGGCCAGGTATAGTCGGAGGCGTGACAGACCTTTTCCGCGAGCGGGGCCGGAAGTTCGACGGATTGGGCCTCATCCTGGACCATGGTGAACAGGCCGCCCAGCTCGCTCCAGGCGAGCCGTCCGGCCAGACCCTTGATCCCCTTGGGCGAGATGAAGCCGACCGAGAATCCGCCGCCCGGGAAGTAGTAGGGCTCGGCCTTGAACAGGAAGTGCTTTTCGGCGAAGTCGAGAGAGGCGCTCCCCGAGTTGTTCCCGTCGATGAACCCGCGCTTCAGCCAGGGCTCGTTCCGGTGGCGGTTGAGGTCGATCCTCAACTCGCGGGCGTTCCGCTCGATCTCCCAGGGCTCGTAGACCTTGCGGAAGTCCATGAACAGCGTCGGCCGCCCTCCCGAAAGCCAGCAGTAGGCGATCATGGTCAGCAGGCCCTGGATGTCGTTCTCGGTCGAGAAGGGAACGACCGGCTTCTTGCCGGTGTGGTCCTCGCTCGAGTTGAACAGGGACTCGGCGATGTCGGCCGTCGTCAGCGGCAGGCCGCGCGGATCCGAGCCCCAGGCCAGCTGGTTCGTCCAGCCGCCGGCGATGGCGTTGACCTCCCGCATAGTGTCGCGGATGATCAGGTAGAGGGCCAGGCCGTCGTCGAGCGCTTTTTTGTCGGCGGCCGTCAGGGCGGGCGCCTTGGCCTCCTTGGCGGTCAGGATCGCCGATTTCTTCCGGACGATCTCGTCCCGGTTGTTGAAGATCCGCCCCTTGAATTTGACGTTGAGGGCCCAACTGCGGAGATCGCGGAGCTCGGCCTTGTCGTAGCCGCCGCCTTTGCGGAGCATGTCGGCGAAGATCTTCATGCTCTCGCGGGTGCTCTCCAGGCCGAAAAAACGGCGCGAGGCGTGGACATGGTTGAGGGCCGTCTCCATCTGCATCGAATCGGTGTCCACGGCGAGATAGCGCTTGCCGCGCAGGGCGGCCGCCGTGAGCATGGCATAGGCCAGGTCGATGATTTCGTCCTTGGTCTTTCCGTCGAAGTCGGGGTTGAGCCCGGTCTCGGGCATGGTTCCGATGACCATGGGACAGAGCCGGCCCGTCTGGGCGTAGGCGCCGACCAGGGCGCCGATCCCGACGACACCGGGTTTGGGCGCGTTGTTGCCCCCGACGCAGGCGATCGGCGTCGAGGGCGGAAAATGGGCCGTCAAGGCCATGGCGCTCTTGCCGGGGAAAAACCAGGTGTCGGGGACGATCAGAAGGGCTTCGGCGCCGGCCTCCTTGAGCTCCCGGGCGCCGGCGTCGGCGGTCGCCTCGCTGTCGACGAGCCGCGAACAGTGAAAAACGTTGGGCGCCGTCCCGTCCGGAAGATTGAGCCGGGCCGCCAGGAGTTTGGCGGCCGTAACGCCGATGGCGAAGGCCCGCGCCCTGGAATCCTTGTCGATGCGCGGATCGCAGGGCACGAACACCCCGATCGTTGGGACTCCCGCATTCCTTTTACCGATGAAGGGCATCGGACCCTCCTTTCAGCCCGCTCCGGCCTCGGCCGGTTTCAGATGTATTCGATCGTGGCCGGGGGTTTCCCGGTGAGCTCGTAGCAGACCCTGGTCACGGTCGGGATCTCGGCCGTGATCCGCGCGGCCATCTTTTGCAGGCGGCCCCAGCGGACCCGGCTGGCCCGGGCCGTCATGGCGTCCTTGCTCTCGACCGAGCGAATGATGATGATCTCGCCGAACTTCCGCTTGCCGGCCTCGACGCCCGTCCCCTTGTCGCTGAGGAGCACGGCGAAGGCCTGGAAGGGCTTGTGGCGCCGGATCTCGTCCTCGACGATCCGGGTCGCGCGGCGGACGAGGGCGACGCGGTCCGGGGTCACATCGCCCACGACCCGGGCCATCAGGCCGGGCCCGGGGAACGGCATCCGCCGGTAGACGGACTCGGGCAGTCCCAGTCCCTTGGCCACCCGCCGGACATCGGGCTTGAAAAGCTCCTTGATGGGTTCGACGACCTTGAACCCGAAGCCTTTTTCGGGATTGATCCCGATCTGCTCGAGGATATTGTGCTGGGTTTTGACGCCGCCCTTGGTCTCGATGATGTCGGCGGCGATCGTGCCCTGGACGAGAAAGCGGCATTGGCTCTTCTTGACGGCTTTTCCGAAGACCTCGTAGAAGATCTGGCGGAACGCCTTGCGCTTGTCCTCCGGGTCGAGCTTCCCCTTGAGGGCCCTGAAAAACTCCTTTTGTGCGTCGAGAATCTCGACCGTAATCCCCAGGCCGGCGAAGACCGCCGCCACTTCCTGGGGCTCGCTCTCCCGCATCAGTCCGTCGTCTATGAAGATGACCTTGAGCTGGGATCCCAGCGCCCGATGGGCCAGGATCGTGCAGGCCGAGCTGTCGACTCCGCCCGACAGGGCGGAGATGGCGCTCGCCGACCCGACCGTGTCCTTGATTTCCCGGACCTTGTCCTCGATGAAGGTTTTGACGTCCATGAACTGCCTCCTCCTCAATTCGACCGGATAGAATCATACAAGATTTTCAGCCTTCTGGAAAGGAATTCCGGGGAAAGGAATTCTGGGGACACATCACTTAATTCGTGAATTAAGTGATGTGTCCCCAGAATTATATGAGAAAAAGAGGGGGGGTGGGACGTCGTTAAAATAGGAAAGAAATTGGGAATTGACCTTTTTCGAGGAATTTGTCAATATTAGAAAAGGGAGGGCCGTCATCCAAGGCGCGATCGAAAGATTAAGAAGGGAGTAGGAAGCTTATGAATCCACTCCCGGCCCTCCCTTTTCTTGTTATTGCGTTCGAAGGCCGGTTCTTTCTCTCTCTTCCGTAATCTTTAGTCGGAGGGGGCTCCTCCGGGTTGAAAAAAGCTTTCGCCCCGCCTTTTTTCTGGTACCATAGGCCTGTCGACCGGAGGACAGCATGAAAATTTCAAAAGCGTTGGGACTCATCCTTATCCTAATCCCGCTGGCGGGCTATCCCCTGCAGGCCCGGGACAAAGACACGGCCAAAGCCATCGACCGGGCCGTCTCGGACCTCGCGCCCGGGATCACGAAGATCCAGGAGGATATCCACTCCCATCCCGAGCTTTCCATGCAGGAAACGCGGACGGCGGCCCTGGTCGCCGACTATTTCCGTAAACTCGGACTCGAGGTCAGGACCGGGATCGGCGGCACGGGCGTCCTGGGCATTCTCCGGGGCGGGAAGCCGGGCCCGGTCATCGGGATGCGCGGGGACATGGACGCCCTCCCTATCACAGAGGAGACGGGCCTACCCTACGCTTCGACGGCCAAGGGCGTCCGCGACGGCCGTGAAACGGGCATCATGCACGCCTGCGGGCACGACTTCCACACATCCATCCTGCTCGGAGTCGCCGCCGTCATGGCCGGCCTTAAGGACGACCTTCCGGGCACGATCCTGTTCATCGCCCAGCCCGGCGAGGAATGGGGCGACGGCGCGGACGTGATGCTCCGCGACGGGCTCTTCCGGGACATCAAGCCCCAGGCCCTATTCGCCTTCCACGTCGAGGATACGATTCCGGCCGGGACCATCAAATACACTCCCGGCTGGGCGGGAGCGAACTGCGACGGATTCGTCCTCAAAGTCCTGTCCGAGGGCTGCCACGGGGCGGGGCCGTCCTCCTGCGTCGATCCGATCGTCGTCGGCGCCCAGATCGTGGTCGCCCTTCAGGTCATGGTTGCCCGCGAAATCGACGTCCACAACGACACGGTCGTCACGGTGGGCACTTTCCACGCCGGCTCGGCCAGCAACATCATTCCCCGGGAGGCCGTCCTCCAGGCGACGGTCCGCTCATACGGCGAGGACCAGCGTCAGACGCTCAAGCGGAAGATCGAGCGTCTGGTATCCAATATCTGCGGGGCGGCCGGGGCCAAGTTCGCGCTCGATTATTATTTCGCGACGCCGGCCCTCTACAACGACCCGGCCCTGATGGCCGAGATCCTGCCGACCGTGGAGAAGGCGCTGGGCGGAAAACAGTTCCTCGTTCAGGATCCCCCGGAAATGGGGGGCGAAGATTTTAGCTACTTCGCCAAGCTTGTCCCCAGCGTCATGCTCGACCTCGGGGTCATGCCCGAGGGGAAAGAGGAGATCTCCGTTCACTCCCCCTATTTCGTCGCCGATCAGAAGGCCATCCCGGTCGGAATGAAGGTCATGTCCCGGATGCTCTGGGAGTATGGCCTCCGTCACCGGACAAAATGAAGCTCTTGCGGGCGGCCAGCCGGCCGTCGATGAAGAGGAGGGTCGTCCAGGAGCCGGGGCCGGACTTCCCCGGCTCGAGCGGCAGGACGTCATAGGCCGTCACGACCTCGAGATTTTTCGCCTCGGTATTCACTTCGACATCGCCCGTGTCGCGGACGAGCGTTTTCGCGGCGTCGTACCATTTCCAGCGGAGGCGGATGCTTTTAACGACGTTGCGGACGCTCGCGAACGAAATCACCCGGCCGTCGGCGGCGGCGAACTCGGACGTCTCCCCGGCCGGCCGGATGAGATCGTCGCCGCTTTCGACCTCCCTGCAGAAGAGAAACGAAGCGACGGAGTCCTCCGGCTCGGGAAACCTCCTGATATCGAAAGAGATACAGGCGGCCGCGCCGGCCGCCGCCAGGACGAGCGCCGCTCCGACGGCCCTGGTCCTCGTCATCGCGGAACGAACTCCACCAGGAATTGGCGGGACAAGCTTCGCCAGATGAGCCGGAACTGGAGGCGGCCCGCCTCGCGGACGATGTAGAGGTCGATGTTGTTGAGCTTCTTGAGAAAGAAGTCGTAGTTGAGGATGGCGTGGAGGCTCCAATTCCGGACGACCTTGAAGGAGAGGTCGGCAAAAGAGTGCCGGAGCTGGGCGTTCTTGGCGTCGTAGGAAACCGAAACCCAGGAATTGACCGCCTCGCCGACCATGGCCCGGGCGACCAGGCTCAGGTCCTGGCCGGTCGTCCCCTCGATCAGCCAGCCCCTCGTCCGCCGGCGCGACGAAAGGCTGTAATAGGCTTCGACCGAAATTCCCTCCCGGATCGTCCGGACGGCGTTGAAAACGATCCCGCCCGTCGTGAAATTCCGCCCTTCTCTTTCCACGAACTGTTCCAGAGCCAGGTTGAGGTTCAAGCGCAGGTCCTTGAAGAGCTCGACCGGCTGGATTGCCAGGCTCAGGACGGCGTTGTCGCTGAAGCTCCGCTCGGCCAGCCCCTCCCGCCCGATCTGGCTGTAGAGGGCGATATTGTTGAGGTTGACCGAGAGGAGGCCGCCGTAGAAAACGATCGGGTTGAGCCCGATCCGGAGTTGGGGCTGGGACAGGACCTGGCCGCCGAACAGGTCGTAGTTCAGGAAGTAATCCGTCCCCAGGTTGAAGAGGCGCGAGCTGTAGGACAGGTTCAGGCCGCCCGTGAAGATCTCCGCGAAATCCCGGCTGTCCCCGATCTTGACCCGCGAATAATAGGATTGGAGGTTCAGGCTGAAATGGTTGAGGAAGGACGCCCCGTAGTTCAGGCCGGCCACGGCTTGGTTCCGGAGCTCGTAGCGGCCCTGGACGGCCAGGTTCCCCCATTTGCCGGCCGAGAGCTGGGATTGGAGCCCGAGCCAGGCCTCGCCGCGGAAGCCGACGGGCTTGTTGTAGGAAAAATCGAACTGGGTGGAGAAGGCCGGGCTCCAGGTCTTCCCGATCCAGGTCTGGACGTTCCATTGGCTGGATGAATTGTAATTTCCGGTGAAGCCCATCCTGAGGGTCTCGTTGAAGGTCAGCGTCGTCGAGGTCAGGAGGTCGACCTGGCGTTCGATCCCGTAGTTCTCTTTGAGGAAAGAGCGCTCTTCGTAATTGAGTTGGGTCAGGCTGGCGACCTTGTTCGTTTTCTCGATCGAGTAGCTCGCCCGTCCGATCAGCCCCTGGGTCTTGTTGTACCAGATCCGGTTGATCGCGAACCCGTTCCGGCGCGGCCCGACGCCGTCGGAAAGCCGGAACCGCTTGAAACCCATGGACTCCAGGCCTTCCAGGTAGAGGGTGACGCCCTCCCCCAGGACCTCGTAGCTCTCGGTCAGCGAGATCGTCCGGGCCGAGAACGAGAGAAAGGATTTTTTTATCTTGTCCAGATTGATACCGTCGAAGACGCCGCCCGGAGCGGTCGTGGGCCCGCCTTCGATCCTGCCCTCCGTCCCGGCCGCGCCCGCGTCGAGCGGGGTCGTTTCGATCGTCGGCCCGTAGCGGATGAGCGTCCCGATCATGCCTTCCAGCGACAGGACGAGCTCATCGGCCTCGAGCTTTTCGGCGTCCTTGGCCAGCGTCACGCTCCCGTAGGCCAGGGCCTGGCGGGACGGGATGTCGACCTTGAAATAAGAGGCCGTGACCTTGTAGCCCAAGGCCTCGAAAGCGACCTTTTCTCCGTAGATCTGGTTGTGGTCGTAGCTGTAGACGAGGGTCTCTCCCTGAACGACGAAAAGCCGCTTTTCGGCCGGAAGCGCCGGCGCGGCCAGAAGGAGGAACCCAACCGCGACCCAGCCCGTCAACGCGAAGGCCCGTCCCTTCATTGCGAGAACCTCAACTGGTAGATCCGCTGGTTTCCGTCGACGTTCCAGAGGAAGCGGCCGTCGTAGGCCAACCCCCGCGGCGACTGGCCGGGCGAGAGGAACTTGCGCAGGAGACGGCCCTCGGTCGTCAGCTGGGCGATGGTCAGAGTCGTCGAGTCCGAAATCCAGAGGGCCGTTCCGTCGAAGACGATGCCGTCCGCCCGGACGCCCGGGTTCGGGAACGATCCGAGGATCTCGGCCGTCTCGGGATGGACGCGGAGGATCGCGTTCGACTGGGCGTCGGCGACCCAAAGGACATTGGGGCCATAGCCCAGGGCCGTGAATTGGCCGCGCTGGAGATAGAGGCGCTTAAGGACCTCGCCGTTGAGGACGTTGATCCGCAGGATCTCGGGCGAGGTCTCGCCGGCGACCCACAGGTCCTGGCCGTCGTAGGCGATGCCGGCCGCTCCCGGGAGGGGCGCCGAGAGGGAGCGGACGACGGTCCCATTCGCGCGATTGAGGCCGTAGAGAACGTTGTTGTAGCCGTCCACGTTCCAGAGGGTGGTGCCGTCCCAGGCCAGTCCGAGCGGGATATAGGCGGGCGTTTGGATGGTGGCCACGACCTCGAAGATGACATCGCTCGCGTTGGGGTCGAACGGATTATCGAAAAGCCGGTCCTGGCAGGCCGGGACCAAGGCCAGGCTAAAAGCCAAGACGGAGGCTGAAAGCCAGTTGCGAGTCTTCACCGGTTTCGATCCTGAAACGGAGGGTTTTGGTTTTGTCCTTGCCGCCTTTGCCGCTGACGATGAGATAAGTGTCGACCAAGTTCAAGGCCCAGACGGCCGCCGCCGCCAGGATGAAACGATTGCGGCGTTTGTCGCAGCGCTCGGTCAGGGCCCGCAGATGGACGGCGTCCTCGGTCGTCGAGGCCGCCTTGTAAAGGGAGTAATTCTCATTCCCGCGCCGGTTGTTGACCAGGATGCCGGCCAGGCAGACGACTTCGGCGCCGAAAAAGAGGGCGGCCTCGAAGTAGCGCTTCTCGGAGGCCTGACCCCAGCCGGGGACAAACAGGGATTTCTTGAGAGTCCGGAGGACCGAGGCCTCGGGGGGGGCGGGGGCCGTCTCTCCTGCGGTCTGGTCCTGGCCGGTCGGTTTGGGTTGTTCCTGATTGAAAGCGCTGCCGGAAGCAAGGAAGAAAAGGAAGAGAAAAACAGGGAGCAGCCGCGCAGTCGCTCTCATCCCTGACCTGCCCGGATTCATTCCCGGTTTTCCCTTTTCACAACTTAACAGAACGACAACCGGGAATCAACCCAATGCTCGGATCCGGAAATGTCCGCGCGGAGACGGGTCCATCGCTTGAAAATTCGGCCGGGCCGTGCTGTAATAGCACGGACGACGGGACCATGAAACTCCTCAAAGTCGGAATCGCGGGCGTGCGCGGGATCGTGGGCGAAACCCTGACACCGGAGCTGGCCGTGGACTTCGCCTCGGCTTTCGGGACCTTCCTGGGCCGGGGACGGGTCCTGGTCGGCCGGGACACGCGGCTCTCGGGCCCGATGCTCCGGGCGGCGGCCGTGTCCGCGCTCCTGGCGGCCGGTTGCGACGTCACGGACCTGGGGATCTGCCCGACGCCCGTCCTCCAGTTCCTGGTCCGCACGCTCAAAGCCCGGGGCGGGATCTCGATCACGGCCGGCCACAACGGCGCCGAATGGAACGCCCTGACTTTCATCAACCGCGACGGGACCTATCTCAACGAATTCCAGGGAAACGAAATCCTGGACCTCTACCACCTCGAGGAATTCGCCAAGGCCCCGAACTCGGGATTGGGCCGGCTCACGATCGCCCCGGCCGAAACATCCGCCCGCTATTTCAAGGCCCTGGCCGGATTCCTGAACGCGGGCCTGATCCGCCGGGCCGGGTTCAAGGTCGTCATCGATCCTTGCAACGGCGCCGGCGCCGGCTTCGTCGACGAATTGTGCCGGACCCTCGGCTGCGAGCTCGTCCCCGTCAACGATCAGCCCACGGGTTTTTTCCCCCATGATCCCGAGCCCCGGCCGCGCAACGCCGGGGAGGTGGCCTCGATCGCCAAGATCACCTCGGCCCAGGCCGGCTTCCTCCTCAACAGCGACGCCGGCCGCCTCTCCTGCGTCGCCGAGGACGGCGAGACCCTGTCCGAAGAGTACGCCTTTCCCCTGATCGCGGATCACGTCCTGAGCCGGCGCCGCGGGACGGTCGTCACGAACCTGTCGACTTCGCGGATGATCGAGGATGTGGCGGCCCGCCACGGCTGCCCTGTCGTCAAAGCCCGGGTCGGACAATCCCACCTCATCCAGACCCTTCTCGCCGAGGACGGCGTCCTGGCCGGCGAGGGAAGCGGAAGCGTCGCGCTCCCCGCCTTCCAGCCCGCCTTCGACGGCTTCCTGATGATGGGCCTCATCCTCGAGGCCATGGCCGTCCGGAAGAAGCCGCTCGGGGAACTGGTCCAGGACCTGCCCAAATACCACATCGTCAAGGAAAAGGTCGCCTGCCCTCCTTCCAAGGTTCATTCGGTCGTCCAGGCGGTCCAAAAGTTCTACAAGGATCGGGAGCTCATCCTCCTGGACGGCGTTCGGGCCGAGGATAAGGACGGCTGGGTCCACGTCCGGGCGTCGGCGACCGAGCCCATGATCAGGATCATCGTCGAGAACAAGTCCCGCGATAAGGCCCAGGAGGAGACGGACAAGGCCGCCGCGTTCATCGCGGGCCTGGTGTCCTGAGGACGAGCATGAAAGAGCGCCTGTCCCTCAAGGTCAGCATCTCGGGCGTCCGCGGCGTCATCGGGGAAAGCCTGACGCCCCAGCTGGCGGCCCGTTTCGCCCAAGCCTTCGGGACCTACCTGGGAAGGGGCAAGGTCATTGTCGGCCGTGACGCGCGGCCGTCCGGCGTCATGCTTCAGGAGGCCGTCTTCGCCGGGCTTCTCTCGGTCGGCTGTCAGCCCGTGGCCGGCGGCCTCTGCCCCATCCCGAGCCTCCAGGTCCTGACGCGGGCGGCCCAGGCGAGGGGCGGGCTGGCCGTCACGGCCAGCCACAACCCGGCCGAATGGAACGGCCTCAAGTTCATCGGGGGCGCGGGGTTGTTCCTGAACCGGTCGCGTTTCGACGAGTTCATCGACATCTACCACCAGGGCGAGTTCTCCTTCGTCCGGGCCGATAAATTCAAACCCCTCCTGGCCGAAGCCAAGCCGGGACGGCCTCACCTGGAGAAGCTGTTCGCGGCCCTCGACGTGGAGCGGATCCGGGCCGGGCGGTTCAAGGTCGCGGTCGACTGCGTCAACGGGGCGGGCGCGGCGCTCGTCCCCGAGTTCCTGCGCGAGCTCGGCTGCCGGCCCCTCCTCCTCAACGCCGTCCCCGACGGCCGGTTCGCCCATCCCCCCGAGCCCGTCCCGGAGAACCTGGGCGGACTTTGCCGCGCCGTCGCGGCCCGCGGAGCCGACATCGGATTCGCCCAGGACGCCGACGCGGACCGGCTGGCCGTGGTCGACGAGAACGGGATCGCGATCGGGGAGGAACTGACGCTGGCCTTGGCCGTGAAGCACGTCCTGACCAAGACGCCCGGGCCGGTCGTCGTCAACCTGTCCTCGACCCGGGCCATCGACGACATCGCGGCCGCGGCCGGCGTCCCCGTCTTCCGGACCCGGATCGGCGAGATCAACGTCGTCGAGGAGTTGCTGGAACGGGAAGCCGTCATCGGCGGCGAGGGAAACGGAGGCGTCATCTGGCCGGCCGTCCACCCCTGCCGGGACAGCTTCGCGGCGATGGGTCTCATCCTGGAGATCATGGCCGTCTCCGCCAAAACTCCATCCGCCCTGAGAAGCGAGATCCCCGTCTATCGAATGGTCAAGGACAAGGTCGCGGGCACGCCCGAGCAAGCCCACCGGGCCGTCAAGGAGCTCAAGAAAAAATACGCGGGCCGGGGCGAAATCATAACGCTCGACGGGCTTAAAATCGTTTTCAAGGACGCCTGGGTCCATTTAAGGCCTTCGAACACCGAGCCCATCATCCGCGTCGTGGCCGAGGCGCGGACGCTCAGCGAGGCCCGGCGCCTCGTCCGCCTCTTCAAGGGCGAACTCAAGCGGCTCTTAATCGGCCCATAGAAACGGATCCTGTCACGGCACACCCCCACCGTCCTCACGAGACTCATTCTGATCAACGCTCAGGGGTTGTTCTGGGCACTAACCGTTGCGGGCGGTGGGGGGCCCCCAGCACTCACGGAGCCGATATCAAATTATGGCTTACCTTCCTTTGATCCTGGCGAGGGCTCCATGAGTACGGGAAGCCTCGCCGCGCCACCCGTTTCTAACGTTTTCTTCTATCTCTTTTGAGCTGCTTCGGCGATCTTCCGGATCGGCTCAACGACCATGAGCTCGAGCTCGTAGGGGGGCTTTTCAAGGGCTTGGAAGAGCGCCGCCTTTTCCTCGAGCCATCCATTGGGAAGAGGCTGACCGGACTCGAGGCTCTGGAGCGCGGTCAGGCCCGCGTCGGCGAGCGCGGCCAGCCGCTCGGAGAGAGGCAGGACCTCGGCCAGAAGCGCCGAATTTGCGGCCAGGGCCTTGATGCTCTCATGGTTCGCCTTCCAGGTCATGAGCCGATGGCGGATCTCGCGCCGGTTCCTGGAGAAGGCCGGAGCGTCCGACAGCATCCCGTCCACCATGCCCGCGAAGGCCCGGGCCGCGAAGCTCTCGGGCCGCGCGGCGTCCACCAGCCGGTTGAGGGGCGTTGTTTGGGAATATTCGCGGGACCCGTGCCGGCCGTAGCCGCGGAGCGGCTCGACGAAGTCGGCCAGCAGCTTGACGGCTTCGAACGAGCCTTCCATTCCCGCCAGCCGCTCGAGCATCTTCGGGTAGGACGCGTTGTGGGTTGCGCCGGTCCAGTCGAGGCGGCTGTTAAGGATCTCGAGCCTCCGGTACATATCGGCGACGTCCCTCGTCTCCTGGGGCGACCAGAACCGTTCGGCGATAGCGGCCATCCGGGGCCAGATCCGGCTGTCCACGGTCTCGGGGTTGATGAGCTCGGCCCACATGCAGGCCTCGCCGCCCAGGATGAGGGCCTTTTCGGCTTCGGAGAGCGAAGCGGCCTCCTTATCGAGGGGATCGACCGCGTAATGGGCGGCCGCGCTGTACATGAGGTCGATGTAGTATCCGTTGGAGAGAATCCCCGCGAACCCCTGCTTGGCCGCCCGGGCCAGCGACTCCTGGCCGCGCCAACTCTGGACGACGATGTCCCGGGGAAGGTCCTCGTGAAGGATCTCGTCCCAGCCCACCATCCGCTTGCCGTTTTTCTTGAGGATGGCCTGGATCCGCTTGTTGAAATAGGCCTGAAGATCCTCGTTGGTCTTCATCCCATGCGCGGTTTTGAAAGCCTTGATCGAAGGGCTTTCTTCCCACTGGTGGCCTTCGACCTCGTCGCCGCCGATGTGAAACAAGGGATCGGGGAAAAGCCGGGCCATCTCGCCGATGAATCCGCCCAGGAACTTGTAGGTCTCCTCCCGGGTCGGGTCCATGGTCGGCTTGAAGACGCCGTAATGCCGCTCGATCTCGTAGGGGCCGGGGGCCGAGGCGAGCTCGGGGTAGCCGACGAACCAGGCCGTGGCGTGGCCGGGCATGTCGAACTCGGGGATGACCCGGATGCCGCGGTCGCGGGCGTAGTCGATAACGGCGCGGATCTCGTCCTGGCTGCAATAGAGGCCGTCCGAGCCCATTCCGTGGAGGCGCGGATACTTTTTGGATTCGACCCGAAATCCCTGGTCCTCGGACAGATGCCAGTGAAGGACATTGAGCTTGACGGCGGCCATGGCGTCCAGGTTCCTCTTGATGACCGCGGCCGGGATCCAATGGCGGCAGACGTCGATCAGGAGCCCGCGCCAGCGGAAGCGGGGCGCGTCCTTGATGTCGACCGCCGGGAAGTGGAATCCGTCCGGGCCGAGTGCGAGGAGCTGCTGGAGAGTCTCGAGGCCGCGCAGGATTCCGAGCGGATTTGGGGCGCTCAGGACGGCGCGGGAGGCGTCGATCGTAAGAACGTAGCTTTCATCCTCCTCGAAAGTCTGGATGGGCAGACCGGCCGCGCCGCAGTCGATTTGGAGGAAGGCCTGGGACGGGTCGGCCGCTATGGCGATCGCGAGCGGGATGCCGGTCCGGGCGGCGATCCGGTCGGCCGCGCGGCGGACGGCCCGCTCGAGGCGCGGCTCACGGTGGCCGAGAAACGCGTAGGTCAAAGAAGAGCTCAGGGGGAGCGCCCCCGTGCCGAAGCTCAGCTGAGCCGGGAGGGGCATGAGGTCTGGCTTATCTTGGGCCGAAACATGGAAGACAAGAACGCTGCTTAAAAATAAAATGAAAATGGCTGTTCCGCGAAAAAGCCTGCAAAATCCGATCTTGGCATTAGGCATGCGCACCTCCTTAGTTTTCTATTATAGTCGAATGGCTCGCATCCGTCTAAAAAAGGTGACGCTCAACCGTGTCCCCGTTTAGATCCGTCGCGAGAAGATTAAATCAGGGACACGAGAAGATTAAATCGGGGACACAGTTAAGCGTCACCGCTATAGTTACCGCTATAGTTGGGGTATAATGGCCGATGCCGCATGCGGACTCCAGGGAGGAAAACCATGATAGACGCGAAGCGACTCCGTACTTTCCTCGTTTGTCTCGGCCTCTTGATTTCGAGCCCGGCCGCCGCGGACCTCGCCGCCCAGACCGCGCCCGCCGGGGACAAGGAGACCGATCCTCTCGTCCTCCACAAGCTCGAATGGTTCCAGGACCTCAAGTTCGGGCTCATGATGCACTGGGGTCCTTACAGCCAGTGGGGCGTCGTCGAATCCTGGACCCTCTGCTCCGAGGACGAGCCCTGGTGCCGCAGGACTATTCCCGACTACTGTGAATACAAGCGCCGCTATGAGGCCCTCCCCAAGACCTTCAACCCGGTGAAATTCGCGCCGGAGCGTTGGGCCGAGGCGACCGCCCAGGCCGGTATGCGCTATGTCGTCTTCACGACCAAACATCACGACGGCTTCTGCATGTTCGACACGAAGCAGACGGACTACAAGATCACGTCCGCCGATTGTCCCTTTCACGTTAATCCCAAGGCCGACGTGACCAAGGCTGTTTTCGACGCTTTCCGCGCCAAGGGATTGGGGGTCGGAGCCTACTTCTCCAAGCCCGACTGGCACTCGCCCGATTACTGGGCGCCGGAGTGGGCGACGCCGGACCGGAACGTCAACTACCGGATCGAACGCTACCCCGAGCGCTGGGAAAAGTTCAAGACGTTCACTTTCAACGAGATTGAGGAGTTAATGTCCGGCTACGGACCCATCGACATCCTCTGGCTCGACGGCGGTTGGGTGAGCCCGGCCAACGGCCAGGACATCGGGATGGCCGGGATCGCGGCCATGGCCCGCGGCCGCCGGCCCGGGCTCATCATCGCCGACCGGACCGTGGGCGGCCGCTTCGAAAACTATAAAACACCCGAGCAGGAGATTCCCGAGAAGCCGCTCGACGGGCCCTGGGAGACCTGCATGACCATGGCGACCCAGTGGTCCTACCGGGCCGACGACGTCTATAAGCCCGCCCGCGATCTCATCCGGATGCTGGTCGAGGTCGTGGCCAAGGGCGGCAATTACCTCCTCAACATCGGGCCCAGTCCCGAGGGCGAGCTTCCCCCCGAGTCCCTGAAAAGGCTCGCCGAGATCGGCGCCTGGATGAAGATCAATGGGCAGGCGATCTACGGGACAAGGCCCATTCCTCCCTACGGCGAGACCAAGATCCGATACACGTCGCGCCCCGACGGAAGCGTATACGCCATCTACCTCGCGGACCCGGACGAGCCGGCTCCTCCGGCTAAAATCATGCTCTACTCCCTGAGTCCGAGGAAAGGGTCGGCGGTCGCTCTCCTGGGATGCGGCGATCCCGTCCGCTGGGAGAAAGTCGGACAAGGGACTCTGCTCTATCTGCCGGAGTCGGCCCTCAAGAACCCTCCCTGCCGTCACGCCTGGGCTTTTAAGTTTAATAAAGGATAGAGCCATGCGCTTTCATGCCCGAATGGGAAGGGTCTCCGTCACCGTAGTCTGCATCGCATTATTTGCGTTGATACTCGGCCCGACGGCCTTCGGGGCGGACGCGGCGCGGCCGTGGCTCAAGGGCTATCTCCGGACGCTTTCCGGCGAACGGATCGGCTACCACTCCCCCTACCCCGAGGTCGGCGATGCCATCCTGGTCAGAGCGACCGACGGGAATTCGGCCATGGCCTGGGAGACCGAATCCGTCCCGGCCGGATATAAGCCCGGCTCAGCGACCTTCCTGTGGATGGCCGGGATCGCGACCCGCAAGGGCGGACACCGCTTCTTCCTGTCCTTGGACGGCGAGCCGCTCCTGACCTTCCGGAGCGCCGCCGACCCGTCTCAAAGAACATGGACCGTTAAAGGAGAGCGCGGAATCTCGCTCTCGTTCCGGACGACGATGGTTGACGCCTTCGAGGAGTTGTTCGGGTTCATGACCCTCAACGTGCCCGGTTCTCTCCTCAAGGAAGGACGGCCGCTCCGAATCGAGGTCAAGGGCGAGCCGGGCGGAAGCAGCGACTGGTTCATGGTTTTCGAGCACCCGCTCGTTTCCGGCGTCAAGGCCCGTTCCGAGCAGGTTCTCGTCAAGAAAAACGGGCGCCCGATGCAGCTCGTCGGCGTCGAGGTCAGCCAAGCCGGGCCGCCCGGCCGGGCCGTCCTGTCGCTGGGCGCCGTCACCGAACGCGTCCGGATCGAGACGGGCACCAACGAATTTTATCTCCCCGCCGAGGCCGTCGCCGTCGAGACGGACGTTCCGCTGACCGTGGATTTCGGCCGGGGGAAAACGCAGCGCGCGATGGTCCGTCTGAATCCCGTCGCAAGGAGAGAGCTCTACCTCCTCCCCCACTCCCATGTCGACATCGGCTATTCCGACCTCCAGCGCGTCGTCGAAAGGAAACACTGGTCCTACTACGAACAGGCCATCGAGCTGGCCCGGAAGTCGGCCGATTATCCGCCCGGCTCCCGCTTCCAGTGGAACGTCGAGGAGCTCTGGGCCGTCGAGAGCTACCTCAAGCAGGCGTCTCCTGAAAAGCGGGCCGCCTTCATCGAAGCCGTCCGCAAAGGCTGGATCGGGCTCCAGGCCATGTACTCCAACGAGCTGACCGGCCTCTGCCATCCCGAAGAGCTCCTCCATCTCACCGCCTTCGCCCGGAAGATGGGCAAGGACTGCGGCGTTCCGGTCACGACGGCCATGATCACGGACATCCCCGGCCAGAGTTGGACGGTCGTCCCCGCTTTCGCCCAAGCCGGAGTCCGGTATTTTTCGAGCGGCCCCAATTACATGCCCCGGCTTCCGGACGGCGGCGACCGGATCGGCGGCACCCTCAAGACCTGGGGGGATCGTCCTTTCTACTGGATCTCGCCCTCGGGCGAGGAGAAGCTCTTGTTCTGGATGGCGGGGCGCGGCTATTCCTGGTTCCACGGCTTCCATATGGGAAATATCGCGCGGGCGCCTAAGCGGGGCATTTTCAACTACCTGCTCGAGCTCGCCGATAGAGACTATCCTTACTCCATCGTCCAGGTCCGCTATACGGTGGGCGGCGACAACGGCCCTCCCGACCCCGAGCTCCCCGATTTCGTGCGGCGTTGGAACGAGGAATACGATTCGCCCAAGCTCGTCGTCGCCACCGCCCAGGACATGTTCGCCGAGCTCGAGAAACGCCACGGCGACATCATCCCGGCCGTCCGGGGCGACTTCACGGGATACTGGGAGGACGGAGCCGCATCGTCGGCCCACGAGGCAGCCCTCAACCGGCGGAGCGCCGAGCGGCTCCTTCAGGCCGAAACGCTCTGGTCGCTCCTCGATCCGCAGAGCTTTCCCCGCGCGGAATTCGCCGCGGCCTGGCGCCAGGTTGTCCTCTTCGACGAGCACACCTGGGGGGCCGCCGATTCCGTGTCCGACCCGGACGGGGCCAACGCCCGGGAGCAGTGGGAGTATAAAAAAGCGTTTGCCCTCGAAGCCGATAAGAGGTCAAGGGAGTTAGCCGCCTCCGCGCTCGCCGCCCGCAAACCCATTGGCGCGGAAGGAGGGCGGCTCGCGATCGACGTCTTTAACACGCTGAGCTGGCCGAGGACCGACCTGGTGACCGTTCCGGCCGGCGTCAAGCGTCCCGGCGAGCTCGTCAAGGACGGCCAAGGGAAACCCGTGCCGAGCCAGATCCTCGTTTCGGGGGAACTTGTCTTCCTGGCGGCTGATGTGCCCGGGCTTGGGGCCAAACGATTTTTCATCGAGGCGGGACCGCCCCGCGCGGCGGGCAGGGCAACGGCCGCGAACGGCCGTCTCGAAAATGGGGTGGTTGCCGTCGCCGTCGACCCCGGCAGCGGCGCGATTAAAAGCATTAAATGGAAAGCCGGCCGAGAGCTGGAGCTTGTGGACACTTCCGCCTCATTCGGTCTCGACGCTTATTTTTACGTTCCCGGGAGCGACCCGGCCAAGGCGCGGGGCGCGGCGAACGTCAAGCTGCGCGCCGGCGAGACCGGGCCGCTCGTCGCCTCGCTCATTATTGAATCGGACGCGCCCGGGACGAAGGGGCTCGTCCGGGAATACCTCCTCCGCGACGGTTCGGCGCGAATCGAAATCCGCAACCGCATCGACAAGCTCAAGGTCCGCGACAAGGAAAGCGTCCATTTCGGATTCCCGCTCGACGTGCCGGGCGGGACGACGTGGATCGACCTGGGCTGGGCCGAGGTCCGCCCCGAGGCCGACCAAATTCCAGGATCCTGCAAAGACTTCTTCTGCGTCCACGACTCAATCGACGTCTCCAACGCGGATTTCGGCGTCGCCTGGGTCAGCCTGGATGCTCCGTTGGCCGAGATCGGGCGGATGACGGACGAAACTCGGGGAGCGGGCGGGACGCGGTCCTGGCGGAAAACGATCGAGCCCTCGCGGACGATCTACTCCTATGCCATGAATAACTACTGGCACACGAATTATAAAGCCGACCAGGAAGGCCCGGTCGAACTCCGCTACGCCCTCATCCCCCACCCCGGCTTCGAGCGGGCCGCGGTCAAGAGGTTGAGCCTCGAATGCGTCCGGCCCCTTGTCGCCGCTTGGTCGGGCGAAGGCCTGCCTCTCCCCGCGCCGCCGTTCGAGCTGACATCGCCCGGGATCATCGTGAGCTCGCTTCGCCCGGCGCCGGAGGGAGCGGGCTGGATCGCCCGGCTTTACAACGCCTCGGGACGGCCGGAAGAATTCGAGGTCCGGGGTACGGCCTCGATCGTTTCAGCGATCTTTATCTGCGACATCGACGGAAACCGGATCAGGCCGCTCAGCGGCCCGCTCTCGCTCCCCGGCTACGGGATCGTGACGGTGCGCCTCGACCGCTGAAAATCGGCGAAGCCGCCCGCCCGGCCGCTAGCCTTTGGCCTTAAGCTCGAATTCATTCAAGAAGTCGTGCGCCGAGAGCATCTGCACGACTCCGGATGATTTCCGGCGGCGGAGATCATGGACGACTTGGTATAACTTAGCCTGGGGCACGCGGGCGCCAAAACGGAACAAGGGCGGGGAGAAGCTGTCATCTCCCGCCTTGACCTCGACCATCAGGGTCGGCTTCCCGTCCACGATCGTCAAGAAATCCACTTCGTTCTTTTCCTTGTCCCTGAGATAGTGAAGCGCCACCCGGCTCCCTGTCGTATCTTCGAGCAGATGAAGGTCGCGGAGCAGGGCCAGGGCGACCGTATTCTCCAACTTGGCTCCGATGGTCCCATCCACGGCTCCCGTGTCGTAGAAATAGTACTTCGGCTCCTTCAAAAGACTTCGGCTGATATTCCGGTGATAGGGTCTAACGGCAAAGACGACGCACAGGTTCTCCAGGATCTGAATCCAATGTTTGACCGTGTGAATGGAGACGTGCAGGTCCTCGGCCAACGCGTTGAAGGACGTGGTCGACCCGACCCGGCTTCGCAAGAGATCGATCAGGATTTCGATCGACTTGATGTCCCTCACTTTTTCGAGGTCAAGCAGGTCCTCACGGATAATAGTATCGACATGCGTCCGCCGCCAACGCTTGGCCGCGATCTCGTCCTTCCTCAAGTACGGCTCAGGAAATCCGCCGAACTTCAACAGCCTATCCAGGGCTTCCCGGGGCGTTTCCCCAAGGACGTCGCAAATCTCCTTGACCGTCAAGGGATGCAGACGGAAGGCGTAAAAGCGGCCCGCGAGCGAATCGCCCCCTCTACGCAAGGCCTCCAAACGAGCGGATCCGGTGATCAGAATTCCCGGGGGAATGCCCCCGGTATCGTAGATTCCTTTGATCCAGGATTTCCAGTTCTTCATTTTATGGAGTTCGTCGAATATTAAAAGATCCGTCTTCGTGTCCCATTCCTGCCGTTTTATGATCTTTCTGTCCTCCGAGGAATCAAAATTCAGATAGACAAATGACGGTACGAGTTGCCGGGAAAGAGTTGTTTTCCCCACCTGCCGGGGACCGGAAAGGATTACGATCTTTTCTTTAATATCCTTGCGGAGCGGCTTATCGAGGTATCGTCGCATGTGACTATTATGAACCGTTATTCAGAAAAGTCAAGACTTTTATGAAGTTCGCTTCATTTTGGTCAAATCATCGACTCCCCGGCCTGAAGGCCGGGGAGTCGATGATTTGACTGCGGCAATCCCCGCTGCGGTTTCAGCCGGATCAGGTGTCCCGACTGCAGGGAGGAACGGCTCGTCATGTTCTCCTGCCGGACCCGGGGCTTCTGCCCCTCGTGTCACGCCAAGCGGATCGAGGAATGGGGGGAGTGGATGCGGGAATCGCTCCTTCTGGACGTCATCGCGGCCATCCAGACCTTCGGGGACCGGATGAATCTCCACCCCCATCTTGAGCGCCTCTTCTTCCTGGAATCCGGGGGAAAAGTTGGTTACCGGTATGGCGAGAAGGGCGCCGAGCAGGAGACGATGGATTATCTGGAGTTTATCGCCCGGGTCACTTCCCATATCCCCGACAAGGGGCAGGTGACTGTCCGATATTACGGCCTGTACGCCAACGCCCACCGGGGCAAGGTCCGGAAGGCGAACCTCGCGCCTTTACCGCTCCGGATCGTCGAGGAGGATCTCCGGCGTCTCCCTGCCAAAGGTTGGGCGGCCCTAATTCGGAAGCCTCATAGAGGACTGCGAAGCGCTGCCCCAAGTGTGGAGGGACGATGAAGGTCATCGCCTTCCTCACGGAGCACACTGTCGTAGACCGCATTATCGATCACCTGAAGCTGACCTTTGTCGCGGACAGGCCTCAGCCTTGCAGTCCTCATGGCTTCCATGAGGGCCGCCCTCCCATGTCTTCGAGCAGGTCGCGCTCGAGGCGGTCGAGGGTGGAGGGGAATATTTCTAAGCTTCCGAAATCATGGGGAGCGGGAGTCTGTGATCGTTCGGCCGGTGCGGGAGGGTTTTTCCCCCAAAGAACCTCTTCGGGGCCGCCCCGAGGGGTGCTTGACATCGCCGCCCGGCCGGCGATAGTATTCCATCATGATCAGGAGGGGAGATTTATCGCACGGAGCGGCCATTCACCGCGCCGCGGAAAAAAGCAAATTCTTATTCATCAGAGGTTTCTGGAGCGGCTCATGGGGCCGAAGCGCTACCGACCCGCCGGCCGCCGGGAGGAGGAACATGAGAAGCAAGATCCTGCCGATCGCACTGGTTCTAAGTGCGTGTCACCTATCGGCCTTCGTCTCG
>Ga0315274_10003109_pt1 | contig 24731 bp, 28 predicted proteins | sample YL17G02_20_MG_FD_203700 | JGI IMG/M metagenome (GOLD analysis project Ga0315274, IMG submission 203700) | Sediment microbial communities from Yellowstone Lake, YNP, Wyoming, USA - YL17G02_20 | ecosystem: Environmental > Aquatic > Freshwater > Lake > Sediment | place: USA: Wyoming | collected...
CGTGGCTTAACACTCCGCCTGGAGCCGAGAGACCTTGCCAGAGCTTGCTTGTGGCTGGCACGGCAGACGGTAGAATCATGCCATGTTGCAGTACACCGTAAGGCGACTGCTGTCGTCCATCCCGGTGCTGTTCGGGATCCTGTTGGTCACCTTCGCCCTGGCGCGCATGATCCCGGGGGATCCGTGCACGGCCATCCTGGGGGAGAAAGCCACCCCGGTGGTCTGCGAGCGCTTCATGCATGAGCGCGGCTTCGATCGGCCGATCTATGTCCAGTTCGGGATCTACATGCAGGACGTCCTGAAAGGGGACTTCGGCAACTCCATCCGTTTCAGCCGGCCCGTGTCCCTGATCCTGGTCGAGCGGCTGCCGATGACGGTCGAACTCAGCCTGGCGGCGCTGACGCTGGCGGTGATCCTCGGCATCCCGCTGGGCATGCTCTCAGCCATGAAGCACAATACCCCGACCGACGTGGTGACGATGGTCGGCGCCAACATCGGGGTATCCATGCCGGTCTTCTGGCTTGGACTGATGCTGGCCTACTTCTTTGCCCTGGTGCTGAAGGACACGCCCCTGTGGCTGCCGCCCTCGGGACGCCTGACGGCTGGAATCAGTGCCATCCCCTTCTATGATGCCTACGGCTGGACGCTGGCCAAGGATACGGCCGTCTTCAAACTGCTGAACTTCTTCGCCAACCTGTATGTGTTCAACTCGATCATCACCGCCGACTGGAAGGTGCTCGGCGATACGCTCAAGCACCTGATCCTGCCGTCGATGGCGCTCAGCACGATCCCCATGGCGGTGATTGCGCGCATGACGCGCTCGAGCCTCTTGGAGGTGCTCGGGCGCGAGTACATCCGGGCGGCAAAGGCCAAGGGCGTGCCGCACCGCACGGTGATCATGAAACACGCGCTGCGCAACGCGCTGCTCCCGGTGGTGACGATCATCGGGTTGTCTCTCGGCGGCCTGCTGGGCGGGGCGGTGCTCACGGAAACGATCTTCGGCCTGGCGGGCGTGGGCAGGGCGTTGTTCGAGGCGATCACGGCTCGGGACTACCCGATCATCCAGGCCTTCACTCTCGTGATCGCCTTCGGGTACGTGGTTGTGAACCTGATCGTCGATCTCAGCTACACGCTGCTTGACCCGCGCGTGCGGCTGCAGTGAGGGCATGGGCATGACGGCGAGCGACCGCGTGGTGGCCGAAGGGGCCCGGCTGGACGCCGAAGCGCTGGGCGGCAAACCGACCAGCCTGTGGCGCACGACGCTGCGCCGGCTGTTCCAGCGGCGGTCGGCCGTTGTCGGCATGACCATCCTGGGCATCCTGGTGGCGGCCGCCATATTGGCGCCGGTGATCGCTCCGTTTGCACCGGACCAGGTGCTGATCGGCCTCGAGGAAGGCATCAAGAAGCGATCAGGTCCGTGCATCCACCTGCTGGGGTGTCCCGCAGACCAACCGGAACACATCCTGGGTGTGGACGGCAACGTGCGCGACTACTTCAGCCGAATCGTGTTCGGCTCGCGTTTCTCGCTGATCATTGGTTTCACGACCGTCGGGTTCGCCGTCGTCATTGGGACGGCGCTGGGCGCGGTTGCCGGCTACCTGGGCGGCTGGATTGACAACGTCATCATGCGCGTGATGGATGTCCTGCTGGCATTCCCATCGCTGCTGCTGGCGATTGCGATTGTCACCGTCCTGGGACCGGGCCTGATCAACGCCCTGCTGGCCATCGGCATCGTCACCATCCCGGCTTTCGCCCGGGTGATGCGGGCCAGCGTGCTGTCGGTCAAGGAAACCAACTTCGTGGCTGCCTCGAAGGCGCTGGGGGCTGGAACCGTCCGCATCCTGCTCGTCTCGGTCCTTCCCAACGCCATCACGCCGCTGATCGTGCTCGGGACGCTTGAGGTGGCCTCGGCCATCCTCAGCGCCGCGGCGCTCTCGTTCCTTGGCCTGGGGGCGCAGCCGCCGACGCCCGAGTGGGGCTCGATGCTGAGCGCCGAGCGCAACCAGGTCTTCACCGCTCCCCATCTGGTCTTCTTCCCCGGCGTGGCGATCACGCTGACCGTCCTCGGATTCAACCTGCTGGGCGACGGCCTGCGCGACGCGCTCGACCCGCGCCTTGGGCGCGGCACTAAAGTCGAAGTCGTGTAACCGCACCGGCTTCGGAAGCCCGCTCGGACTTCCGAAGTCGGGGTGGACCCCATGCCCGCCATGGCCCCCCGCATATCCGTTCTGCTTCCGTGCCGCAATGCAGCCGCCACGCTGGATGAAGCCGTTGAGTCGGTTCTGCGGCAGACGCTTGGAGAGCTCGAGGTGGTGGCCGTCGACGATGGCTCCACCGACGGCTCCGCCGAGCGGCTTGACCGCTGGGCGTCAGCCGACGCCCGTCTGCGCGTCCTCCACCTGCCTCCCCGCGGCTTGATCGAGGCGCTCAATGCCGGCTTGGCCGAGTGCCGCGCCCCCCTGGTCGCCCGCATGGACGCCGACGACCGCTCGCATCCCGAACGCCTGGCGGAACAGGCGGCGCTGCTTGAGGCGCGGCCGGACCTGGCCGTCGTGGGATGCCTGGTGGAGGCCTTCCCGCCCGAGGCGGTGGGCCCCGGCTTCTCGCTCTACCTCGAGTGGTTGAACGGGCTCACGACGCCGGAGGCTATTGCCCGCGAGATCTACGTCGAGAGCCCGCTGGTTCACCCATCAGTCGTCATGCGGCGGAGCTGGTGCGAGCGCGTGGGTGGCTATCAGGAGCACGGCTGGCCAGAAGACTATGACCTGTGGCTGCGCCTGCACGCTGCCGGGGGCCGGTTTGCCAAGGTGCCGCGGGTACTGTTCTACTGGCGCGAACACGCCGGGCGTTTGACGCATGCCAGCCCGCGCTATGCCATCGAGAGCTTCCTGAGAGCCAAGGTTTTCTACCTGCTGCGCGGGCCACTGCACGACCGGGAGTCCATCCTGGTCAGGGGTGCGGGGATTGTGGGCAAGCGGCTCTCGCGCCTGCTCCTGGCGGAAGGGGCGCCGGTGACGGCCTTCATCGACATCGATCCGGCGAAGATTGGCCGGACACGGCGAGGGCTGCCCGTCCTTGGGCCGGACGGCTGCCTGGAGTGGTGGCGCCGCTCGCCGAGGCCGATCCTGCTGGCAGCGGTCGGGGCGCGCGGCGCCCGGGCGGTGGTGCGCCAGCAGATCAACGACCTGGGGCTGGTCGAAGGACGGGACTGGTGGGCTGTCGCCTAACGTGCGGCCGGCTGAAGGGCTCCGTCTGACGCGAGCCACATCCGCAGGCGCGCAGACAACGCCTCGATCTCGGCCGGGCAGGCGCGCGGCGCCTCAGGCCACTCGTCCACACGCCCCCCTCGATACTCTCTGGGAGCGCCAGGGCAGCGCGGTACCACCTGATCGCCTAGCACGAAGGTGTAGACATGCTCCGCCGCGACCACGGCGACGAGCGCCCGGCTCAAGCGCGCCACCGTCGACCCTAGGGCACGCGCCTCGTCGTCGCTCAGGAACTCCAGGCCGGACACATGCCGCTTGGGCTCAGCCATCAGATAGCTGAGGTAAGCTGTCGTTTCCCCAGGGCGGATTAGCGCGTGCCCGGCGTACACCAGCCCATCCTCGGGAGGGCGCCGCCCGGGACAGCAATCTCTCCGCGCTGCTTGCGGCAGATGAAGCAGCCGGGACCGGCCTCGGGTGCCAGTACCGCTCGATTTCTCCTGCGCGCTAGTCAACCATCAGGAATGCGAAGTAGTCCACCGGCGCCGATCGTTCGGTGAGCACCTCGATCGGGTAGCCCAGGCTGTGGGCAGTGCCGAAGACGTCGATGGCCATCCCCGTCGCCGATGGCCGGGCAAGCGCTGGCTCTCTGCATTCCGACCTGTGCGGCACGCAATCGTCACACAGATGGCACGCGTCGGTGAAGAGGGCGAAGGTACGGGGGTACCCGGCGAGGAAAACGTCGCGCTCCATGGCGACCAGGGCCCTATTCGTCCGAGCGCTCCACGCATGCCGGGCCGCGGTCTCGGACTCAGCGGTCTTGAAGTGGAAGATCAAGGCATGCCGGTACTCGCCGAAGAAGCTCCGGCACTCATCCACACTGGGGGTGTTCGGGGGACAGGAGGCCGCCTTCCCGTACTGAGGGCAGCCGAACTGGCACTTCATCCGCACCCACTGCGAAACGAGGATGTCCGATGGGTCAATCCAACGGTAGTCGTGGAACGGACCTCGGCCGAGGATGGGATCCAGCGCGGGTCGATCGGCCATGGTGAGTGCCTCCCTTTGAGGCGAGGTGCTACTTGAAGAGTAGAAGCAGCATGGTGACGGGTGTACGTGCCTTGATGCTGTGGGTCAGCTTGGCATCCATGTGCACCCAGGTTCCGGCGCCGGCCTGCTGCGCCTCCCCACCCAGCGTGAGGTCGGCTTCGCCGTGCATGAAGTGCAGGATGGCGGGGTGGGAGGCGGTATGCTCGCTCAATTCCTGCCCGGGGGCAAAACCAAACAGAATGGCCTTCATCGTTGCGTCTTCGTAGAAGGTGCGGCTGAGGATGCTGTCCGACGGTAGGTCGGGCGTCTCTTGGGCCAGGTCCTGGACCAGCAGGTAGGGCTTCATCAGGTCTCCTTGATGCGGTTTCTATCCTATCCGCTCAGACGTGGTTGGAGTGGCGAAGAGGATTGTCGCGCCTGCGGGCACCTGATCCAAGCAGGGGATGCGCCGTCTGCTGCAGCTGGCTGGCTTGGTCAGTCGGGCCAGGGCAGGCGGAATGGCACCAGCGCCGGAACGCGGTATCGGTAGTCATCGTACGCCTGCCCGAACTCGACGGCCAGCCGACGTTCTTCCAGACGGCTGCCCACGAGGATATAGCCCGTCAGCGCCAGGTTGAACGCCAGCACGCTGGTAGTCATCACCGGAGTGAGCCAGATGAACAGCAGTCCGGCGGTGTACAGGGGATGGCGCACCCAGCGGTACAGTCCCGCCACGATCAGGCGCGGTGGTTCGGAGGCCTCATGCCGCGCCAACTGGCGCAGGCCAAGGAACGACCACGGGTCTGTTTGAAGCAGTCCGATCGTCAGCAGCGCCAGCGCGGTGCCCTGGCCGAGAAGAGCCACCGCCGACCAGGGCAGACAGAGTCGGTAGAGCGGCTCGCCGGGCAGCCAGGCGATTAGGACGAGGACAGGCAGGAAGGAGACGACGGCGAACACGTTGTACGCCAGACGGTAGACGCGATCGGTCGTCGGGCCAAGGCGCGCCCGCAGCGTGCGCTTCACGTCGAAGGATGCCAGCAGGCTGTGGACGGCGCTGTAGGCGGCCACCGCTCCCAGAATCGCCAGCGGCTCGAGCATCGGTCAGGCCTCGGGAGACGCAGTGCCCCCGCGCCCGATCCGGGCTGCCAGGCGAGGGCGGATGGCCTGCCACACCGGGCAGCGATCGGCGACGGCCGTGAACAGCACGACGCCGCCGATCGTCAGCAGCAGCAGGGAGGGGCCGGTGGCGAGCCCAAGGACGACTACGGCCGTGCCGGCGGCCAGCCGCAGCACGCGGTCGCCGAGGGCGATGCCACGCCGCACCGGCGCCCTGCCCGAAAGGGCGGATTCAAACACGGCGCGCAGGTCGGCTTCCGATCCGGCGCCCACCTTGCGCATGACCTCGCTGCCGGCGCTGTAGGCGACCATGGTCGGTATACCGATCACGCCCAGGCCGCGCACGACCTCCGGTTGCTCGTCGGCGTTGACCCGCCACACGTCGACCCGGCCGTCGTATTCGCTCTCCAGCCGCTCGACCATCGGCGCCATCCGGCGGCAGGGTGCGCACCAGGGCGCCCACATGTCGACGATCACCGGGCGCGGGTGGGTCGCCAGTCGTTCAGCCAGGGTCGGGTCAGTCATGCTCTTGTCTCCGGAAGGTGAGGGGGGCGCGCCGCACCCCCCCCTCGCAGTACTCAGACGGGCCGCGGTCAGGCTGCCGTCTTGTGGGTGCGGATCTTCAGAAGGGAGTACAGCGGGCAGAAGCCGACCAGGCCGGTAACCAGCGGCAGGAAGCCGATGATCTTGAGGAAAGTCCCCCAGCCGCCGGTGACGACGCCCGCCCAGCCCAGGTAGAGCAGGACGATCCCCAGCACGACACGCACGATCCGATCCCAACCTGCTTCGTTCACGTACTTCATTGCTCGATCCTCCACACGCTAACGGTTTCGTCTGCCATATAGACGAGAGGCACGGCAGAAGGTTACGTCCCGCGGTAACGAGGTGACAATTCGCGGTTCCGGCGCCCTTACGAGCGGAATTGAACGGACGGGACAACGCCTGGAGGCGTGGTGCTCGCGATCGACATGCATCGGCAGCCGGCGGGTAGGAAGGCAAAGGCAAGTGTCGTGACAGGGCGAGGCGAGGCTTCACGCGTCCGGAGCCCATACGAAGGGAATTGACCAGAGGAGGCAAGGCTAGGAGGAGCAGTCCTTGCGATCGGCGAGCGATCGCTGCAGGCGAGCGAAGAGATCGACGCGGTGCTCGACGGGGATGCCGCGACGGCCGGTCTGCTTGTACAGGTAGATCGTTTGACGCGTGGTATCCAGGACCACGTGGCAGTTGCGGCAGGTGGACAGGTGAGCCTGGGCGTCCGCCTGAAGCTCATCGCTCAGGTTGCGGTCGATGTAGTCCGACAGGTAGCGGATCAACTCTTCGCAATTCATGCCACGTCCCCTTGGGGCGCACGCTCGCTGAAGTACACGGACAGCTGCTCGCGCAGCGCCAGCCGCGCCCGGTGCAGGCGGACCTTGACGGCGCCTTCACTCAAGCCTAGGGCCTCGGCGGTTTCGTGCGTCGACAGCTCGTCGATGTCGCGCAGCAGGAACACCACCCGCAGGCTCTCGGGCAGCTCCCCGATCGCCCGGTCGAGCTCGGCGGCGACCTCGCCGTCGGCCAGCCGCTGCTCGGGGGTCAACGTCCACTCAACCAGCGATCGAGGCAGCGGGATCGCCTCGCCCGCTTCGTCCTCAGGCTCGTCGGCGGGCAGCGGTTCCTCGCGTCGGCGGCGCAGGCGATCGAGCGAGGCATTGTAAGCCACACGGTACAGCCAGGTCCCCAGGCTCGATCGGCCCTCGAAGCGATCCAGGTGGGTGATGGCCGAGACGAAGGTTTCCTGAACGATGTCCTCCGCCGCAGCTGGATCGCGCAGCACACTAAGCGCCAGACGGTAGATCCGGTCGGCAAATGCCTCGAACAACGCCGCCAGCGCCGCCGGATCGCCGGCGCGCAGGGCGTCGAGGGAAATCGGTGGAGCGCCCGCCATGGATCCCATTCCTTTGGACGTGCAGCCAGCCCTCGAGGTTACACCGACCGGGGATCAGCCATCGACAAGGCATTTCCCCGCAGCCGAGCGGCAGCCGCCCGCGCCGGATCGGCCGTCAGCCACAGCAGGCCCGTCTGCAGAATGGCTGACGTAAGGCACCAGGCGCAGGTGGCGCCGATCACGAAGGGCTCGAGGAAGGTCAGGTAGATCGAGAACAGCGTCCCGATCACGGCCATCCCGAACAGAGCCACGCGGGCCAGGTCGAGCGCCCGGCCCGAGAGCAGGCGTGCGCCGGCCCACAGCAGAATGAAGGCGGCGAAGCCGACGACACCAAGTGCGCCGACCGGCACGCCGAATAGGAAGGCGTATGTGCTTTGCTGCACGGCATTGCAGTCACCCACCGGGCCGCACACCGCCGGGTCACCACTCAGTTCAATGACCGTCAGGTACGCCGCCACCATGAGACCGACCGCCGCCAGCAGCGGAGCAAGCCAGACGGCGGCGCGCAGTTCGGCGACGGGGGCGCGCACGATCGAGCGCGCCGCCACGGCGATCAGGCTGAGCGTCATGCCGATCAGGACGACGATGGCCAGCGAATTGCCCACGGGATCCTGGAGCACGCGCTCGCTGACCGACTTGGGTGCAGGCGTCGGCTGAGGGCCCGCCTCCGGCGGCATCCCGGCCAGAAGCTCCGCCAGCCCCGGGATCGCCGGCCAGTCGACGCCGCCCTGGGCCAGCCCCTGCTCGATCAACCCCGGAAGCTGCTCGGGAATCTCGAGCGATCCGGTCAGGACCGCCTTCCCCACCACGAGCGTCGGGACGGCGCGACGATCCTCGGGAATTCCAAGAGCCTCGATGGCCGAGAGGAACAGCGCTTGGCCTTCGGGCGTGGTGACGTCGATGCCGATCATTTGCAGTTGGTCACCGTAGGTCTCAAACAGCGGGGGAAGGTCTTGCTGGATCACTTTCTCGCAGTGCCCGCAGGTGGGCGAGTAGAACAGAATAGCGTGCACCGCCGGCGTCTGGGCGAAGGCGATCGACGGGACGAGCAGGGCGGCAAGGAGAACGGCGGCGGCGAGGTGTATGCGTCGCGGCATAGCTTCAGTCCTTGGAAGTCCTGGCCGGGAGTGTATCACGCCCGTGCGCCAGGCTGACTCGGCATGATACAATCCGGCCGCGTCCGCCGCGCGCCTCACTCGCATGACCGCCAACCCAAGTTGCATCTTCTGTCGGATTGTCGCCGGAGAGGCCGAGGCCAGCCTGGTCTACCAGGATGAATGGGTCTCGGCCTTCATGGATGCGCACCCGATCGCCGAGGGACACATTCTGGTAGTTCCCAGGCGGCATGCTTCCGGGCTGGATGATCTGGACGAGGCGGCCGCCGGCCGGATGATGGCGGTGGCGCGCCGGCTGGCGGGCGCCCTGCGCCGCTCGGGCGTGCCATGCGAAGGCGTCAACCTGGTGCTGGCCGACGGGACGGCGGCCGGGCAGTCGGTCTTCCACTGCCACCTGCACGTCATCCCGCGCGCCGCCGGCGATGGGTTCGGATTCCGGCGGCCCCTGGGACTGAGGCGCTCGCCATCCAGGCCGGCGATGAACGCGGTGGCCGAGCGCATACGGGAGTTGCTGAACGCAGAGTCCTGAGTCCCGGGCCCGCAGCGGGCCTGCTCGCGGGAGACGGAGATCGGCAGCATGAAGCACCTGGTCGTGTACTGCGGATCGAGTGACGCCATCCCCCCGGTCTACGTGGAGGCTGCACGCGCCATGGGTCGCACGCTGGTGGCCCGCGGGCTGACGCTGGTCTTCGGCGGCGGCCGGACCGGGCTGATGGGCGCCGTGGCCGACGCCGCCCTGCAGGCCGGCGGCCAGGTCATCGGCATCATGCCGCGGCAGTTCAACACCCCGGTGTTGGCGCATGCCGGTCTCAGCCAGATGATCCTGGTCGACTCGATGCACCAGCGCAAGGCGCGCATGGCCGAGATGGGTGATGCCTTCGTGGCGCTCCCCGGCGGGTTTGGCACGCTGGAGGAACTGCTCGAGATCCTGACCTGGGCGCAAATCGGCATGCACCGCAAGCCCATCGGTGTGTTGAATGTCGAGGGCTACTACGATCCACTGCTGGCAATGATCGAGCATGCCCGCCACCAGGGCTTCATCTACGCCGAACACCGCGCCCTGATTGTCTGCGAGTCGACCTCCACGGCGCTGCTCGACGGCCTGGCGGCCTACGCGCCGCCGGAAGGGCTCGAGCGCTGGGTGGAACGCGACGGCCACGGGGCCATGGACGCATGAGCGACCCGATCCGCCTGGTGCACTTCGCCGACCTGCACGTCGGCATGGAGAACTACGGACGGCTGGATCCGGCCACCGGGACGTCCAGCCGGGTACGGGATTTCCTCGAGCGGCTCGACGAGGTCGTCGACTACGCCCTCGAGCATCAGGCTGACCTGGCGATCTTCGCCGGCGACGCGTTCAAGAACCGCGAACCCGATCCGACGCAGCAGCGCGAGTTCGCTCAACGGATCAAGCGCCTGGCCGATCAGGTGCCGACGCTCCTGCTGGTAGGCAACCACGACATGCCCGGCATGGCGGTCAAAGCCAGCGCCGTCGACATCTTCCAGGCGCTGTCGGTGCCCGGCGTCATCGTCGGGCACAAGGGCAGCTGGCAGGAAGTAACCACACGCCGCGGCCCGCTCTTCCTGGCGTGGATGCCCTACCCGATGCGCAACCGGCTGCTGGCGCACGACGAGCACCAGGGCAAGACGATCGACGAGCTGGAACAGGCCCTGCGCCAAACCGTCTCCGATATCCTGGCCGAACTGGCCGAGGAAGCGGACCGGCATGACATGCCCCGAATCCTGGCCGGTCACTTCTCCGTGGCAGAAGCGAAACTCGGCTCCGAGCGAACGGTGATGCTGGGCCGCGACGTGGCCGTAATGACCTCGACGCTGGCCGACCCTGCGTGGGACTACGTTGCCCTGGGCCATATCCACCGCCATCAGGATCTCCATCCCGGCGGAGCGCCGCCGGTCGTGTACAGTGGGTCGCTGGAGCGGATCGATTTCGGCGAGGAGCATGAGCCGAAGGGATTCTGCTGGGTGGAGGTTGAGCGCGGCGCGGCCCGCTGGCAGTTCGTGCCCGTCCGAGCGCGGCCTTTTCAAACCCTTCGCGTCGATGCCCGTCCGGCGGAGGACGCCACCGCTGCCGTCGTCGAGGCAGTGGAGCGGGCGCATGCCGAAGGGGCGGTGGTGCGCGTCCAGGTGCAGCTGCGGGAGGACCAGCAGGCCGGGTTCCGCGAGAGCGAGGTCGTCGCGGCGCTGGGCCAGGCGGCCAGCGTCACCGTGGCGCGCGAGGTCGAGAGCGACGTCCGCATGCGGCTGGGGGACCTGGCGCCGGAAGCGCTGACCCCGCTGGAGCTGATCCAGCGCTACTTCGAGTCGCGCAACGTGGCATCGGATCGGATGCGCAGCCTGCTGGCCCGGGCGGAGGATCTGCTGCGTGATCCCGGTTGAGATCGAGATCGAGAACTTCCTGGCCTACCGCACGCCCGGGACGCTGCGGCTGGACGGTATTCACGTCGCCTGCCTGGCTGGTCCCAACGGGGCGGGCAAGTCCTCGCTGCTGGATGCCATCACCTGGGTGCTGTGGGGCAAGGCGCGCAGCAACTCGCCGGATGAACTGGTGCATCAGGGCGCCCGGACGATGCAGGTGCGCCTGGTGTTCGAACACGCCGCGCAGCGCTACCAGGTTATCCGCCAGCGCAAAGCGGGCAAGCAGGGTGTGTCGAGCCTGTCGCTGCATGCCTGGGACGTTCCGGCCGAGGCGTGGCGCGATCTCTCCGCCGCGCGCATGGCCGAGACGCAGAAGAAGATCGAGTCCCTGTTGCGCCTGGACTACGACACGTTCGTCAACTCGGCCTTCCTGGTGCAGGGCCGGGCGGACGAGTTCACCACCAAGACCCCCGCGCAGCGCAAGCAGGTCCTGGCCTCCATCCTTGGGTTGTCGGCGTGGGAGGTCTATGAGGGGCGCGCCAAGGAGCGCATCAACACGACGCGGGCCGACATGCATCGCCTCGAGGGCCGGCTGGAGGAAATCGAGCGCGAGCTCTCCCGGCGCGGCGAACATGAGCAGGCCCTGCTGACGGCGGGCGCAGAGGCGCTGCAGGCCTCGGAGCGACTGGCGGCGGCCGAGTCGCAGTGGGCCAGCATCCAGCAAGTTCGCCAGGAGTTGGTGGCTCTGCAGCGGCAGATCGATGACCGCACGCGCCGGATCACGAGCACCGAACGCGAGGTGGCCGAGGCCGAGCGCGAGCTGCAAACCGCCCGGGCGCGCGCCGATCGGGCGGCACTGCAGGCGGCGCTGGAGGCGCTGCGCGCCGAGCTGACCGGCTTTGCCGTGCTGCAGGAGACCCTCGACGCCCGCGTGGCCCAGCTTGGCGTGGCGAATCGCGAGGCGGCGCGGCTGCGCGGCGTGAACGAGATGCTCGGTCCTCAGACCGAGCCGCTCAAGGTGCGCGCGGCGACGCTCGAATCGGCCGGCGAGCCGGTCTGCCCGACGTGTGGCCAAGCGCTAACCGATGATCACCGCCACCGGCTGCTGGACGAACTGCAGCGCGAGATTGATCAGCGGCGGGAGGCATACCGCGCCAACCAGGCAAAGCTGCGCGAGCTTGAGGCGCAGTCCAAGGCGCTGGACGAGGAGCGTCTGGCGCTGGACCGGTCGCTACGCCAGCGGCCGGAACGCGAGAAACGCGCCGGCGAACTGCAGGCGGCGCTCGATCATGCCCAGGAAGCCGAGAGGCAGGCGGCGGCGCTGGCCGAACGCCTGGCGCGCTGGCAGGCAGAGTTGCAGGCGGAGCGGACGGAGCGCGCCGCGCATGAGCGGCAGGTCGAAACGAGCGAGACCCAACTGCGCGCCGCCTCGTTGACCCCGGAGGCTGTCGACCGCCTCCGGCTGCACAAGCGCATGGCCGACGAGCGCGTGGGCGGCGCCCGCCAGCAGCTGGCGGCGCTCGAGTCATTCGGGAAGCAGCGCGCCGAGCGCAAGGCCGATCTCGACCGCCTGGCCGGCGATCTGTCGCTGGATGAGGAACTGCGCGAGGCCTTCGGGAAGCGGGGCGTGCCGGCGATGATCATCGAGACGGCCGTCCCGGAACTTGAGGCCTCGGCCAACGAGCTGCTCAGCCGGCTGGCCGATGGGCGGATGCACGTGCGCATCGAGACGCAGAAGGAGATCAAGACCGGCGAAGTGCGCGAGGCGCTGGACATCCTGATCTCGGACGAGCTTGGCACCCGCGCCTATGAGCTGTACTCCGGAGGCGAAGCCTTCCGGGTGAACTTCGCCATCCGTATTGCGCTTTCGCGGCTGCTGGCCCGGCGGGCTGGCGCCCAGCTGCGCAGCCTGTTCATCGACGAGGGTTTTGGCACGCAGGATGCCCGCGGACGAGAGAACCTCGTGGCGGCGATCAACAGCATCCAGGACGACTTCGACCGCATCCTGGTGATCACCCACATCGATGAACTGAAGGACGCCTTCCCGGCGCGCATCGAGGTCACCAAGACGCCGCAGGGCTCGCAGTTCCGCCTCGCCTGAGTTGGGGAACCAGGACGCGCCCCGTCTGTCGGACGGGGCCACCACTTCCACAAGCCGCACTCACACCCACACCCACACAACTTGCCTGAGTCCTATGACCCGCGCGATGACGGCGCGTGAGGTATGTCCTTCCCTCGGGCCGCCCACCGGAAGACGGCATGGCATAGGGCGCGAAGATAGGTCGGCTCAGGCAGGTAGACTGCGTCTGGCGGCGGATGGGGATGGCCATTGATGGCGACCGCGGGGGTCACCACGGCCCTGCACGACGGCAGGCTGCGTCCCTAGGATGCGGGCTGCGGGGGGGTCACGCCGGGCAGCCAGACGGCGAACGCGGACCCATGGCCCGCGATGCCGTCGCTCTCGAGCGTGATCCGTCCGCCGTGCAGCTCGGCAATCTCCTTGCAGATCGCCAGGCCGAGGCCGGTACCTGAGGCGCCCGTGCGGTGGCTGGCGCGCCCGCGGAAGAACCGGCGGAAGAGGAGCGGCTGCTCCTCGGGTGGAATGCCGGGGCCTGTGTCGGCCACCTCCCCGACGATCCACTCGCCTTGCGGGGTCACCCGCCGCCGGGTCGAGAGCGTGATGCGGCCGCCGTCGGGGGTGTAGTTCATGGCGTTGGTCAGCAGGTTGGTGAACACCTGAGTCAGCAGGCGCTGATCGCCCTGGGCTGGGGGCAGATCGGGCTCGCACTGCAGGTTGAGCAGCAGCCCCCGCTTGGCAGCCAGCGTGCGCCTGTCCTCAACCAGCGCCGCCAACAGCTGGCTGACGTCCACCGGGGCGACGTTCAGCGGCGTGGCCTTGGCCTCCAACCGTGAGAGCGAAAGCAGGTCGTCGATCAAGTGCGCCAGCCGCTCGCTCTCACGCGTGAGCGTGTCGAGGTAGGTCAGGGACTTGTTCCGGTCCGATGTCTCGCGCAGCAGGTCCAGGTACAGGCGGATGTTGGTGAGCGGCGTGCGCAGTTCGTGCGACACGTCCGAGACGAACTGTGACTTGAGGCGGTCGAGCTCCTTGAGGGCGCTGATGTCGTACTGCACGCCGACGTAGTTGACCACCTCGCCCGTGTCGGACCGGACGGGGGTGATGGTCACGGCGGCATCGTAGGTGCTGCCGTCCTTGCGGCGGTTGATCAGCTCGCCGCGCCACGTGCGTCCCTCCTCGATAGCTTCGGCGATCTCGCGATACATCTCCGCCGGATGCCGGTTGCTCTGGATCAGGCGCACGTGCTGGCCGATGGCCTCCCCGGGTTCGAAGCCGTGCAGGCGTTCCCAGGCCGGATTGACGTACTCGAGCTGCAGGTCGAGGTCGGCAACCATCACGGCATCGCCGATGTTGGCCAGGATCGCCCGCAGCCGGTCGCGCTCGGCCTGCAGGGCGGCTTCCAGCGACTTGCGATCCGAGACGTCCAGCACCAGGCCCATGATGCCCTGCGGCTTCTCGGCCGGACCGGCGATCAGGCTGGTCGCCGCCATGGCATGCAGGATGCGCCCGTCCGCGCGCGTGAACTCGAGCTCGGTGACCTCGTGCTGGGGGAGCTCGCCGCGCAGCCGGGCGCGGAAGCGTTCCACAATCACCCGGCGCTGATCCTCGGGAAACATGTCGACCAGCACCTGCCCGATCAGGCGTTCGGCTGGCAGGTCAACCTGGTCGAGGAAGGCCTGGTTGGCATACACCACCCGGCCGCGCAGGTCGCACTGGAAGATCCCCGCTACGGAGGTCTCCACCAGCGAACGGTAGCGGGCCTCGGATTCTGCCAGCTGGCGCGTGCGCCGGGCGACCTCGGCCTCCAGGTCGTGCGCCTGCGCCGCGATCTGTCCGTACAGATCGGCGTTCTCGATGGCAATGGCGGCATGGGCGGCGAAGGCCGAGAGCAGGTGGACGTCCTCGGCGGTGTAGGGCACCTCCTGGCTGAAGCGCAGGACGGTCATCACGCCGATGGTGCGCTGGCGGATCTGAAGCGGGACAAGGGCCAGCACTTCGGGCTCGTCCTCCGGCGTGCCGGGGACATGGATGGCGTTGGGGTAGTCACGCGGGTCGTTGACGATGGTGGTTCTTCCGGACTGGAAAACCGTCCCGGTCAGCCCCATGCCTGGGGCAACCTGCATGGCCATCACGGCTTCGGCGTCGGGATGGAGGGCAACGACGCAGCGCAGGACGCCCTGCTTGAGATCGAAGAGATGGATGCGCGAGCCGTCGGACTTGAGCAGCGCCTTGGCCTGTTCGGCGATCAGATCGAGCACCGTCTGGTGCTCGAGTGATGACGAGATCGATCGGGCGGTCTGGATCAGGGCCTGAGACTCTTCGGCACGGTGGGTGGCCTGGGCGTACAGGCGCGCGTTCTCGATGGCGACGGCGGCGTGCGCGGCGAAGGCCGAGAGCAGGGTGACATCGTCGGCGGTATAGGGGACCTCCAGGCTGTAGCGCAGGACGGTCATCACGCCGATCGGCTGTTCGCGCACAAGCAGCGGCACAAGCGCCAGGACCTCCGGCTCGTCATCGAGCGTTCCGGGGATATGGACGGCATGGGGGAAGTCGTGCGGGTCGTTCACCAGCAGGGGCTTGCCCGACTGGAATACCGTACCGGTCAGCCCGCTGCCGGGGGTGAACTGCACCGCCATCAGGGCGTCGGCATCGGAATGCAGGGCGACGACGCAGCGCAGGACTCCCCTGGCGGGGTCGAACAGGTGGATGCGCGAGCCGTCGGACTTGAGCAGCGACTTGGCCTGCTCGGCGATCCGGTTGAGGACAGTCTGAAGGTCGAGCGACGACGAGATCGACTGGGCGGTCTGGATCAGCGCCTGCAGTTCGTCGGCGCGCTGCCGGGCCTGTGTGTACAGGCGGGCGTTTTCGATGCCGATGGCGGCCAGGCGGGCGATGGTGGCCACCGTGTCGACCTGGTCACGCGTGAAAGCCACATCCGGGCGGCGGGCGAACAGGCCCATGGCGCCGATGGCGCGATCACCGACCAGGAGCGGCACACCGATGAGAGCGCGAATCCCGGTCTTGACCCACGCTGAAGACGCCTCAGGATATGTGCTGTAGTCCGGCAACAGGACGGGCTGCGCCGTGCGGATGACCTTCCAGGCCACCGGGTCGTCGCTGGGTGCGAGTCCGTCATTCCAGCCCGCGGGAAGGCCGAAGGTGCACGGGTACTCGAGCCGACGCTGCGTCGGGTCAAGCACCGCCACCGCGCCGGCGTCGGCACCAGTGGTCTCCGCCGCCAGCTTCAACAGCCGCTCCAGCACCCGCGGTAGGTCGAGGGCGCTGGTCACGGCCTCAACCACCTGATGCCGGAGTTGCTCGCGCTGCAGGGCAACCTGCAGGTTCTCGCGCGTCCGGGCATGGCCGATGGAGATGGCGATGTGGTCAGCAAGAGCGCCGACCATCGGGGCGTCCTGTGCCGTCAGCCAGCGAGCGGCGACGTTGATGGCCCCGATCGGGGTCCCGCCGAGAACCAGCGGCGCCACGATCACCGGATCGCGGCCGAGCATGCGGATGATGCGCGGGAGGAGGAGGCGCAGGGTCCCCGGCATCATCTGGCGCACGACCTCGGCCCGGTTGGGGGTGAAGACCGCCTCGCCGGAGGTCAAGGCCCGGTGATAGATCTCGACCTTGGTGGGATCGAAAGTGTAGCCGTCGATGCTGGTGCCGGCCAGGCGCTCGAGGGCCCTCTCGGTCGTGCGGCTGACCGAACGGGGCTGGATCTGCATCCGCCCATCGGAGAGCAGCAGCCCGACACTGCCGCGCATCTGCAGCCGGCGCAGTTCCTCGGTGATGGTCCGCAGGACGTCCTTCTCGCTGAAGGCCGCCTGGCGTGCCACGCTGGCGGCGGCGCGCAGCGCCGAGGCCCAGATATCATCCCGATCACCAAACACGGATGCGCCGGAGCGCTCGTCCATCGGCTGCGTTCCCCTCGTTGGCCTGCGCGTGCCGGGGCGAGTCTAGCACGGTTCGCCGCGTCCTAGCGTCCGGCGGGTTCCAGGGCGGCGGAGTTGATGGACTGCAGCCAGGCATAGGTCTCGTGGGCGGCCTGGCGATACGGCCGGGGAGCCGGCAGGCCAAGTTGCATCTGAGCCTTGCGGGTGTCGTAGAAGAAGTAGTAGCCGGCCAGCCATAGCAGCGAGGGCTCAATGGGCAGCCGCAACCATCGGCGCAGTGGATCAAGAAGCCAGCGAACCGGCGGGACCATCGCCAGCGGCACCTTCAGGCGGGATGGACGCCGGCCCACCACCTCGGCGGTGATGCGCAGCAGCTCGGCCAGCGTCAGGTTCTCGCCGCCCAGGATGTAGCGCTCGCCGGGAATGCCCCGCTCCAGAGCCGCCAGGTGGCCGGCGACGACGTCGTCGATGTGCACGGTGTTCAGGCCGCCGGCGATCACGGGGACCAGGCCGCCGCGCGCCATATGCGCCACCAGGCTGCGCTCCGTGCGGTACCAGTCGCCGGCGCCGAAGACGGCCGACGGGTTGACGATCACCGCCTCCAGCCCGGCGTCCACCGCCCGGAGCACCTCCAGTTCCGAGGAGTGCTTGGCGAAAGCGTAGGGCCAGCGTGCAGGGATGTAGTTCCAGGTGTGACGTTCGTCAATCAGCGGGGCGTTCTTGGGCGTGCGTGACGGAGCCGCGTCGGGTACTCCCAGGGCGGCAACCGACGAGGTGTGCACCAGGCGGCGCACACCGGCCTGGCACGCGGCTTGAATGACGTTGCGCGTGCCGACAACGTGCGCCTCGGTCGCTGTCTGAGGGTTGGCGGCGGGGCGCATCGGCGCGGCGGTGTGGAAAACCACCTCGACATCGCGCAGGGCCCCGGCCAAGGACGCCGGGTCGAGGATGTCGCCCACGTGCCGTTGGACCGGCAGACCTTCCAACCCAGCCAGGAGCGAGGTGGACCGGTGCAGGGCGACGACCTCGTCCCCTCGCTCGGTCAACGCGCGGCACAGGCATGAGCCGATGAAGCCGGAGGCGCCGGTGACAAGGACGCGCATGGGTCAGCGGTAGAGGCGGGAGGCCATCGGGCGAGGCGGGCCTACGCGCCGATCCACTCGACGATAGTAGCCTCGCCCTGCCCGACGCCGACGCACAGCGTTGCCAGGCCGTAGTAGGGGCGCGGCTCACCCGGCCCGCGCCGGCGCATCTCGTGCAGCAGCGTCGTCAGGATGCGCGCCCCTGAGCAACCCAGCGGGTGCCCCAGCGCGATAGCGCCACCGTTGACATTGGTGATCGCGGGGGAGAAACCCAGGTCCTGCATGACCGCCAGGGATTGCACGGCGAAGGCTTCATTCAGCTCGACCAGGCGGATAGCCAGAGGCTCGAGGCCTGCACGCAGAAGCGCCTTGCGTGTCGCCGGCACCGGGCCGAGCCCCATCAGGCGCGGCTCGACGCCGGCGGCGCCGGAGGCGACGATGCGTGCCCATGGTTGAAGCCCGAGCGCATCTGCCTTGCGGTCACTCATCACCACCAGCGCCGCGGCGCCGTCGTTGATGCCGGAGGAATTGCCTGCCGTGACCGACCCCCCGTCACGGAATGCGGGCTTGAGCTTAGCCAGCGACTCGAGCGTCGTGTCGCGGCGCGGGCGCTCGTCGGTGGTGACGAGGACCGGATCGCCCTTGCGCTGGGGGATAGGCACCGGGACGATCTCCTCGGCGAAGCGGCCGGAGTCGATCGCCGCCACGGCGCGGCGGTGGCTCTCTGCAGCGAAGGCGTCCTGATCCTGCCGCGTGATCGACGGGCGCTGGGCGTATATGTTCTCGGCCGTCTCGCCCATCGAGTCGATCCCATACTGCTGCTCGATGCGCGGGTTGGGGTAGCGCCAGCCGAGCGTCGTATCCCAGGCGGTGAGGTTGCCCCACGGGAATGCCTTGTCGGCCTTGGGCACCGAGTAGGGCGAACGGGACATGCTCTCTACGCCGCCGGCGACGTACACCTCGCCCTCTCCAGCCTTGATGGCCCGCGCGGCGGCGTTGACCGCCTGCAGCCCGGAGGCGCACAACCGGTTGAACGTCACCCCGGCCACCTGCACGGGGAATCCCGCCAGGAGCACGGCCATGCGGGCCACGTTGCGATTGTCCTCGCCGGCCTGGTTGGCGCAGCCGAGGTAGACCTCCTCCACCTCGCCCGGGTCGACGCCTGCGCGGCGGACGGCTTCGGCGATGACCAGGGCAGCCAGGTCGTCCGGCCGGACGGCGGCCAGCGCGCCGCCATGGGCGCCGATAGGAGTGCGCACAGCGGATACGATCAGGGCTTCGGGCATGCAGACCTCCGGGAGGGACGCGAGGCGGATTCTAGCATCACGAGGCGGGGAATCGTTCGACGAAAGCGGAGACCGACATCCAGTACTCCGTGCGGCGGAGTCGCAGCAGGTGCTTGCCGCGCAGGCTGACGGGGTTGTAAGCCCACATCAGGCTCCAGGTATAGGCGTTCTCCCACCCCTCGCCAAACCGGCCCAACGGGTTGGAGCAGGGCTGGGGATGGAAGCCAAGGCGCGCAAGCACATCGGCCGAGGCGCCCGAGGCAGGGCCGAGGACCGTGGTCCCGCCGACGGCCTGCGGGCCGGCCTCGGCCAGCTCGGTCGCCAGGTACGCGCCCGCCATTCGAAAGGAGCGGATCAGCGATCGAGAGACGTGCCGGGCCCAGGCAAGATCAGCGCCGCTGGGCGGCAAAGGAGGCACGCGCTCATTCCACAGGTGGAACTCGAGAGCCGGCGTCCCCTTGGGAAGCGAGGCATCAGGAAGAATCAGGCTGCGGTGGAGCGTCGTCCGGCGCAGGCGCAGGATGCACTCCGGGTCCTGCGTGAACTCGATGACCCCTACGGCGCGCCGCACCTGCGCATCGAAGCACCGGATGAGGCGGCGCATGGACCTAATGCTGGCCGACGAGAAGGATGCCGAGGACGATGAGGGCTGCACCGATCCAGTCGGCGCGCGAGATCTCCTCGCGGAAGAGGAGCGATGCGGCGCCGATCTGGACCCCCAGCACTGCCAGCCCGGTGGTGACGGTGAAGGCAGTGTGGAGCGGGATGGTGCGCAGCAGTCCGGTCAGAGTGAGGACGGTGATGAATCCCGCCAGGTTGCCGACGACCTGCCAGGTGAGGAAGCCCTGCCAGTTGGGGCTCAGGGCCGAGACCTTGAAGCTGGCATTGGCGGCGATGTTGAAGGCCAGGTTGCCGACGACCAGGGCCAGCGTCATCCCTGAAGCGCTGGTTGGGCGTGTGAGGACGTCGATCCAGAGCCGGACGTGTGACATGGGAGAACCCTCCAGTCACGGCGGGGCTGACTTGCGGCTCGGTGCCGGTGCTTTCAGTCTAAGGCCGAAGCGGTGTGTCTTGCCGGGGACGAGGCCACCCAACCGGGGGTACTGGCCCCGGGCAACGCACACGCTTGACAAGCGTCGGATTCTAGAGTACTCTGTGTTGCAGAGCACTCTACAGGAGACCGACGTGGAAGCTGACGAAGCCCAGCTCGCCCTGGACCAGATCCGTATGGCTGCCGAGCAGACCCGCCGCGCCGTCGCCCGTTCGGGCACCGGCTGGATCTTTGTCATCTGGGGCTGTGTATGGTTCGCAGGCTACCTGGGAAGCCAACTCCTGGGCGGGGCCCGGTCCGGGCTGCTGTGGTTCGTGCTCGATATCCTGGGCGGGGTCGCCACGGCGATCGTCGGCATGCGCGCGCGCCGCCGCGTGCGCGTTGCGCACGGCTGGCGCATGGCCGGGCTGTCGCTGGCCCTGATGGCGTACGTGGGTCTATTGGTGTGGATCGCCTGGCCGATGGCGGCCGACCGGCTGGTCCTCTTCATCACCGTGGCCATCAGCTTTGGCTATGTCTTTGTTGGCCTGTGGCTTTCCCCGGTGCTGCTGTGGACCGGCCTGGTGCTCACCACGCTGGCGATCCTCGGCTGGCTGCTGGTGCCGGCCTACCTGGGCTACTGGCTCGCCTTCCTCGGCGGCGGAGGGCTGATCGGCCTAGGCATCTACATCCTGCGTGCCTGGAAGTAGCGCATGACCGACCTGGACCCCGTCATCCATCAGCCGGTGCGACTGCGGATCATGGCCTCGCTGGCTTCGCTGCACGAGACCGAGGCGGCCGAGTTCACCTTCCTGCGCGATCTACTCGGGCTCACCGATGGGAACCTCGGCGCGCACGTGCGCAAACTGGAGGAAGAGGGCTACATCTCGATCGAGAAAGCGTTTGTCCAGCGCAAGCCCCGCACCTACATCGCCCTCTCGGGCAAGGGGCGGAAGGCCTTCAAGGGTCATGTGGCTGTGCTGGAGACGATCCTGAAGGGGCAGCGATAACCCGGAACGGCCCCGATGGCAGGGCTCGACCGGTGGAAAGGTGGGGAGCGATGTCGATCGTTGTGCAAGTCGAAGGACTACACAAGGCCTACGGGACGACCCGCGCCGTCGACGGCGTGTCGTTCACGGTTGAGCAAGGCGAGGTGTTCGGGATGGTAGGCCCGAACGGCGCCGGCAAGACGACGACCATTGAGTGTGTCGAGGGTCTCCGCCGGGCCGATGCCGGCCGCGTCCAGGTCCTCGGCCTGGATCCATGGGGAGACCGTCAGGCGCTGGCCGAGCGCATCGGGATTCAACTCCAGCAGGCGAACTTGCCGCCCCGGCTGCGCGTGGGGGAAGCGCTGAACCTGTTCGGCGCGTTCTACAGGACGACAACACCCGCACGCGATCTAGTCGAACGCCTGGGACTCTCCGACAAGTGGTCGTCGCCGGTGGCCAAGCTGTCTGGCGGCCAGAGGCAAAGGCTGTTCATCGCCCTGGCGCTGGTCAACCAGCCCGAGATGGTCTTCCTGGATGAGTTGACTACCGGGCTCGATCCCCAGGCCCGCCGTTCGATGTGGGACCTGGTGCGCGAGATGCGCCAGCAGGGACGGACGATCTTCCTGACGACGCACTTCATGGAGGAGGCCGAGCGGCTGTGCGACCGGGTGGCGATCCTGGACCACGGACGCATCGTCGCCCTGGATCGCCCCGAGGCACTCGTACGCTCTCTCGGCATTGAAAGCCGGGTGGTGTTCACTGTCCCTGGGGAGGTCCGGGACCTGCCGTTGGCTTCCATCGCCGGGGTCCAGCGGGTCGAAACCAGCGGTGAGCGGGTGATTGTGCATGGATCCGGAGACCAGTTCGTCAGCCGCGTGGTGTCGGCCCTGGAGACGAATCGGATCGCGTTTCGCGACCTGCGCACCGAACAGCCGACGCTCGAAGACGTGTTCCTCAGCCTGACCGGGCGAGAGATGAGGGAGTAGAACCATGCGCGGATTCACGAACCTGACCGCGACGGCACTCAAGCTCTACCTGCGCGAGCCGCTCGCCGCCTTCTTCACGATGGCCTTCCCGGTGCTGCTGCTGGTCCTGTTTGGCTCGATCTACGGGAATGAACCGAGCCCGATGTTCGGAGGCCACGGGACGATGGACGTGTCGATGCCGAACTACACCGGGCTGATCCTGGGGACGGTCGGGTTGCTGAGCATCCCGATCACCACCGCTGGGTACCGGGAGCAGGGGATCTTGAGGCGGTTCCGCGCCACGCCGATGCGCCCGCTGACCTACATGGCAGCCGATGTGATCACCAACCTGCTGATGACGGTCGCCGGCATGCTGCTGTTGCTGGTGGTGGGATGGGCCCTGTACCATGTGCAGTTCGAAGGGCACTTTATCAGCTACCTGGCGGCCGTTGTGCTCGGGTGTCTGGCGATGTTCTCGCTCGGCTACCTGATCGCCAGCCTGGCGCCGGGGGCGCGCCTGGCGCAGGTCGGGGGAATGGTGATCTTCTACCCGATGATGTTCCTGTCCGGCGCCGGCATGCCGATCGAGACCCTGCCCGAGTCGATCCGCAAGATCTCGGCCTTCCTGCCGTTGACCTACGCCGTCAACCTGTTGCGGGGAATGTGGTTTGGCGAGGCGTGGTCGGCGCACATCAAGGATGTGGGCGTGCTGCTGGCAATGATCGTCGTCGTAGGCGGGCTGGCCAGTCGGTTGTTCCGCTGGGATTGACTCCGAGGTTGGGCGTACGGCGCGTTGCACTGGGTCCGGCGCTGTGAGGCATCCTCCTGGAGCCGGCCTGCTGCGAGGGGAGCTAGCGGGTGTCCGCCAGAGTCCCGACCATCGGGGTGCGCTCGAGCAAGGCCGCGCTGTGGGGCGCGGCCTTGAGCTCGCCGGTCAGGTCCTTCCCGGCCATGTGCACCACCTGGTGACGGCCCTCCTGCCACAGGAAGCTGCGCGAGACGTCGTAGACCTTCCCCTGGAAGGCGATGTACGCCGGAGCACCGGCCCTGCCCGTGAAATCGAGCTAGTTCTGCTGGGTTCAGCTCGCGCATGGTGTGGATTGGGTGACCTGGGCAAGGGCAGGAAGGGGAGACCCCGAGCGGGGTCTCCCCTTTTCCGTCCTGAGGCTGACGGCATGAACGGGCGCACGAAGGGCGATGCTTCCCCGCGCCGCATGAAGTGACCGGACAGGCCTTCTCCGAGGAACTCGGAGAACCAGGATTCGTGCTCGATCTCCTCGTTGAGGATCGCCAGGCACAGGGCATAGGTGCGGTGATCCTTGCCGGCGGTCAGGTTGCACAGGTGGGTGTAGCCACGTACGGCGCAGCGTCAGCTTCGACCAGCACGGCCAGCATCGCCTTGATGTCCGTTGGGTCCTTGGGCAGCGACGCCGGCGGGCAGGCGGACATGTCGTGGAACTTCTTTATATCCTCGGGAAGCTTCCCCCCGAGTTCGTAGATGCGGGGCACCAGCGCCTCGAAGTGATTGCGGTCCTCGATGCGGGCCGCCTCGGCGATCTACTTCAAGCCTTCGCCCTCGAGCCCGATCAGGTTGGCGCGCAGGATCGTGTAGCAGTAGAAGGTCGTGAGCTCGGCGGCGGCGTTCTCAACCAGCAGATCGAGCAGCTCGTTGACGTTGGTCCCCGACTTCTCGACCATCTCGCGTGCTACCTTGGCCATGGTCTCCATCCTTCCTGTTCACGTAGGGTTGGTGGTTCAGGTACAAGCGGCAGTCAGATGTTGCTTGCCCCGAGAGTCCTCCCTCCTCTGATCGTGGACCCGACGGCCTCAGGCGCTGAACTTGCGGGCGGCCGAAGCGTCACGGGCCCCGGCATTCCGGGCAATACCCGTAGAAGGTCACCTGCGTGCTGACGATGCGGTAGCCGGCGCGCACGCGCGGTGGGAGATCGAGCCCATCGAACTTGCGATGGATGTCGACCAGGCGGCGGCAGCGCATGCACAGCAGGTGGTGGTGGCGCTCAGGGTTGGTGTCGTAGCGCATGCCGCCCTGGCCCGAGTCCTCGACCGGGATGAGCTCGCCCAGGTCGACCAGCTCGCGCAGCGTGTTGTAGACCGTCGTGGGCGAGACGTCCGGCATCGACGAGGCGACCTGACGATATACGTCGTCGGCGGCCGGATGGGCGTGATCCGCCGCGAGACGTTCGACGATCACCCGGCGCTGAGACGTGACCTTCAGTCCCCGTTGGTGCAGCTTCTGAAGAACCATTTCAGTGGCGTGCATGTCCCCGCTCAGCGCTAGACGGTAATGAGTATCAACTGGTAGGTATTCGAAAACACGTCGACTGCTCCGTCAAGGCCAATCGGTGCGTGTTCACGGAGAAGGACCGGAACACGAACAGCATCGGGTCCGGTCAGGCCAGGGATGGTTCTCAGGTGGTTCATGAGGGGTTCTTGCTGGGGCCGCTGCGGGTCGCGAAACGTCGTGAGACGCGAATCTGGACGCGGGCGTCACGAGTGTACACAGGCCACTGACCGGGTGAAGCCCGCCGCAAGCCACGTCCCTTCAGGGACTGTGGACAAGGCGGGCTTGGAGTTGTGCGGGCCTGCCGATTGCGGTATGGTTGTCCTGCAATACGACCGGGC
>Ga0315274_10003110_pt1 | contig 24721 bp, 17 predicted proteins | sample YL17G02_20_MG_FD_203700 | JGI IMG/M metagenome (GOLD analysis project Ga0315274, IMG submission 203700) | Sediment microbial communities from Yellowstone Lake, YNP, Wyoming, USA - YL17G02_20 | ecosystem: Environmental > Aquatic > Freshwater > Lake > Sediment | place: USA: Wyoming | collected...
GTGAAAAAGACAGAGATGGAAACACAGGTAAGAGCAGTGTCCTCTGCAGCATTAACGGTTACCTTGCACCAGCCATCGACATTCCTGCAGAGAAAAAAGAAATTCCGGGTGGGCATAATTTTCTCTTCAGCCTGCCTCCTTATTCAATTGCTCTTTTAGAAATAGGCATCCTAACTGCTGGTATTAATGAAATGGATGAGGTGCATACGGAACAATTAGAGACTATCATTGAAGAAAGTTTTGAAGAAGAATTTAATACACCAATTGGTTGGGGCTTGGGAGGAACAGGTGGGAGGATAAGAGTAGTTTCGACAGTAGCAGCTGCTGGTAGCAGAAAATCAGTTGAGATCAGAGACGATTCTATAACAGGTGCTCCAGCAATGGCAAGACGTACGAAAGATATAAAGGGGAAAACTTTTTTAGAATTCTACATTCGTGTAGAGCAGTGTGATAAAACGGTACATGTTATGGATATCAAGCAACGCAAAGTACCTAAAGATATTGATATAGTTCGAACTGCTTTTTGGGAAGATGGGAACATAAAATACAAATTTGATGAAGGGGGATGGAAAAATGCTATAGGATATACAGCTGGGGAATGGTATTATATAAAGTGTATTATTGATATACCAAACAAAGCATGGGATTTATTTATAAATGGCAAAGAAATAAATAAAGGGATGAAGTTACCTCAGGAGTTTAAGTGTATAAACAAATTATGGTGTGGTGGGAACTTTGAAAAGCCCGAAGAGACAGCTATTTTCTATCTTGATGAAGTAAAAATGTATACTATTGCTTATAAAGAAGAAAAAGTTGCTATACCGATACGATTGATTCCGATGCCTGAATGGTGTGAGGCAAGTAAGGACGATATTTGTCTAAGAGTTTCTAATTTAAGAACAGTTAATTATGGATCTTTTAGGGTAATATTGGCGGAATGCATAGATAATAAAGAGAACAAATTAGAGGATTTGGGACTTGTTGTATCTGGAGATGTTAAAGGAACATTAAAGCTTAACAATAAAACAAAAAGATATGAACAAATATTTGAATTTCCATATTATGAAAACAAGGGCTATTATGAAGTCATTGCATATAAAGGGCAAGAGTCCGTAGTTAATCTAAAAGTTCCAATAACTTATCAGATAACCAAGAGGAAACCTCCAACCTGGGAAGAAGTGACTGAGGTAATAAGTCATATAGAAACGATGTATCCACAATTTGCTGATATTAATTGTATATATCAGTATGAAAAAGAAGAAGTAGCTGGTAAAGATATTAAGGCACTTTTTCTTACTGACAAGTCTATACAGGAAGAAAAAAAGCAAATTATTTGCATAACAGCAAGGATGCATGGTGAAGAAGAAACAGGCTCCATAGCTATATTAAGATTTATCCAATTTTTGCTAAGTGATAGTGAAGAAGCGAGACGATATTTAAGCAAGTACATTTTCATAATTATTCCGATGTTGAATGTTTACGGTTCTCAAGGAGAGAGTTATAGTGGTGATTTTGGGCAAGAGGGGGTAGAGACTGGTAATCTTAATCGAGAATGGTTAATAGATCGCATACGTGCACCGGAGGTAAAATCCATAAAAGAGAAAATACTTGATGTTTATAAACCAGAAATTTGGTTTGATTGTCATACTTTTGGCCCTCTTACACCACCCAATTATTTAGCTTATACTAGTGTTGGAGCAGGAACAAAAGAAGATTATACATACCAATTAGCTAAAGAAATGGATTTGTTTGCTGAAGAAAAAGGTCATCCACAAGCTCAAAAGTATATGCAAGTTGTGCATCTTGACAAATTAGTACCTCCTGACCAAGCAGAGGATGTCGTTATAGAAGACGACCTCTTCCGGAAGAATTTAAGGAGTAAATTTGCTGATAAAGGTAGGGATTACATTGCTACGTCTAGTGAATTTGTATATCATACCTATCATTCATTTGGATTCACTCCTGAGACACATAATATTTGGACATATGCTGCAGGACGTGATGGACTTCCTGTTATGAAAAACAAACCCGATGTCGCTAATTCGACTTACTTTAAGTTATTAAAAGGTTGTGAACTTGGATTGAAACAGTACGCGGGTTTCTTTTATAAAGGGTTTCCAGTTGACATAATAAAAGAAACAAAAAATGTTGCTCTGCTTGCATATGGAGAGAGGTTTAATGATTCGATTAATTTCAAGAAAAAACGAGAAAGTCGCGTGGAACTATGGCAAAATGCAAAAAATATAGAGTTTAATGTCTCCTCAACTGAAAAATCTATAAAAATAAAGTTATCAACAGTTACTCAAATTCAAAATAGTGCTTGTTTAAGATTAAATGATACAAGAGATGTTAGAGAAATAAAATTTAACCGCAGTAAATTAGATAAATGGTTCAGGAATAAAAATTTCATTTTTATACCATTTAAGTTTGTTGATAAGGAGATAGTAATAGACATTCTTTTTGATGATTTGTAACACGAGAAGAAAAATTCACTGAACGAGTTTCGAAAAACGGATTGGCCTTAGCCCTTCTCGTAAGCAGAAAATAACACTAATGGTATGATCCAGGATTTTTCGAATAATCCTGTTGGTCAAATGCCAGAGGTCTCATGCACAGATGCTTTTGATGCGAAAGTAGTAGTCCATCTGAGCGAAAACGGTCTTGATCTTCGTGTGGATTCTCTTTGTTATATGGAAGATGGCTTTGAGCAGATCAGAAAGTCTTGCTATGTTTGGTCGGGACCGAAAGATTAAGACCTTGCCTCTGTGAGAGCTCCTGCTTTAGGGAATCGGAGGTATATTCACGGTCAGCTAGGAGAAGACCCGAATCCTTCTCGGTGAGTTCTGCAAGCAGATGGAGATAAGAGACATTGGCTAGTGCAAGTTCGAATCTCTGAACAAGCCACATCGGCTTTTTCGAGGACATTGGCAATAACTGCGTCCGTGACGTCTTCGGTGTGGTTTGGAATCGCTAAGGGGAAAAAGAAATCGGAACCGTGAAAGGTTGTATTCTACCTAATCCCACGCTTGAGGGATATGAATTCCCTGATCTGCTTGAGCCTCGATTTTTCAAGGACATTACCGAGAATATCGAGAAATATGGCGATCAGTTCCAGCTATTTCTCATCGGGTTTTCCCTCTTTGAACGGGCATGGACGCTACGCGGAATGGAAAACCTCTTGCTCGATTTCATCATTAATCCCGACTTTGTTCATGAGCCGCTTAACTGGATTGCCGACTACAACATTACACAGATTCGTGAAGCCTTGAAATATGACATTGATTGCGTGCACTTCGGCGACGACTGGGGGTCAATAGCGGGGATTAAGTGTGGGGAATATATACTTTTAACAATTGGGATAAAATAAAAATTACTGATACATTATGGGCATTTAAAATGTTTAATAAAAAAAGCAGTAATCTATCTATTGGCATTGGTCATTTAGGTTTGCTCATTGAAGCTTTTTAAAACTTTACTTGGTAACAGGTGAGGATAAGTAGTTTAATAGTGCAAAGGAACAGGGCTCGGTGTTGCTCTATGCTCAATGCCAGGACAAAGAGTCAGCTGGGTATGGACTTTTCAGATATTTAATTAAAGCAGGTGGCATCCGTGGTAATCGGGAGAGTAGATCTTTGTCCGGAGAGCTAATGGATTGCAGTGCTCTATATTCATGTTACCAAAGAGCAGAAATATCTTGACTCATTGAAAATCTCCATTGAAGGAATTAGGTGCACTTAGTCTACTGAAGCAGCGTGGGTAGGCGTTGACAAAAATGGCCCATTATGGGAGAAAAATTTTTGTAGCCCCCTTCTTGCTAATATGCAAATTGTGAGAGATATACTCTATGCAGCCTTAGTAACAGGTAATAGTGATTAGCGTGTTATGGGAGAAAATTCCTTTAGCTATGATACACAAGATCCTAATTCTTGGGTATTGGTCTGCAACACCTTATAATTATGATTTTACTACTTCTGAAATTTCACATCTGGTAATTGAAGCGCTAACCCATCATTTTGATAATAGATTTGAGGGGATATTAAAAGATAGTTATTTACAAGAATTGGATTTTCAAATAAAAAGATAGATTTTAGAAGAACGTTTTCTTATACTTAACTACATTAATTTAAAAATAATTCTTGACATTGATGATTTATTATATTAATAACGTTATCATAAATTTAATTTATGGAGGTGAAAATATGTCAAAATCAGGTTTTACATTGATTGAACTCTTAATTGTAGTTGCCATCATTGCTATCCTGGCAGCGATTGCTGTACCTAATTTTCTTGAGGCACAGACGCGTAGCAAGGTATCCCGTGTACAGGCAGACATTAGAAGCATTGCTACAGCTGTTGAAAGCTATTGTATTGATAATAATAAGTACCCACGTGGCTGGGCTGAGGGTTTACAACCCAGGATGGCAAGGCTAGCTCAATTGACAACCCCTATAGCTTATATAAGTTCTATACCCATTGATATTTTTAACGTCGACTATATTCTTAACATAGTAGACCAGCAAGCGTGGCGCACATATGTGTACTGGTCTCCGGCTGATGTCAAACAAGAACTCATAAATGATCCTATTAATCCTTATCAGATAGTAAAAATAGGTCAGTGGAATTTACGCAGTTATGGTCCGGATAAATATTGGGGTAATGCTGTTACCCCGAAAGCAACCTGGATTCCTTATGATTCCACAAATGGAACAATAAGTGGAGGTGACATAATCCGCTCAGGTCCATAATCCCAACCTGAACAATTATTTATAAGGAGGTGAAACAAAGATAGAATGAAAGAGATGAAGGAAGTAGTTTGGGAAATGGAAAGATGGATGTAACAGAAATGTAAATAAAAAATTAATCTATGAAAGGAGAAAAGGAAAATGGTAAATCCAAAAACAGTTAACACACGTTTGTTTTGTTTTTTTCTGTGCCTATTGATTATAGCACCGCTTAGTGTAATTGCACAGATAACATTTGAGCGGCACATAATTGCTACTACAGGAACTAACCCTTATCACTTTAAACTGGCGGATATTAATGGCGATGGTGACTTGGACATTGTAGTCACAGTGAGAGCTGCCAGTCAGATCATCTGGTATGAAAATCCAGCAAATCCTGCCCTTGATAGCTGGCCAGCGACACAGATTGGTTCGCTCACTCAGGCCTGTCATGTCTGCGTCGTTGATGTTGACAAGGATGGTAAACTTGATGTCGTGGTCAGTAATTATGATCAGGGTAAGGTATACTGGTATAAGCAGCCGGCTGACCCACATAGTAGTCCCTGGGATGTATATCCCATTGAGACAGTTGACTTAGGGAGTGTCAGGGGTCTTGACGTAGGAGACATTGACAAGGACGGAAACATTGATATCCTTGTCGACAATTGTCTAACTGTCGGCGCTATTTACTGGTATGAGGGTCCTGATAATCCACTCTCAGGCACGTGGACTCAGCATACAATCGCCAGCAATATTAATGGTAGCTGGGATACCATACTCACCGATATTGATGGTGATGGCTCTCTTGATGTTATTGCCGCCATTCACAATGAGAACACTGTGTCACTGTTTAAAGGCTCAGGTGATAGCTGGACAAGATACGACATTGCCTCGCAGGGAAATGCTATGTCTCTTGTAATGGCAGATATAGATAAAGATGGAAAAAATGATGTCGTCTGCTGTTCTAACGGAGCGGATGGGCTGCGCTGGTACAAGACACCAGCTGACCCCACGAGTGTGCCCTGGAGTGGGTATGTAGTAAGCGCAACACCGAGACGATGGGGTGATGCTGGGGACATTGATCTTGATGGCGATCTGGATCTGGTATTTCCTTATTTTGATGGCGACGAGGTCTACTGGTTTGAGGCACTAGCTGATCCCACCGGAAGCTGGAACGCTCATCTAATAGACTCTGGAACTGATATTGATGGTCCCATTGACCTGAAGATCGGCGATATTGATGACGATGGGGATCTGGATATTGTCGGTGTTGGATATATGGTTGGCAATCTCTGGTGGCTGGAGAATAAGGGTACTCCGACGGCTGTAGTGGATGAGAATTGGATACTCTACTTTTAATTAAAAAAAATGAAAGGATGTGAAGAAAATGAGAGGCAAAGTAATGAGCAAAAAAGTGTTTGGGAATGTATGGGTGGTTTTACTTATTACATTGATGTTTTTTCTCCCCGTAATGATAAAAGCGGATAGTATAAAGCTCTATCCGGTGAGGGATACGAGGTTGGTCGACGATACCACCGAATTGGGGAACAATGCTAACTTAATTGTGGGGCCATATACATCTCTACTGAGATTTGACCTTTCCTATATTCCTGCTGGTTCTACTATTATCGGTACTTCCGCGCTCCGGGCATACTATACATTTATAGCCGGTGATAGTGCTATTGTGGGGAATGTAGGCGTGTGGGTTATGCAGAAAACGTGGGATCTGGATGAAGATGGAGTGTTAGATACTGGCGAGCCAACGATGACATATCAACAATCTGCCACCGCGTCTTGGGAAGCGCTTTTTGCCAGAGGAGCCACCGACCGTGGAACTATTATCAATACAGCCAGTGTACCCGGTAGCGGCAGTGCATGGATAGAGTGGTCAATATCAGCTTCGATTATTCAGGGCTGGCTTGATAATCCCTCCACCAATTACGGATTCCAGCTCGATGGTGATGGTAACGCAGAACGCAAGACGTTCCGAAGCAAGGAGCATACAACTACACAGCAATATCCAGTTCTGATAGTATACTATACGCCACCCACACCACCTACATCAGGGACGTTGCTTTTTTACCCAACGAAGGATACCATGCTCGTAGATGACACAACAGAAAGGGGTGACGATTCTCGGCTTATTATTGGCGCATTTACCTCGCTTCTGAAATTTGATCTTTCCCTTCTTCCAACCGAAGCCACTGTTACCAATGCCGTGCTCCGGGCCTACAAAACATCGGTAGGCGGCGATAATCAAACTGTGACAGATGGCGGCGTGTGGGTTATGCAGAAACTGTGGGATCAAGATGAGGACGGAGTGTTAGATACTGGCGAGCCAACCAAGACGTATCAACAATATGACACCGTATCCCCCGTGTCTTGGGAGTCAATTTTTGCTCGAGGAACCACGGACCGTGGAGATGTTATCGCCACAGCCAGTGTAGATGTCGGTAGCAGTTACCAATGGGTAGAATGGACAATACCAGCTTCGGTTATTTATAGCTGGCGGGATAATCCCTCCACCAATTACGGATTTCAGCTCGATGGTTATCTTAACATATTGCGCAAGACGTTTAGAAGCAGAGATTGGAAAGAGGCAGATCTATGGCCCCGTTTGCTGGTAACTTATGAACCTCCTAGTATTGAGGATTGGGTGATTTATTAATTAAAATATACCTTTGGGGGAAGTTATGTTCTTTTATCAACTTCCCCCTTTTTAAAAAAATGAAGAGAAGTTTTCCTTGAAATTTTTATTTTTTTGTCGCAATGTATACTTTATTATATAAGAAGTAAATATTAAGGGATAAGGTTTGAATCTCAATGCATCAAATGCTTAAAGATATTAAATTAAAAGATATAGCTAAGGAATGTGATGTTTCCATTGGTACGGTAAGTCGCGTGGTTAATAATTTAGATTATGTCAAACCATCAACTTATAAAAAAGTTATGCGGGTAGTTAAAAAATATGGATATATACCCAACAATGTTGCCAGATCTTTACGAACATCAAAGACAAACACAATAGGATTACTAATAACAGATATCACATATCCATTTTTCCCAAAAATTATACAAGGGATTGAAAGTGAAGCAACAAAACAAGGGTATAATGTTCTATTCTCTGACTATAATGGAGATGTAGAAAGAGAAGCAGAACGCCTTCTAATGCTAAAGAAAAAGAATGTAGATGGTATTATTGCTGCACCAATCGATGATCCTGAGAACAATAACTGGGACTTATATCTCACTTTAAAGAAGCAAAATTTCCCTCTTGTTTTACTTAATTATCTGATAGACATAAATACAGATTTTATTGGAATAGATGACTATTCTGCTTCTGAGAAATGTGTTGAGTACCTAATTAATTTAGGGCATAGAAGAATAGCTTTTATTCATGACGTATTTGCCAGGAAAAAGGTTCGTCTTAATGGCTATAGATCTGCCCTTATGAAATATGGAATTCCTTTTGATGAACATCTTATCTTTCAGCGAGATCTTAAAATAGAAGGGATTAAAACGGGTATTGGTGATGAAGCTGATGGTTATAATTTGTGTAAGAAGGTCTTAGATATTTCTCCAAGGGCAACAGCAATATTCTGTAGTAATGACGCAATTGCAATAGGTGCTTGCAAGGCAATATTTGAAGCAAACCTAAAAATACCGGATGATATATCAATAATTGGATTTGATAATATTCCTATAACAACATATTTACGAGTTCCCTTGACTACAGTCTCTCAGCCGATGTATCAAATTGGTGAAAATGCTTTCAGTTTATTATTAGACCAGATTAAATCCGGAGGAGAGAACCAAACTCCTAGACAAGTTATGTTGAAAGCAGAGCTTGTCATCCGGGAATCTTGTTGCCCTCCCCAAAGTACTTCCTAAATAAATAAAATATGCAAGTTGAATTTAGATCTACAATTCATAACGTCAAACCTCATTTAAAATTAGTTAGAGAACTTTGTAATATGCAACTCGGTGATTTAAAAAAATTAATTAAAGAATTCGAATTTTTACTTAACAAGAACATTATAAAATTTTGGCTTAATTATTCATTAGATAAAGAAAATGGCGGATTCTATGGATATATAGAACGGGATGGAACCCCCCAAAAGGATGCACCTAAAGGTCTTGTCCAAGCTTCACGTTTCTTATGGAGTTTTTCTACATTTTATAAACACTCTCCGAAGGAAGAATACAAGAGCTTTGCAGCTGAGGCTTTTAATTTTCTGACAAGATGTTTTTTAGACAAAAGAAATGGCGGCTGGTTTTCCTTTGTGAACTTTAATGGTACACCTAAAGATAAATCTAAGCATCTATATGGGCACAGTTTTGCCATATATGGATTGAGCAAATACTTTCTTACTTTTAAAGATAAATTGGCATTAGACCTTGCATTTGATACTTTGGAAATCGTAGAAAAAAAGGGGGAGGATAAGAATAATAACGGCTACATCGAATCGTTTTCTGAGAACTGGACACCAATACCCCAAGACCCGGAGCTCGGTACAACTGGTTTTCATAAGACCATGAATACTCATATTCATCTTATGGAAGCATATACAGAGCTATATTTAGCCTCGAAAGATTCCTTTGTTAAATCTCGCCTTGAAAACCTAATTGATATCATTATCAACAAAATTATTGATATTAATCGGGGATGCACAAAGTTGTTTTTTGAGTATGACTGGACTGCTGTATCTTCGGAGACTTCTTATGGGCATGATATAGAGTTATCCTGGTTATTATATGAGTCAGCTAAAATACTCGGTAGAGAAAAAGACCAGACAATTCTTGATAGCATTCTCTCATTGGCAGACAATGTATGTAAGGAAGCGGTCGATAAAAAAGACGGTGGTATTCCCCGCAAAACAGGCGAGAGAATTTGGTGGGAGCAGGCTGAGGGTCTCGTCGGCTTCTTAAATGCCTTTGAGGTCTTCAGAGATTCTAAATATTGGGATGCCTTTTTAAACATTTATAATTGGGTAGTCGCAAAACAGGTAGACAATGAATATGGAGAGTGGTATCTGGGGGTCAGTCCTGAAAAAGTCATTCGTCCACAGAAATGCTACAGAGGAAAATCTCCATACCATAATGGAAGAGCTTGCCTTGAAATTATAAGGAGACTAAAGGTTCTGAAGGAATCCTTAAACGATAAAGCGACGGATTAGTCTCAAATACGATAAAATGGGAGGTATTATTATGGCATTAAGAAATTTCTTTTATATTATATTCATATTTGGATTAACACTTCAACTTTGTAACAGGAGTCAAGCCAAAGCCGCCTCATCAGGAAAGGAAGATTCAGACCAATTTTCTCAGCAACAAATTATCAATGATGTTTTCATTAAAGAAGACGCCGGGTTTATTTATTTCGGCAATAGCAAGTTACAATTGATGTTCAATAAGAAAAATGGAAACTGGATAAATCTGGAGGACAGAGATAAAGGTATAAAGATTTTTTGTGGCGATGAAATTCAGCAGTTTGACATTGAATTAAAGAACAAATCACTACCGGAAATGAAATTCAGATTCGAAAAGTGGGAGTTGCTAAAAGGTACTGATACTGTGAGCTTGGTACTGAACTTTCTTGATAATTTATGGATTGTAAAATTCTCTTACACATTAAGGGCAGAGAGTTCATTAATTGAACGTGGTATAGAAATAAAGTATTTGGGTGAGAGTTCTGTTACTTTGGGAAATATTATCTGCAATGTACCTTGGACTTTGCCTGGCAAAGCTGAACAATGCATTATTGGAAAAGATGAGTTGTGGTATTACCCAAAAGATAAGATAGGTGAAGAGTATATAAAATTTGCGAATCAGGAAAGAACCGAACTTATTCATGGGACTTTTTATATTTACAATTCTGAATTGCAAATGGGGCTTTTTGCATGGGCGCTGAAACCAATGGGAATATATTCAATAAGTAAAAACAATTTAGTTCGATTTGTTATGGAAGATAGTGTTAATATTATTTTAAAAAAGGGGGACAGTCTTACTGTAAAAGATCAATACATAAAGATTCTTCATGGAAAAGACCTGGAGCAGATGTTGAGGACTTATCAAGAAGGTTATGGCCCAAACTGGCTTCGTGATGCCATTGTCTATCAGGTAAAAGTAAATGATTTTGGCGGAAACTTTAAAAAATTTACTACAAGAATCCCGGAACTGAAAGACTTGGGAATAAATACAATCCTTTTTGTTCCTATTTTTCTGCGTGATGGGGTAGAACTTTTTCCTTATTCAACGAGAGATTATTTTGAAATTCATCCTTCCTTTGGCACGAAGGAAGATTTCAGAAATTTAGTAAGGGTGGCACATGAAAATAAGATAAGAGTTCTTCTCGACTTTGTTACAGTCGGAACAGGTCCATCCTGTACATTGGCGCAAAAACATCCTGAATGGTATATACATGACGAGTTAGGAAATATTGCGTCTTTAAAGTGGTTTCAATTACCACTTGCCCGCAATTACAATGAGTATCCATCACTTCATCAATATTTTGTGGATGTAACCACATACTGGGTTAAGGAATTTGAAGTAGATGGATTTCGTATGGATGTAGCAAGTCCGGAGGCAGAGGAGTTGTTTAAAAAAATAGCGAGAGCGATTAAGACGATAAAACCAGATGCGATTTTGTTAGCTGAGACAGCCAGATGCAAGAAGCTAATCGACGCTGCCTTTGATATGCATTATGAGTATCACTTTGTGGATATATATAAGGAAAATTCTACCAAACTTATATCATGGCTAAATGAAGACCGTAATAGCTATCTATTAAATTCTCTTCCTTCTCGTTTTCTTGAGGACTATAACCATTCCGCAAGGACTCACATGAAATGGGGGAAAAAGGAAGGAAATATAATGATGACTCTGCTGACTACTATTGATGGCGTGCCCAGGATTTATGTGGGTCAGGAGATAGGTAATAAGATACCCAGTTGGTTTTATGGTCAGCAACCGATGATAAACTGGGCTGATGGTGATTATACTATCCGGGATTTTTACAGGCGCCTTTTCCATATTCGTCAAAAACTTGATGCTCTTAGATATGGAGAGTTAATTTCGGTGGGATCTAATAAGGAGAAGGTTTTCAGTTTCGTGCGGAGATATAGAGACGAGATTGTCATAGTTGCCATAAATTTCCTGGAAGAAGAACTCACTGTTGATTTAGAAATTCCATTAAATGAGTTAAAAATCCAGCCTGAAGGGAAATACATTCTTTACGACATATTAAATGACGAAGAATTCAGTGTAGAAGGTGAATCTTTGAAAAATTATAAGCTTAAGATGTTGCCATATCAGTCGAGAATACTTGTGTTTGGTTCAGAGGGGAAAAAGATAACGCCAATAAAGCTAGGTGAATGGAAATATACGGAGATAAAAGAGGAAACTCCACAAAAGGAAGGTGAAGAAATGTTTCTTGGGGAAACAGGCAATAAAATTCGTGATGAAGATTTTGAAGTGAAAACAAAAATTACTTTTTCTGAAAAAAGTGGGCTAAGACGAATAGCGGAACCAGTTATTATAAAGATAGGGAATTTAAATTTATCAGGCTATGCGGTGGAAGGGCTAAGAGTAACAAAAGTGGATGGAACAGAAGTTTTAAGAAGAATAGAATCGTCTGAGGGCAAATTAAAAGAGACGGGAAATTTAGAAAAAGATGATAGATTGGTTTTTCTGGTGAGTTGCGAACCTTATAGCAATGCAACTTATCACATTTATTATGGAAGAAATGATATTATAATTCCAGTTTCTTTGGACTGGAATCATATTATCAACTCACCGATGAATCTGGTAAAAAATCCAAGTTTTGAAAAAGAATATTATGACTACTGGGTTATATATTCGCCGATCGGTGAGAAGAAAGCGATATGCCATGATGACATCTTCAATCTCGATAAAGATGTGTTACATTCAGGAAAGTGGTCGTTAAGACTCCATGTTAAGCAACCAACAGGTCCATACATAACTGCTTGGGAAGTTGCTGAAGGAAATGCATGGGAACATCCTAAAAGAGAGATAAAACCAAACAGGAGTTATAAATTTCTTTTCTGGATGAAGACAGAGGATGTGGAAGCAGAAAGTGATGGAGGCGCCTTGGGATTAGTTCAATTACTTGACTCTTATGAGGAGGCAATATATGTGAATAATCCGATGGGACTTCTTGTGAATGGGAATATGAGAAAAGACTATCGCTCGGGATTTACTTATGGATTAAGGGAATTCAAAACTGAGCGTGTGTTGGGTGATAATGCATGGAAATGTTATGCAACTGTATTCAAGACAAAGGAGACAAATAAATATAGGATAGTGACTCTATTGATAGAAAAAGCAACTCAGGGCACCGCATGGTTTGACAGTGTAATGCTTATTGAAGAGCCATTGGAGATTAATTTCAAATGCGAGCGGGAACGCTAAATTTAACAAATTCTAAAAGCAAGTATAAATATAATGATAAGAGGAGGAAGAAAGCATGCAAAGATTAAAGGGTATTGATAAAAAATCAATGATTCGTAGAACCATGCCCAATCTAATAGTAATAACCTTTTTGTTATTAGCAGGAGGAGGACATCTGAGAGCAGAAAAAGTTTTTTCTGATGATTCATTTGGTGGAGGTTATATTGATAATATTAGGTTATGGAAGATAGAAATAAAAGGAGAATATAAAAAAGAACTATCAGAGATGGAAGAGAAAAGAATGAAAGAAGTATCAACAGAGAAAGAGAAATATCTTCAAGCAATAAGTCTACCTATTGAACGAGTAAAAGTATCTTATAACACACCCAATCCAGAAGTCAAAATATACAATGGAGTTCCAACTTTGTTCATCAATGGTGTCCCTGACCCCGGGATAAGTTACTTCGCTCATTTTCCAAGGGTTGATTCAAAATATTTTAAAGAATTTGCTGATACTGCAGGCATTCATCTTTTTACTTATCATAATGATTTACGTAGTAGCAAAAATTACAAAGATTTTTTTCAAGATGCTAAAATAGAAGTAGAGCAATTAATGTTAGCTGATTCAGAAGCATATTTCTTTCCCCGTTTATTACTGGTACCACCAAAATGGTGGATAGAATTATATCCTGATGAAGTAATGCTATATGACGACGGAAGTATAGATGAAAAATATTTTTATTGTCCCTGGTCAGAACCTTGGAAACAATTTGCTATTCATGCTTTGCGCGTCGTGATTAATCGTTTAAAAAACTTGCCTTATAGAGATAGAATCATTGGATACCAAATAAATGCTGGGGCTTATGGTGAGTGGAATAATACGAGGGGTAGAGATAATGTGTATCCAGATTTTAGCCCATCTGGAATTGAGGCTTTCAGGAAATGGGTGCGAGAGAAATATAATAACGATATTTCTAAATTGAGAAAATCCTGGAATAAATCTAAAATTGATTTTGAAAATGTTGTTCCACCTAATCACACTGAGAGAGAAACTACAGATTTGTTCACTTTTAGAGACCCGTCAAAAAGTAGGTATGTAAGTGACTATTGTCAATTCTTTAATGAGGGTATTGCTAATACAATTATTGAATTTGCAAAAGTGGTAAAGGAAGAGACTGATGGCCGTGCATTACTATTTGTTTTTTATGGATATATACGACACCATGCTGGATATTATCCTTATTTAAGTATGAGTGGTCACTTAGCTATGAGAAAATTGCTTAGTAGCCCATATATAGATGGAGTGAATAGTCCTTTAGATTATGATGATAGACCTATTGGTGGAGTTGATAATGTGCACAATGCTGTTGATTCAATAAAATTAAATAATAAATTATGTTTTGCTGAGAATGACATACCCACTTTTCTTTCAATAAATACTCCTGTGAAAGACCGTAAAGATACTTTAGAATTGATAAAAAGAAGTTTATCGTATGCTGTATGCAAGGGAATATGTATGTACTGGATGGACTTAGCTCATAATGAACATTGGTTCTCTGACCAAGAAATACTTAAAACGCTCAATAAAGCAAAAAGGATTGGTGACTTAAGTTTAAAATTTGACCGCTCGACAATAGCAGAAGTAGCGGTCATTATTGATGAAAATAGTCCATTTTATCAGCGACCAGGTTTTAGCCCCTCCAGACCATTATTATCTTATGAAAAAGCGGTACTAGCGCGCTTTGGTGCACCGTATGATTTATATTTAGTAGAAGATTTGGCTAATCCAAAAATGCCTGATTATAAGGTGTACATCTTTCTGAATACTTTTTATCTGGATAGAGAAAAACGAAAAGTAATTAGCGATAAAGTGAAGAGGAATAATAATGTTGTAGTATGGATGTATGCTCCTGGATTTATTACAGAAAAAGGTTTATCCGTAGATAGTATGCAGGAACTGACTGGTATAAAATTAGATTATGAAGAAATAGAAGATTATCTAATGGTCGAAGTAACTAATTTCAATCATCCTATTACTAAAGGTTTGGATATGGGATTTACTTTTGGTGAAGGTGAACCATTTCCTCCTGTTGCTGATTTAAACAAAAGCGCATCTCCAGGTTCGCTTGAGTACGTCTTTTACACCATGCCTCTTCCAATAGCAAAATTTAAATGTGGACCTATCTTTTTTAGCCGAGACAAAAATGTTATTATGCTAGGGAATATGGTATGTAATAACCAGCCTGGATTTGTAGTGAAAAAATTTGATAATTGGACTTCAGTATATATAGGTGCAAGTTCTATTCCATTAGAGATATTAAGAAACGTTTGCAAATATGCTGGAGTGCACCTGTATATTGATACTCCTGATGTCGTTTATGCAAATAAACATTTTTTAGGGCTACATATAAAGGAAGCTGGGAAAAGGACAATAAAACTCCCATATAAAACTGAAGTTTATGATTTGTTCAGTGATAGACTAATAGCCAAATCTACAAGTGAATTTACTTATGATTTTCCCCAGCACAGTACATTTCTATATCTTTTAAAAAGAGACTGAAGAATGTTTAAAAGAAGGAAAACGAATGAATACTATTAAAGAAAAAGAAACAAAAACTAATGGAGTTAATGAAACAGATGTAGTAGTTTGTTGAGGTGGTACAGCAGGAATAATAGCCGCAGTTGCTGCTAGTCGTAACGGCGCAAAAACATTACTAATTGAACGTTAATTGTTTCTTAGGAGGCATGTTTACTGCTGGAAAAGTTAACTTACAACCATATGGTGCAAGGATTCATGAATTCACGAGAACGGGTAAGAATAGCATTAGAACACAAAGAACCAGATCGAGTTCATATAGATTTTGGAGGTTCGTTTTTAATATCAGCAACAACACTCGAGGTATGGCATGAATTTATATCTCCAGATAGTGTAACTGAGGACTTAGTTGGCGTATGGGCGATGCAGAAACCGTGGGATCTGGATGAGGACGCAGTGTTAGATACTGGCGAGACAACCATGACGTATCAACAATATAACACTGTGAGTTGGGAAACGACTTTTGCCAGAGGAGCCACAGATCGTGGAGCTGTTCTCGCTACAGACAGTATAACGGGCGGTAGTGAATTAGGAGTATGGTCTATTCCTGCCTTCATAATTCAGGGCTGGCTCAATAATCCTTCTACTAACTATGGTTTCCAATTGGATGGCTATTTGAATACTTTACGGGAGACCTTTTTTAGCAAAAATCAGATTGATCCAACGCGAATAATACCCAAGCTTATTGTAACGTATGAATCGCCAACTACAACATCTGTTGAATCATCATGGTATCTTTATCAATAACATTGAGGATAGTGCTCCAATAGAGCACTATTCCCTTTTTTAACCACATAGATATGAAGGATAAAAGATACAAAAAAATACAAATCTTAAACAGGGTACAAAAATGAGAGGAAAAGTAAAAAACGTGAAAATATTAGGGAATTTATCATTGGTTTTGTTTTTTTCTTTATTTATGTTTGTAATATTTGGTCTTGTATCGGCGGTCACTATTACAATTAACCCGATAAAAGACACGATGCTGGTTGATAACACAACTGAAAGAGGAAATGATTTCCGACTAATTGTTGGTCAATTTAGCACGCTTCTGAAATTTGACCTTTCAGGTATTCCTTCTGGTTCTACAGTTACTAACGCAACACTCGAGGTATATCATCAATATATATCTCCAGATAGTGGGACTGAGGACTTAGTTGGTGTATGGGCGATGCAGAAACCTTGGGATCTGAATGAGGATGGAGTATTAGATACTGGCGAGCCAACTCAGACATATCAATACTATAATACTGTGGATTGGGAGTCAGATTTTGCCAGAGGAGCCACAGACCGTGGAACTGTTCTCGCTACAGACAGTATAACTGGCAGCAGTAGTGAATGGGGAGTATGGTCTATTCCTGTCTCCGTAATTCAGGGATGGCTTGATAATCCTTCTACTAACTATGGTTTCCAAATGGATGGTTATTTGAATACTTTACGTAAGACCTTTCGGAGCAAGGAGTATGCTTCTACTAATCCAACATTAATACCCCGACTTATTGTAACATATGAACCTCCGGAGCCTACTGTTTCTATAAAGGATTGTAATGGAGCTCCTACCATCTACAAGAACGGTGTTGCTATAGCTCCTCTCACATATTATATGGCAAATGCGACCACAAACTCAACATATACACAGCAGATGGCAGCGGCAGGGGTTCACATCTACACGTTCCATTGCGACCTTAGAAGCTATAACCCAAGCGATCCAAACAATGACATATATTTTGAGAATATAATCCCACAGGTAGAGCATGTTTTAGCTGATGACCCTGACGCGCTCATTTTCCCCCGCCTTTATACAGGTGTACCGCAATGGTGGGCGGACGAGCATCCTGATGAGATAATGGAATATGAGTCGGGATTAATCGATACTACTTATAACTACTGTCCTGCATCACAGCTATGGCGCTCATTCGCATCCGAGGCAGTTGCATCAGCTGTACAGCGGCTGGAGACCTCAGTATATGCCGACCACATTATAGGTTATCATCTGGGAGGCGGCTGGTGGGGAGAGTGGAATAACGGCTGGGAGCGAGGTGCTGATTACCCTGATTTCAGCACTCCCGGCATCACAGCTTTCAGGAACTGGCTGCGTGCAAAGTACAACAATGATGTGGCAAAGTTGCAGGATGCATGGGATAACGGTTCAGTCACATTCGATAATGCTGCAGTGCCTAGTGGAAGCTTGCGCGACACGACGAATATATATAATTTCCGCAACCCGGCAAATAGCAGGCAAGTGAGTGATTACTATGAGTATTTCCCAAACAATATCGCGGAAGCCATAGAGGTACTCGCGAAGGTAGTTAAAGACAACTGTGGTTACAACAAGTTGGTGTTTGCCTTCTTCGGATACTCACTTGTGCATCATACAGGCTATAGTGCAAAATATCCCCAGCATAGTGGCCATCTGGCGACTCAGAGGTTGCTGCAAAGTCCATACATAGACGTTGTTTGCGCTCCCTTCGATTATCGCAACCGGGGAATGGGCGGTGCGGATGCTATACATACCGTTACTGACTCCATAGAGTTTAACGGGAAGATGGCTTTTGCCGAAAACGACTTTCTTATACACCCGGATAATTTTGGTGTCCCTGTAGAGCTCGCCAAGAAGGTTGAAGTTATCAGGAGAAACGCCGCATATACTCTGACGAAAAATACTGGTATGTGGTACATGGATCTATATTCCGGCCAGCACTGGTACGACAACCCACAGATTCTTGCTACCATCAAAAGAGGGAGTGAGATACTGCAGTGCGCCCTCAATATAGGAAGGAGCCGTGGATCAAAAGCAGAGGTCGCAGTAATCTTAGACGAGCAGAGTCCTCTGTTCCAGAATTTGGCATATGCGCCCAATCGTCCTCTCATCTTCTACCAGAAGGACGCTTTGCACCGCATGGGCGTTCCTTTTGACGTGTATCTGGTAGAAGATCTGCTTAAGGACAACTTTCCTGAATACAAGCTCTACATCTTCTCCAACTGCTTCTACCTTGACCAGCAGGTACGAGATGCCATAAATACCAAGGTCAAAAAGAACAAACATTCCGTAGTGTGGATGTATGCTTCTGGGGTTCTTTCAACTGACGGATATTCCCTGACGAAGATGTCCGACCTTATAGGGATCAATATCGCAGCAAGGCAAGACACCTGGTGGGATTCCAAAACTCGGGTTACGAATAACACGGATAACTATACAAGTGGGCTTCTGAACCATGAGTTCGGCGGTGGATTGCCGGCTCCATTTATTGGTGGAACAGATACGGCTGGTTCTTCAGATCCCTCAGCTACAACGCTGAATCCGCTGTATTATGCTAATGACGCGGGGGCCACAACCCTATGTATCAACGTGGCTACCTCAAATCCGGTTATGGCAGTGAAGCGTTTTTCAGAATGGGATTCTGTGTTTGTGGGGACGGATTACCTTAGCGAGGATATCCTCAAGCAGTTCTGTGTGGCTGCCGGAGTTAATGTCTACACTCCAGGCAAAGACACAATAAATGCTGGTGGTGATTTTGTCATGCTGCACACCGTCAGCAGTGGAACAAAGATAATAAACCTCCCTCAAGCTACCGATGTTTATGAAATCTTCCGTGGGGAGTTGAAAGGCAGGAACATAAGCAATTTCACTGAGACAAGCAGTAAAGTAGGAGAGACATTCCTGTACTACACAGGCGATCTGGGCAATATGGGGATAATATACTTCTACCCTGTAATGGACACCATGCTGGTGGACAATACTACAGAATACGGTAACGACCAGCGACTCATCACGGGTCCGTACACATCTCTGCTTAAGTTTAACCTCACCAACCTGCCGACAGGCATCACAATCACAGGGGCAACGCTTAACGCTTACCATTCAGAGTATACCGACAATGCTCCAGGAGAGATTCAGGTAGGCTTGTGGATTATGCAGAAGTCGGGGACACAGGACGAGGATGGTATACTGGAGACAGGAGAATGCTCCAAGACTTATAAGCAGTACAATACAGTCTCCTGGACTGCTCCTTTTGCCAGAGGGACGTCAGACCGTGGAAGCCTAATTTCAACCGACAGCATCAGCTATGGGGCTGAGTGGGGGCAGTGGAGTGTCCCGGTAGCAAGCATACAGTTCTGGCGTGACAATCCCAGTACGAACTATGGAGTACAGCTTGACAGCACTGACGGCATCAGCAGGAGAACCTTTTTGAGCAAAGAGTACGCAGTAGACATTGGCAAAACCCTCCATCCCTATCTTGCGGTATATTACACCAAAGAGCCAGCTGGTGTTAAACAACAGCTATTTCTACCGTACAATTAAAATTTGTTTGGTATTTGATGTGAGCGAGGAGGAGATAGGAGCTGCTGACATATTTATTAATATAACCAAACTCACTCTTGAAGAACGTAAAAAAAATAAAAGAGCGAAGTGATTTTAGCACCGAGGTTAGCTGCCGGAGATCCAAATACTGGAACAGGATTCGAATTTGATGTAATTATAGCTACGTCGATTGGAGGGACACCTTTTACAGGAGGTGAAGGTTCAGTAATAGGCACTCTTATAGGATCATTAATTATGGGTGTTATTGGTAATGGACTCAATTTGATGGGTGTCCATGCATTTTATCAATATATTATCAAAGGAGTAATTCTTTTTATCGTCGTTGCATTAGATATAGCAATCAGGAGCGGGACATTTAAAACACTTCTTGGGAAATCCTAAATTCTCTTATGATATTTAATTAATGTTGATAATAGCCTTTAAAAATGAATCATATATTAAATAGAGGGCACATAGCGAATTAAAAAAATTTCCTCTTTTTTAGTAATTGCTCATTATCTTGTGGGAAAATGTTGTCTATAAATTTATGAAAAAAATTAGAAAGGATAACAGAATAATATGCTAAGAGCAGTTTTAATAGAACCTGAAAAAATAATATTAGAAGAAGTCGAAAAACCAAAACTCGGTAAAGAAGATGTTCTTCTAAAAGTACAGAACTGTGGTATATGTGGTTCGGATTTACATGCTTATTATGGAAAACATCCCTTTGCGAAATGCCCAGTTGTACAGGGTCATGAATTTTCAGCTTGTATTGAGGAGTTAGGAAAAGAAGTTAAAGGTTTCAAAGTTGGACAAAAAGTTGTAGTAGAGCCCTCATTAACTTGTGGTGAATGTTATCAATGCAAAACGGGGAGATATAACATCTGTGATAAGCTAAGGGTTATGGGATTTCACGCACCAGGTTGTTATGCAGAGCATTTCGTAGTACCAGCTGAAAAGATTGTTCCTATTCCTGATGATATGGACTATGAAGCAGCAGCTATGGTTGAACCCACAGCTGTAGCCGTTCACGCTATAAAAAAAGCAGGATTGAAAGGTGGAGAGGAAGTTGCGGTTATTGGCTGTGGACCCATAGGAGTATTAATTATGCAGGTAGCCAAGGCAATGGGAGCAAAAAAGGTTTTTATTTCTGACATTGTTGATTATCGTTTGGAAATGGCAAAGAAGTTAGGTGCTAATAAAATACATAATCCTAAAAAAGAAGAATTAGCGGATGCCTTTAAAGAAATATTTCCTAATGGACCTGATGTAATCTTCGAAGTTTCGGGGAATGAGCGGGCATTAGTGAATGTTATAAAATCGGCTCGTAAAGGGTCAAAGATCGTAATTGTTGCTGTTTATGAAGAAGATCCAAAAGTTCCAATTAGTCTTGTTCAAGATAGAGAACTTGAGTTAATAGGTACCCTAATGTATATGAAAGAAGATTGGGAAAAAGCGGTTGATTTAATATACAAAGGAAAGATACAAACAGCTCCACTAATATCAACCCGCTTTAACATGAAAGAGCTACAACAGGCATACAAATATATCGAACAAAATCCTGAAAAAACTTTTAAGGTAATGATTAAAGTTTCTCAGGACTAAAATTATTAACATTTTAGGCAATTATATTTTAAAAACTCATGGGATGAAAAAATATATGATTAATGTAATATGCTTAGGAGAGCTCTTAATAGATATGGTCTGTAATGAGAAAGATACAGGGCTTGTAGATGGCAAAACTTTTATAAAAGCTCCTGGTGGTGCTCCAGCAAATGTTGCTGTAGCAATTTCAAGGCTCGGATTAAGATGTGGATTTATCGGTAAAGTTGGAGAAGATCCATTTGGGAATTTTTTGATTCATCTATTAAGAAAGGAATTAATTGATGTAAGTTATCTTGAGAAGATAAATGGGATAAGGACAACTATAGTGTTTGTAGGTAATAAGAAGGATCAAACTAAGGATATGGTTTTTTATCGTAATCCAGGTGCAGATATGTTTCTATCTTCAGAACAAATCAATGAGCAATATTTTAAAGATGCATTGGTCTTTCATTTTGGTTCAATCAGCTTGATTGATGAGAAACCAAGAGAAGCAACACAAAAAGCGATTAAATTGGCAAAGAAAAATAATCTTATTATTACTTACGATCCCAATTATCGTGAAGACCTCTGGAGAGGTGTTGATGATCCTAAACCTGTAATGAGGAGTATTCTTAAAGATGTAGATATAGTGAAAGTGAGTAATGAAGAATGGGAAATATTTACAGGAGTGGATAATTTTATTGAAGGATCTAAGACTCTAATTGAAGAAGGAGTAAAAATTGTCATTATATCAATGGGAAGCGAAGGTTGTTTTTATTACAAAGAAAGATTCAATGGTTATGTCAAAGGATTCAAAGTAAATGTAGTTGAAACCACAGGTGCTGGCGATGCATTTATGGGTGCGATAATAAGCTGGCTTATAACGAATTCTATAAGAAAAGAAAAATTGGAATCGCTCTCTGAAAAGAAAGTCAAAGAGATGCTAAGATTTGCTAATGCTGCTGGAGCTATTGCAACAACTAAAATTGGAGCTATCCCATCCCTTCCAAAGAAAGAAGAAATTGAAAGGTTTCTAATAAATAATTAATGGGGATAAACATAATGAAAATATTTGGCAAAGAGTATACTAAAACCGAAATTCTGAGAAAGGTTGGTAACATTTCTCAAATTGGCGGAGTTAGAGCTTATACATTAATGGACGGCTCTTCGAGTGGGACAAGGGCAATTGATGTCAATACTGGTAGTGGATTGATGTTTACAGTCCTTGCAGATAGAGGATTGGATATTTCAAGGGCATTTTTCAATGGTGCTTCACTATGTTGGAATGCTTCTGTGGGTGAAGTTAATCCTACATTTTTTGACAAGGATGGTTTGAATTGGCTTCGCTCGATGTATGGTGGACTTCTTATTACTTGTGGATTAACTTATATGGGAGCACCTTGTGAAGACCAAGGAGAAGCTCTTGGACTTCACGGTAGATATTCAAACATTCCTGCATCAAATGTATCCTACAATGGAGAATGGCAAGGGGATGAATATATCTTATCAATCAAAGGCTCTGTTAGAGAATCCCATCTTTTTGGTCCAAATATTGTACTCAACAGAGAAATAAGTACAAAACTTGGTTCATCATCTATTTCTATTAAGGATAATGTAATTAATGAAAGCTTTGATGAAACACCATTTATGATACTTTATCATTGTAATATAGGATTTCCACTACTTGATGAGAATGCACAGTTATATTCTAAGTCAAAACGTGTCATAATTCCTGAAACGAAAAAGGAAGCAAAGCATGAACAGTATGCAAAATTTTTAGCTCCAACTCACGGATTTAAGGATAAGGTTTTCTATCATAATATGGAACCAGACGCAGATGATTATGTAAGTGTAATTCTTGCTAATCATAATTTTGGAAGAGGCAAAGGCTTGGGAATACTACAAAGATATAAAGCTAAAAACTTACCAAATTATATTCAGTGGAAGATGTGTGGTGAAGGAGCATATATACTTGGTATGGAACCAGGTAACTGTCATGTTGAGGGTCGAGCAAAAGCAAGAAAAGATGGTTCTCTTGTTATACTTAAGCCAGGTGAAAGTAGGGATTTTCATTTGGAGCTATGTGTACTTTCTAATAATGAAGAAATTCAAAAGACAATAAGTACTTATGGATTGAGATAAAAACAGGTACTTATATGAATGTTGAAATGATGTTGAAATTCTATTGTCATCTCATTGATACCTAAGTGATGTGTAACTGATATGTCAGCGTGTTGTTTTCGATTTAAGTGAAAAATCAGTAATGTTTTAACTCAAATAAATTCAAGACATCAAAAAAGTATGAAAATTGTTTCCTAATCCATATAACTATCTAATCTATCAAGATCAGCTTGAAGTTGTCCTTGATGAGCATATAGTGGTGACCTGAGAAGTGTAGTTGTAGCTCCAGAATCATCAGTACTCATAGAGTAATTGCTGTCATTAATTATTGCAAGGGTACGAAAATCTTTTTTATCTGATTCTTCCAGGTAGATCCATCTTTGCATTGGTCTTTCAATTCCATCTTTTTTTGTTGTTTCATAAGCAAAGGGAATTTCTCTTATAATTGATTTTGGTGAAAATAAGGGAGTGACTCGCAATTTTAAGAGAGTTTTTGGTTCCTGCCAGTTGACACAGACTGGAGTGAACCCATAGGGCTGGACAGTTAGATAGTTAAAACTGACAATAATTAAAAATTTGGCTGTGTCCAAAATTATGTGTCTAAAATAAATAAACAATGGTAGAACAAATACTCGACTCAGATCAAAACAAAAAGGATATTGAGATATAAGTCATAAATCTAAATTGAAACGTTTTTTTATATTCTCCGCATATAAGTTAGGCACACTGTTAACAATATTTGATATTCTAAAGAAAGATTCAATAATGTTTCGAGTAAAAAAGAAGGATTTTATTGTACTAATCACTTTAATAGAATACCGGCTTTTAAATATCTCTCAAATCACTTCATTACATTTTAGTTGTAAAAAAGTTGCACGAAGAAGATTAACTCAAATGACAAAAGAAGGTTTGATTGAAATAGTGCAACGAGGTTTTGGACGATCACGAGGACGACCAGAAAATGTTTACTCAATAAGTCTAAAAGGA
>Ga0315274_10003111_pt1 | contig 24716 bp, 21 predicted proteins | sample YL17G02_20_MG_FD_203700 | JGI IMG/M metagenome (GOLD analysis project Ga0315274, IMG submission 203700) | Sediment microbial communities from Yellowstone Lake, YNP, Wyoming, USA - YL17G02_20 | ecosystem: Environmental > Aquatic > Freshwater > Lake > Sediment | place: USA: Wyoming | collected...
CCGCCACCACCACCAACTATCGGTGGGTATCCAGGAGCCGCTCACAGGCGCTGTAGCCAGGTTCTTTACGTCAATCCACTGCCAGAAGGAAGGTGAGCCCAGCCCTCGGGTGTGCAGCATCTCCAGTACCGCCTCCAGGTTCCCCAGGACTGCCACAAAGACAGCTCCCAGGGCACCAAAGGCGGTGGGCAAGGCGCCTCCTCCGCTCTCCCTCCCTCGGTGGCGGCTCACCAGGTTGTAGGTCAGGCTGAAGGCACCATTCGCCGTCAAGGCGAAAAGCAGAGCTATGGCCAGGTTGAAGCCCACCTCCGAAGGCACCCCGCTGAGCCGTGTCAGAACAGCAACGATCAGGTAGCCGAAGTAGTAGTAGCTGATGGCGAATCCTGAAAGCCAGGGGTCAAGAGGGGGGAAGTACTCGCTGCGCAAGATGCCGTTGAGGAACGCGAAATCCATCGGCTTCTCAGTCGCTGAGATCTCGGGGTTGTAGGCCCTCACCAGAGTCAGGAGCCCGAAGGCCACCGCGAAGAGGAGTTCATTGGTGACTATTAGGCCCAGGTTGCTTCTGAGCCACTGGCGTAACCCTCCCCTCTCCAGTCCGGTGTCCATCGTCCGGAACCCTCTTCTGCCAAGAACGACCACCAAGGATCCGCCCACCACCAGCAAACACAGGACAATGGCCGTGCGGCTGTTGGCCAAGACTCCGAGGGTGACCGCCACCCAGAAGAGGTAGCTGGTCAAGAGCATGCCCAGCGGCTTGGCCAGGGCATACCCCCTATCAGGCAAGTTGCGGAAGAGCCTCCACGCCAGGGGCAGAGCAGCCAGGCCCAAGGCCTCAACCGCCAACCACCAGCTAATCGCGTGGATCATCATCGCCTCCTGGTCCGAGAAGGGGGGCGGCGGGATCGACAGCGCGTGCTTGCCAGGACCGGATCATCTCGCCACCACCTCGTACACCTTCACCCCTGGGTTCTCGTAGGCCAGAGCCAGCTCTCCCGCCATTCGCAACTCCTCGAACTTCGCCAGCCCCTCTGAGGGGTAGACGGTGCGCTCCAGCTGGCCCACGTAGATGTATCTGACGTTCAATCTGGAGATCAGTTCACGCGCCTCCTGCAAGTCTGTGCTCTGATAGAGCGCGTTGGCTTCGTCCGAGCGCGGCCCCACCTGCCAGTCATACCGCTGTTCGTTCTGATGAGCACCCAAGAGGGTGGGCAACCCGGTATAGCTCGCCACCTTCAGGCCGAACTCGCGATAATAAGGCAGTGGAGCTTCGGCCACCACAGGCGTGCCCCTTACATGCTCCAGGAACCAGTTGACGGCCTGATGATCGTATGCCAGTTGCATGGGGTTGTTTTCGTCCGGCCAGGTGTAGGACCCCACGGTCATGAAAGCCGAGCCGTCCAGTGTGCCCAGGGGAGGCCTGGGACCCGGGAAGCGGTCGTCCACTCGCTGCCACGTGCCCAGGAAGAAGAAGACCGTGCTCGAAACAAACAGCAGCAGGCAAAGGGCTTGCCAGGCGTGGCGCAAAGGGGCACGCCTGACCCCAGAGAACCGACTCCACATAGCAGGGAGGCTGGCGCCCGTCGCCAGGGCCAGCAGCACCCAGGCCTGGGTATAGAACTTGAAGATGGTGTTCATGCGATAGTATTCCCCTCCTTGAAGGAAGTCCTTCAAAAACACCAGTTCGCAGCCCAGAAGGATGCCAAAGGCCAGGAAAACGAGCAAGGCGACGAAGTTGTCCTCCACCGTGGCTTTGCGCCGCAGGACCAACAGGCCGAACAGAACGACAAGAGGAGAGAGCAGGGCCAGCACCCACATTCTGTAGAGGAGCAGAGCTGTACAAAGAAACAACAAAGCGCCCACCAGCAGCAACTCGGCCACATAGCCGGCTCCGCGTCTTCGCACCAAGGCCTGGCATCGGTCCAACAGGCGGGGCAGCCGCATACCTCGGCGCAGTAGCAGGCCCAGACAACGCAGCGGCACGTCTCGGGGACGATCCCATACCACCTTCGACCACAAGAGGCTCACCCCCAGGAAGATGAAAAACGCCCAAATGGTCACGAACTGCTCCAGTTCCGTGGGCGCACGCACCACACCAAGGCCCACGTACAGAGCCTGGAAGTGGCTGTAAAACGGCAGATAGAGCGCCAGGCTCAGGCAGGCTACCAGGGCGAAGAGGGCCAGTGCCAGCAGTGCCCTGCGCCATTTCCAGAAGCCCCCGAGTCCCAGCAGGAGTGAAGCCAGTGCCAGAATCAGATACGCGGGCATGTCCCAGGTGTTGATCACCGCTACCGCGCCCAGCGTCACGGCCAGCACCAGCGCCCCGGCCACGTTTTGCCAACTCCACACTGGTGACTCCCCTGCCGTGCGCACGAGAAAGCGCCAGGCTCTGCGGAGGGCCTCCCGCCCGCTCCGAGGCCACAGAGAGGCTTCCTCATCACTTTCCGAAGTCGCGCCCTTCGCCGCCAGCGCGAAGTTGAGGACCAGAGCCAGCAGGAAGATGGTCACCGGGATGCCGATCATGTGAGGGTGGAGATCGGCAAAGAGGTAACTCCAATAGGGGAATTCGTTGATGGTCTGCGGGATGACTCTCGAGCTGCGCCAGTAGTCGAATCGGCCCAGGTGGGCCCGGCCCAGTACCACGCGCACCAACCCAGGCACCGCTTTCACCAGGCCCTCAACACCCGGGATGCGGCTCTCGAAACTCCATCCCCCAGCTTCCCCTAGCCCTTCGACAAGCTGCACCGTACCATCCAGATTGGCGATGAGCACCACAAAGGTCATGGACAAAAGACCCGACAGTCGTCTTCGGGTCAGGTTGTAGCCCACGGAGAAGGCGTTGGCCGCGGTCAGGGCGAAGAGGGAGGGCACGGCCAGATTGAAGGCCACCGCGGGGACGATGCCCGTCAGCTTGATGAGGATGCTCACCAGGTGCAGGCCGTAGTAGTAGTAGTTGATGTAGCCGCCCGCATAGTAGGGGTCGTAGGGCGGGAAGTAGGCGCTCTTGGTGATGGCATTGAGGAAAGCGAACTCCATACTCTTCTCGCCGCCGTTCCACGGGTGCCACAGGTCGGGGTTGAGCAGACGAATGCCCACGAAGAAAAGATAGGCTGCGGTGAACAGCCCCTCGCTGAGTAGGATGAGCTGCCCGCGCTCCCGCCACAGCTTGAGCATCTCGCCCCTTTTGCTCCTGAACAGGAACAGTGAGACCAGTCCCAGGAGGCAGCAGGCACCAAGGGTGGTCGGCAGGCTATTGGTCAGCAGGCGATAGCTGGCCGCCACCCACACCAGAACGGCTACCACAAGCAGACCCATGGTCTTGGAGAGGACGTAGCCACGGTCCGCCAGGCGATGGAAGACCACCGTGGTCAAGGGCAGCGCCAGCAGGCCCAGAACCTGTATGGCCAGCCACCAACAAATCACGGATAACAGCGGATGGGCGTTCGAGACAGGGTTCCATCCCCACTCGTCGATGACGGGCAGTTCATCAACCGGCCTGTCCAGAAGCAGGCTCTTGCCCGAGCGGCTCGAGGTTGAGGGGACCGGTTCGGAGGGTGTCAGCCTGGGCTCAATGTCCAAGGCCTCTCGGAACAGATCTCTGAACTCCTCTTCGTCAAGCTGCCTGGTCTTGCCGAAGACGAGGACCTTCGGATGGTCATACACGGTGAAGCTCTCATCGGCAGCATCGTCGTCGAGGGAGAAACCTAAGAGGCTGGGATAGGAGGTGAACGTGCCCAGGAGTTCGAAGCCCAACCGCTCCCCAAAGAGGAGTTCGTAGTAGCGCGTGGTGATGGGATACCGCCAGGGCAGACGAGGGATGGAGCCGTAAAGCCGATTGCTGGAGAAGATGACGTAGTCACTCTGCTGCAAGTTAGTGACGATGTGCCGGAACTTCTCCCCGTCGTCCCACTCGTAGAGGTTCATCTTCAGCGTGACATACTCGCCGATGTTGCGGGGCTGCCCATCCACCGTCCGGCTCAAGGGCAGGTCGTCATCCCAGTGTTCCAGCGCCAGCGTCGAGCCAGGTGGCACGTTGCGGTAGATCCACTCCGAGGCCTGGATGCGGCTATGAGGCCGAGAGTAGATGCTGGTGAAAGCCCACGTATAGAGGACCGAAGCGGCGATGACCACGCCCGTCACGACATACCAGAGGGTCGAACCTCGCACTCTGCGTTCCGCGGTCTTCCTCTGCAACCAGTCCTTGAAGGCATAGAGCATGGCGGCACCCAAGATGAGGAACAGGGGCAACAGAGGCAGCATGTAACGCATAAACTTCACCATGAAGCTGCCGGTGATGAGGAAATAGGGCCCCACCCAGGCCAGGAGCAGCAATTCCTCACCCCTTCGCTGCCGGGCCACTCGCCAGAGGAAGAAGCCCAGCCCGCAGTAGGCTACCAGCCCCAGGGGCAGGCCCATACCCCAGAGTATGGTGTGTTTGATCTGATAGAGGAAGGCCGGGGTATTGATGTACTGCCGAGTGTACGGGTAGTCGGCGATGCCCCGGACCATCCTGCTCTGCTCGGAGATACCCGCGGTGAAGGCGTTGAAGTCCAGAATGGCATACGGCTCGGCGATGAAGAAAACCAGCGCACAGGCAGCCAAGGTCAACAAGATTAGCGGAGCCAGTTGACCGAGGCCTCCATCGCCCTGCCGGCGGAGTCGCAACGCATACGCGCCTCCGATCATCAGCAGCAGCGGCGCGGCACTGACCTTGGTGGCCAGGGCCAGACCGAACACCACACCCATCAACAGGGCGTTCCTGAAGCCGCCCTGGCGCACGAAGTCCAGGGCGAAGACGAAGAACAGGAGCACGAAGAAGGTCAGCAAGGCATCCACCGCATAGAAGTGAGCCACCTGAATATGGAACACGGTGAAGGTGACGAAGACGGCCGCCAGCAGGCCCACCCGCCGGTCGTATACCCTCTTGCCGAGGAGATAGGTGAGATAGATGACCCCGGTGTCTATCAGCGCGGACAGCACCCGACCCACCAGGGTGATATGGTCGTAGTCCGACATCCGCCCCAGCCCCTCCAGGAAGTCGGCCAAAGAGGGGACGGCTGCCAGGTGGTCGGACAGACCGGCTGGGACCGTCAGCAGATGCGTCGCCACACGCAGGATGTAGAAGGGTAACGAACCGTAGGCGAAAAAGTGGGGGTTGAGCGGGCTGGTGTCGGCGTCGAAGAAGTTGGGGTTCTCCTCCGAGGGACTGGAGAAGGGCGGCGGCGTGAAGAAGCCCGGCCACTGCCGGAGTGGAGGCATGCCCAGCCGGGAGACCACCATGGTGATCTGGCGCTCATCTGGGTGCAGGTGATGGTTGTCGTCCCAGTTGACCCCGTAGAGGCGCAAAGCTGCGCCCACGACCAGGAGGAGGATCAGCAGGAGCTGTGAGAGGTTCCAACGACGCGGCTGACTATCGAGCAAGGAGATTCCCCCACGCGGTCCGCCTCAGTGGGCGGCCCTTCAGGGCCTGTCGTGCCTCCAGGTTGCGGAAGCCTGGGTATTCTAACATCGCCACTACCCCAACGCAAAGCTTGAGGCCAGCGGCGCTTGGCAAGGCTCAGGCGCCACTGTCGGATATGATCGTTGCTGTCAAGAGTAAGTCGCTGCCAGATAGTAACTGCATTTGACAAGATGTGATATAATTGGTGTACAGTACGCATTAGACAACAGCTTGATCTGGCTGTCCATAGTCAACGAGGAAACGGCCTAGCTGCGACACAGGCAGCTGCCCGCGCACTGAGACGGCCCGCCTGTCGCAAACAGGCGGGCTTTTTGCTTCATAGGGGGGTAGATCACCGCCGACCTCAAACGGCCAGGTGCCAGCGGTAGGCCAGGAGGTGTGTATGAAGCGTGTTTCCTGAAGTCGCTCCTCTAGTCCACTAGTTCACCCAGCAGGCTTTCACCCGTCGGCGCAAGCGTCAAGGGAGGAGAGAGAAGATGAAAACGAGGAAGACCGTCACCCTGACCGTTGTTGCCGCTTTGGTCCTTCTGCTCGCTGGAGGCGTGGGACTGGTGCTGGCCCAAGGGCCGCGTCTCGGGGCGTCTGTGGGCACCGCCTTCACCTATCAGGGACAACTGACTGACAACGGGAGCCCCGCCGAAGGCACCTACGACTTCCAGTTCGAATTGCACGACCATCCCAGCTCCGACAGCCAGGTGGGCGGCACCCTCTACGTGGAAGACAAAGACGTGAACGCGGGGCTGTTCACGGTGCCACTGGACTTCGGGTCCGGTCTCTTCACCGGCCAGGCCCGCTACCTGGAGATCGGCGTGCGGGCCGGGGACAGCAGCGAAGACTACACGACCCTCGCCCCCCGGCAGGAGCTCACCGCGGCCCCCTACGCGCTGCACTCCCTGTCCACCGGGGCTTTGCAGGGCCACCCAGTCAGCGACACCCTGCCCACCACCGGCCAACTCCTCCAGTGGAACGGCAGCGCCTGGGAACCGGCCACGTTGAGTTCCGGAGACCAGCCGCCGGTGGCGGTCCTCCAGACGGACCCCGCAGTCCTTTTGCCCGGCGAGTCCACGACCCTGAGCCTCACGTTGAGCTACGACCCCGAGGGCGGCCCCCTGACCTACGCCTTTGACCCCACAGGATGGAACCTTGGAGCACCAACCTCCTACGGCACCACGGCCGTGTCCACAGTAGAGTACTGGACCCCGGGAGATTACCTGGCCGCAGGCTGGGTCAAGGATGCGGCGGGCCATTTCGACGTGGCCCGGGCCCTGGTTTCCGTGTACACAGACTGTAATACCATCGTGGACAGCGCGGGGGATGTAGGACAGTACGCCTCCCTGGCCGTGGTGGATGGCCGCCCCGCCATAGCCTACTACGCTCATTTCCCCAACCAAGACCTGAAGTATGTGCGGGCCAGCGACGCCAGCGGCTTCACCTGGAACACGACGCCGGTCACCGTGACCAGCTCCGGGGAGGTGGGACGGTATGCCTCCCTGGCGGTGGTGGATGGCCGCCCCGCCATCGCCTACTACGACCTTGATCCGAACTACGACCTGAAGTATGTGCGGGCCAGCGGTGCCAGCGGCTCCTCCTGGGGCACGCCCGTCACCGTGGACAGCGGCGGGTACGTGGGATCGTACGCCTCCCTGGCCGTGGTGGATGGCCGTCCCGCCATCGCCTACTACGACAACACCAACCACGACCTGAAGTACGTGCGGGCCAGCGATGCCAGCGGTTCCTCCTGGGACACTCCCCTCACCGTGGACAGCGGCGGGCTCGTGGGACAGTTCGCCTCCCTGGCCGTGGTGGATGGGCGCCCCGCCATCGCCTACTACGACGAGTCCAACTACGACCTGAAGTACGTACGCGCCAGCGATGCCACCGGTTCGTTTTGGGGGACCCCGGTCACCGTGGACAGCGCCGGGCTTGTGGGACAGTTCGCCTCCCTGGCCGTGGTGGATGGCCACCCCGCCATCGCCTACTACGACGAGTCCAACTACGACCTGAAGTACGTGCGGGCCAGCGATGCCACGGGCTCCTCCTGGGGCACCCCCCTTACCGTGGACAGCAACGGGTACGTGGGGCAGTCCGCCTCCCTGGAAGTGGTGGGTGGCCGCCCCGCCATCGCCTACCACGACTTTGATCCGAACTACGACCTGAAGTATGTGCGGGCCAGCGATGCCACCGGCTCCGACTGGGACGAACCGGTCACCGTGGATAGCGCCGGCAGGGTGGGAGCGTACGCCTCCCTGGCAGTGGTGGATGGCAAACCTAGCATCGCGTACTACGACTACACCAACTTCGACCTGCGTTTCGCCATCCCCCGGCAGGAGTAGGGCAGCACCAGGAGGCCAGCGATGCAAAGGACGACTGTCAAGAGAACCGCAACGGCCCTCGGGGCCATGCTGGCCCTGCTGCTGGTCACCTCCGTGGCCCTGGCCCAGGAGGGCGGTCCCTACGACCTCTCCTGGAGCACGGTGGACGGCGGAGGATACACCTTCAGCGTGGGCGGTGCCTATGAGTTAGGCGCCACCGTCGGCCAGCCCGATGCCGGCTGTATGGGCGGGGGCACCTATCTCCTCTGCGGCGGCTTCTGGCCCGGCTCAGGAGTAGAGCCCGGGTACCCTGCCTACATACCTCTGGTTCTGAAGAGGTACTAGCGCTGAGCCATACGAAGGGGCGGGGCTGCATCAGACGGCGTCCCCGCCCCTCGCCCCTGCCAGTTCCCCTCCCTTGAGGCAAGCCTGCCCTAAACCTGTCGAAGGAGGCCAGGGGGGTGATCTGAGAGCCAACAGGGATGCCCAACGGTGGATAACCCTTCACGGCTATGATACAATCCTCCCCATGAAAGTCCTCCTCGTCGAACCCCCCAAGAAGCCCTGGGAGATGATGGGCGACTTCATTGCCCCACCCATAGGTCTGGCCCAACTGGCCGCGGTGCTGGAGGCCGACCACGTAGACGTCGAGATTGTGGACTGCAACGCCTCCCGCCTCTCCTGGGAGGATCTGGAGCGGGTCATCGCCGACAGGAAACCCACTCTGGTCGGCGCCTCGGCCATGACCACCTTCATGCCCACGGCGGCCCGTGTCATGCAGATGGCCAAAGGCATAGACCAGAACATAACCACGGTCGTAGGCGGCCCCCACGTCACCTTCATGACCGAGGAAACGCTCAAGAACCACTCGGAGATAGACATCGTGGGTCGTGGCGAGGGCGAGCGGGTGATCGTGGATCTGGTCGACTGCCTCGACGGGCAAGGGGACCTTACCAAGGTCCGGGGCATCGCCTTCCGCCGCGACGGGGAGATTGTACAGACCCCTCTGCCGGACCCCGTGGATCTGGACAAGCTGCCTCTACCCGCCTACCATTTGCTCCCCATGCAGGCTTACTACTTCATCGTCTTCGAGAAGTTCTGCACCGTCCTGACCAGCAGGGGCTGTCCTTTCAACTGCATCTTCTGTGCGGAACGAGGATTCTGGGGTCCGGGGTGGCGCCCCAGGGACCCGGCAATCGTGGGTGAGGAACTGGAACTGCTCCACAGGCGGTATGGCCGAGAGTCCATCTGGTTCGGCGACGATTGCTTCAACGTGGACGGCGAACACATGGGCCAAATCTGCGAGGAGATCCTGCGCCGTGACTTGAAGCTGAACTGGTACTACCAGGGTCGCGCCGATTTGCTGATCAAGCACCAGGAGTATCTGCCCCTGATGCGTCGCGCCGGCAACCTGATGGTGCAGATCGGCATCGAGGCAGAATCCGACGAGGAGCTTAGCGGCTTGAGGAAGAACCTCACCGGGGATCAGATAAAGGAAGCCCTCAGTAGCCTGAGGGAACATGACATCGTCTGCCAGGGCATGATGATCTTGGGCACGCGCCAGGACGATGCCAACTCCATCCTGCGCAAGGTGGACTATCTGAAGTGGCTGGACGTGGACTTCCCGGTGTTCACCATCTACACGCCCTTCCCCGGCACGGACGCTTATAAGGAAGCCAAGGAGAAGGGCTGGCTGGAGACCGACGACTACGCCCTCTACGATATGGCCTACCCCATCATATCTACCGAGCACCTGACTCGGAAGCAGGTCATCGGGCTATACAACCGCTCCTTCGCCTCCTTCTACACGGATCCTCTGATGTTGCTGAGAGGGCTCCTGTCGTCCCTGCACTGGAAGCGGGAGATCTGGAGGTACATGCTCAAGTTCGCCGCCAAGCTGTACGTCCGCCGGTATTGGAAGCTCGTCAAGGACTTGTTCCGGTGAGGCCGTCGTCGATCACCGGATATGCGCTGGCGATTCACCGGCCATTGCAGGCGAGAAACGATTAACACGGAGAGCCCTACGCCTTGCCCCTCTTGAACACACAGAAGTAGGCGTTGCTCCACACCATCATCGTCCCATAGCCGCGTGTGAAGCTGACGTCACCCTTCTTTCCCACGCCTCCAACGGGTTCCATATGCACGAGTTCCCAGCCCTCGGCGCCCGGCTGGTCCAGCTCTGGTATCATCGACTCCGGGTCATACTGCGGTCGCTGCCAGTCGGGCCACTTCCCAGGCATTTCGTCTCGCCCTTTTGCTGGCCACGCTGGCATAGGGTACCCGCACACCCGCCCCAGGGCGCATCATGCTCTGCCGTCAGTCCGGCAGCTCGTCAAGAACCAGTTTTATACTTCGCTCATACTCCCGGAAAGCAGCCCGACCCTGGTCCGTGAGGCGGAGATGACGTCCTCGTCTCATCCCCGGTCCCGTTCTACGCCCTGCTCTTGACAAGCCAATCACTTGCGCTATACTCTGTGGTGAGTCGTATTCAGGCACGGGGTGAATCATGCGTCTCAGACTATACTACGATCCCGGAGCGCATTTCAAGACTGATCCCGTCAATGTTGGCTTTGACCACGTTCCAACGCTTCTGAGCGAACTGGACAAAGCCGGAAACGTAGAGGTCCAAATCATACACACTACGGGTTGGAGCGATGAGCAACGTCGAGAAGTGTACTTACAGACGTGGGTTCCGGCCCAGTCCAAGAAGTTCGCCGTAGGCAAGATCTTTGGCAGTAACCGTTTCCATGGGAGGGACTTCGGTAAGGGTGTACCGGGCTTGTTGGTCCACGAAGAAGGCAGCCGTATCTCCCCGGCGGATGTATATCCCCATGAGGAGAAGGGGCGCCTGATCACGATCGCAGACTACCTCCGCTCTCTCCTTTCGTGACACGTACTTGGCCGGTGACCCCTTGTTGCTCGCAATAGCTATTAAGCAGGCGTGCAGGGTCAACAAGGAGTGGCAGGTGCGATGAAGAGTCTAACGCTTCTCGCTATGTCGGTAATGTTCCTAGTCATTCTCTTCCAGTGCTGTCCTTGCACGGCGCTGCCTCTGGCCATCCCGACGCCTACCATGTCGGTTCTACAAGGTGTGCGCGCCACCTTGACTGCTGAGGCTGGCGCTATCGCCCCGCAGCCGACGCCCACAAATACGCTGTCTCCTGGGCCACAGCCTACGGCGATAAATACGGCAGCTCCTATGGCCACGCCGACGAGCCCAACGCTACCAACGCCCACGCCCACGCCCGTGCCCACGTTCACCCCCGTTACAGCCGCCCCTCTGGAGCTTGGCCAATTCGGCACCTTTTATCATGGCTTGTCCGTATCGGTCATGTCGCGGGAGTGGACTGACTTCGTTCAATCGGAGTTTCCCTTCTATGCCGAACCGGGACATCATCTGCTTTGGATTCATGTGCGAGCGGAGAACAGAACCGATGCTCCGGCATACAAACCGCTCATCTTTCTACTTTGGCACCAGGGCAGGAGGGTAGACGGCATCTTCGTACCTGCTCTGCACGGCGACCCTCACCAACCACCGTTTCACTGTGGACCGTATGCCACGATGGACCCAGGCGAGTTCTGCGAAGGCTGGTTGTTGTTCTGGCCCTATAATGCACGGCTTCCCGCCGCTCCAGCCATACCAGACGAATGGAAGCCGGAGGAGCTTCTGATCAGCTACGGTGACTTGTGCGACAGCGTATCTCCCCTGTTTGGTCCCTGCTTATACTGGCGGTTGCAATGAGAAACGTAAACCCTCCACGCCACATTGCCAAGCGGGACCAGAAGCAGGTGGTTGGCGCAGAGCCCCATACGTGGCCGCTGAGCGCTTTCACGAGGGCGCTACGACACCCGCGGAGGAGCCAACCCAATCGATGCGGACCGAGGTGGCGGGTGCTGGCTTCTGTCACTCACCGGGATGGAACAAGAACTATCCCAAGCTGCAAATCCTGACTGTGGCCGACCTGCTGGCGGGCAAAGGCATTGATATGCCACCGCTCCGGCAGGTCAGCACGACGTTCAAGAAAGCTCCGAAGGCCAAGGGAGATGAGGCGCAGACGATGGCGCTGCCTTTAGAGGAGTAGGGGGAAGCATGGACTGGCTCAGGGAGAATTGGCATGTGCCTCTCGGTACGTTCTTCGCCTTTTGGATAGTTGGAATGGTTATCGCTTTCTACGTTTGCCTGCCGCTCGCATTTGTCGGAGGAGCAGTAGTACTAACGCGGGAGGCTCCGGAGGGGAGCTGGGTGACACAACTCGTGCCACTGCCGGAGATGCTAGCCATGGCGTTCTCTCTTCTGGCGTGCATAGCCCTGGGGTTGGTGTTTCTGGTATTGTTCCTGCCGGCATTCGGGGCCTATCTTACCGTGAAGTGGGCAAGAGAGGCATATCGCAAGCGGAAGGATGTGCGCTGAACTGCTGAGGTAATCAACCCCTCACGATCCGTCACCAGGTCGCTGGTTCGCTGGGGTGGCCTGTGGGCCTCTGAAACGGGCAAAGGCATAGTTTTTGGTATGCGATGCCGCAAGCGTGAGAAGGCGCGGCAAGGTAGCAACCCTGGGGCCTCTGGCAAGGTTCTGCCCCACACGCCTGTGGGTGAACCGTATCGGCCATCATATCTATTAAACAGGCGCGCAGGGTCAAGAAGGACTGGTAAGTGCAATGAAAGCTCTCACGCTTCTCGCCATGTCGGTAATCCTTTTGGTCGTTCTCTTCCAGTGCTGCCCTTGCACGCCGCCGCCTCTGGCCATCCCGACGCCCACCATGTCGGTTCTACAAAGTGTGCGCGCCACCTTGACTGCTGAGGCTCGCGCTATCACTCCGGAGGCGACGCCCACAAATACGCTGTCTCCTGGGCCACAGCCTGGGGCGACAGATACTCCAACCTTTATGGCCACGCCCACGAGCCCAACGCCGCCAACCGCCGCGCCAACGCCCACGCCCGTACCCACGTTCACCCCCGTGGCGATTGGCCCGATGGAGTTGGGTCAATTCGGCACCTACAACGGTTTGTCAACATCGGTGCTGTGGCGAGAATGGGCAGACTTCCGCATGGGTATGCTTGAACTGAGAATTGATGCCGAGCCAGCGCACCACATACTTTGGATTCATGTCCGGGCCGAAAACAGAAGCGATGCCCCGGTCGATAAGGCGGCATTCTTCTACTTTGAGCTTTGGCACCAGGGCAGGCAGGTGGACGGCATCTTCGTCAACGCTGAGGAGGGTGACCCTCATCAACCACCCCTGGAGTGTGGACCGTATGACATGATGAACCCAGGCGAGGTCTGCGAAGGTTGGTTGTACTACTTCCCCGACATAGCAGACGACTGGAACCGGGAGCAGCTTTTGGTCAGCTACGGTATGTTCTGCGACAGTGAATATCCCCTGTTTGGGCCGCCTCCCTGCTTATACTGGCGGTTGGAATGACGGCACCAGACGGTCCACGCCCCATTGCCAAGTTTGAATGCCACGCCATATACCCCCTATCGGTGCCTGTGCTCTCCCTAGGATACCGTAGCGAGCGGGACAGCCCAGGTGGTCAGTGACATCCAACGCCCGAAAGGGGAGCACAAGAACGACCGAGAAGCCAAGTTCTGTGCCAGTTGTGGCATCCCACTCCCAGAACCGGGGCCTCCCATTGCACCACCACCCTCAACCCTGCCAGAGCAAGTAAGGCCACCATTCGCCCATGAGCAACCAACACCTTCTCCCAGCGAGCGTGCTACCCAGGACGTAGTAGAGCCAGCTAGCCCACCGCGGACTGTGAAGTGGGAGTGTATGAAATGCGGCCACGTCTGGGACGGTGTACCGCCTGCTCAGCGGAAGCTGAGAGCAACGTGTCGCTCCTGTCATTCACGGTATGTCTATCCTGGCTGGCAAGACAAGAAATGGACTCAGGTCTCCGCAATTGTCAAGAACATGCGGGGCCAGCGCTGCCAGGAGTGTGGCGCAACCAATGTGCAGCTTCACACCCATCATGTCTTGCCGCTACGGAAGCGAGGAGATAGCAGGTGGGAGAATCTTGAAGTGCTCTGCGAAGACTGCCACTTCAAGCGGCACCACTGGCTCCTCTGGCTGCTCAGAGGTCTCCTGTCCCCCATGCACTGGAAGCGGCAGATCTGAAGGTACATGCTCAAGTTCGCCGCCAGACTGTACTTGCGCCGGTACTGGCGCGTTATCACCTCGCTGTTTCGATGATAGTAAGACCTCGGGGGTTTTCGAAAACCCCCGAGGTCTCCTTGACAACCAGGCAGCAAAGACGTATAATATGGGCAGTTTGGAGGTACAGAAAGGATGGCTACCAGAGGCTCTTCGGACACCCAAAAAACGACCGTTTCTCTCCCTAAGCCTCTCCTGGAGCGCCTGAAGGAGCGTGTGCCCGCTCGTCAGCGCAGCTCTTTCATCGCCGAAGCGTTGGAGGAAAGATTGGCCTTGGAAGATCAACTGGAGGCGATTGAGGAATCAGCGGGATGTTGGGAAAGTGAGGATCACCCTGAGTTGATGACCGATGACGACATAGATAGCTGGCTAGCTGAGCTTCGTGGGTCTTGGAGCACTCGTCTGACGGACCCGGGAGTCACGGTAAGTGAAGAAAGCTAGGTACCTGCTCGACACCGGGGTGTTGATCCGTCATTTGAGGGGCCGCAGGGAGGCAGTCAGGCTCGTGCGGACTCTGGGCCAAGCCGAACGTCTAGCAGTGGCGACGGTCACCCGTCTAGAGGTGCGCGCGGGCCTGTTGCCAAAGGAGAGGTACAAGACCCAGAGACTGCTCTGCAGGCTCATCACTTACGATCTTGATGCGGACGTGGCTGACCGAGCCGGTGATTACGTCCGAGAATGTCGAGCTAAGGGCATCACCCTTTCAGTTCCAGATGCCATCATCGCTGCCACCGCTGCAAGGCACCGGCTTACTTTGCTGACGTTCAACCCCAAGCACTTCCCAATTCGTGGTCTAAGCCTCTTTCCCCTCGAAACCATGGAGGGCGGATAGGCCGCCTGGCGTGTCTCACTCCACGTCACTATCTGCCTGGCTACCGGCGCCTCTTCACCTCGTGGCACGTGGGAGAACCAGCCGACTTGTGTTAGAATGCCTGCACTTGAGCGGGCACCTGAGGAGGCTGCGCCGTGGGTCACACCCTTCTCCGCATGGCGAGACATGTCCTACCCCTGGCACTGGGAGTGTCCGTCCTGGCGGCTTCCTGCAGCGAGTCGATCCCCATCCCCCTTCCCCAGCCAACAGCCACCGCTACCCCGCTGCCATCGGCGACGCCGACCTCCGTGGTCGCGCCCACTGCCACCCTAGCTCCCACAGCCACGGCCACGCCCATCCTGGCCGCGGACGAGGCCCTCCAGGCGGGTGTGCGACACCAGCGGAACGGCGACTACGAAGCTGCTGTCGGCGTCTATCAGAGCATCCTTTCCGGGTTTCCCCATAGCTCAGAGGCGCGAGACGCCCTCTACCACCTGGGCGATGTGTACCTCCTGGACCACGACTACTCCGGGGCCGTGGAGGTCCTCCTCCAATTCCGGGAAGAGTACCCCGACGACGAGTCTTACCCCTTCGCCACTTTCCGCCTGGCCACCGCCTATGAGAATCTGGGCTTGTGGGACGAAGCCATCGCGGCCTACCAGGAGTATGGCGAACAGAGGACGATCCTCTCGGACTATGTCCACCTCAACGTCGGCTACGCCCTCCTGGAGCTGGAGCGATACGAGGAGGCCAGGGACGAGTTCGGCGAGGTGCTCAACCTGGCGCCGCCCCTCACCCTGGAACAGCAAGCTCTGCGCAACATGGCCCTGGCCTCGCGCTATCTGGACGAGTATGAGCAGGCCATCGCTTACTACCGTCAGCTCCTGGACAAGACGCAGGAAGACGCCAGCCGCACCGAGACCCTGTACCAGATAGCGGTCACCTACCAGGAATGGGAGGATCAGGACCAGGCGGTCCAGACCTTCACTCAACTGGCCAAGGAGTACCCGCGCACCTACCAGGCGTACCAGTCACTGGAGGCGCTGGACGCTCTGGAGGTGAAGGCGGTTACTCCCTTCGAGCGGGGTCTGATCTACTACTACAACGGTCTCTATGACCCTGCGGTGATCGCCTTCTACGACCACATTGAGGAGGTTGAGGACACCGCCCAGGCGCACTACTACGCCGCCCTGGCCTACCGCGGCTACGACGCCTACTACCTCTCCATTGACGAGTTGCAGACCATCATCGACGACTTCCCCACCAGCGACCTGGTCGGCGATGCCTGGATGGAGATGGGCCGGTCCTGGATCCTCATCGGCAACAACGACTCTGCCATAAACACCTACCAGCAGTTCTTCTCCTCCCTCCCTCAAGACCCCCTGGCGGACGACGCCCAGTGGAAACTCGCCAACCTCCTGGAGGACGATGGCGAATGGGAGCAGGCCATCGCTGCTTATTCGGGCCTGGTCGAGAGGTTCCCTGCCGGTGAGTACGCACCCCAGGCCCTGTTTCGCGCCGGCCTCGCCCACTACCGTCTTGATCAACACGATGAAGCCCGCCAGGCATGGGAGACGCTACTTCAGAACTACGCCCAGTCAGAAGAGCGGTCTCGAACCCTGTTCTGGCTGGGTAAGACCGCCCTGGAGCTGGGAGAGGTTGAAGACGGCGTTGGGTATCTCGAAGAGTTGGCAGCCAGCGATGCTGCGGGGTATTACGGCCTGCTAGCATCGGACCTACTGCGCGGTGGTCCGCCAGACAACCCTCCGGACATCTATGCGCCGGACCTATACCAGATGCGTGACGAGGCGGAGCGACTGCTCTTCGAAGAGTGGCTGACGGGTTGGGCCGGAGACGGCGATGGTCAGCCTCTGGGAGAACTTTCTGCCAGGGTGGCGAACGACCAACTCTTCCAGCGAGGCGTGGAGCTGCTCCGCGTGGGACAATGGGACAGCGCCAAGGCCCGCTTCAGGGAAGTGCGCACCCGCTTCCAGGATGACCCCCTGGCTCTCTATCAACTCGCGCTCTTCTTCCAGAGGGAGGGCTTCCACGATCAGTCTATCGCTTGCGCTCAGCGTTTGCTCACTCTCTCACCCCAGGATTCCCTGTACGACGCTCCGCGCCTACTCCAGCAACTGCACTATCCGGTTCCTTTCGCCGATCTTGTCGTGCCCCAGGCGGAGAAGCGCGGTTTCGAGCCTCTGCTCCTCTTTGCCCTGATCTGGCAGGAAAGCTGGTTCGATCCCTTAGCCACCTCATCGTATCCGGCCCGCGGCCTCACCCAGTTCATCGACCCTACTGCCGACTGGGTGGCCGAGGAGCTAGGACTCACCGACTTTGAGTACACCGACCTCTACCGTCCGGTGGTGGCTGTGGAGTTCGGGGGCTGGTACATGGAGTGGATCCTGGAGTACGAGGACGGTGAGGTCTTCCGCGCTCTGGCCGAATATAACGCTGGGCCGGGCAACGTTGCTCGCTGGCGCCGCGATGGGGAAGTGACGGACATAGATCTCTTCGTGGAGGAGGTGGATTTCGCCCAGACGGAGGCCTTCATCCACAGGATCTACCAGCACTACTGGACATACAGAAAGGCGTACTACGGCTCAGACTGATCCAACTGCCCTGCTGGTGTTACTGCCTTTGGTGCCCACTGTAGCTACAGCAGCAGGGCAAGCCGTGAAACTGCCCCATCAATGATCCAGCCCGCAGAGACTCCCATGTCGCGGTGACGGTCGCCAGATTGCCCGGCCCAGCGCACAGTCAATCGAGTCTTGAAGCAGCCATGGTCAACAATCTGACGCCAGGCCCCTTGACCTGACGGAAGGTCGCACCCTGGCTGATCAGGGTGAGCACGAGATCCGTATCCACGACCTGGGTCCCAGAGACGACGTCCACTCCATAATCGAACAACACCGGCGACAAGGGAGTGCTGGGCCCCAGCACCATGACCGAACTGTCCTCTCGGCACATGCCCAGCAGGGCGTCCAAAGTGCGATTGATCAACGCCGTGCCGGTGATAGCCACCACGTCCGCCCGAGGGATCACCTCGCTCGCTTCCTCCGCCAGCAACTCCCCCTCTGAGGGGTGTCTCTCCAACACCCACAACTCGCCCACCTTGCCCCGCAACCTGGGGGCGAAGGGGAAGCTGCCCACAACGGCGACCCGCTTTCCCTGCCCCCGCTGGGCCAACCAGGTTTCAGCGTTCAACTCCACACACCGCTCCTCGTCCACATCGAGGAGAGAGTTGATGGCTGCCACTCCAATGCTGGCCTCCAGCAGCATGTCTGACCTCGCATACTGGGCCAGCTGCAGGGCACTCAGTTCATGCAGAGTGCCCACGCCCCGTACCGCCTCGCGACCATGAGGATGTCGCTCGTAGTGCGTGGACGAAGCCAAGCCGCAGTGCTTGCTCACCACTGCGGTCCAGTGTACGCAGGTGCGGACCTCCCTCACGGGTGCATCCCCCTCCAAGGAGGCCAACAGGTCATCCAACACGCCCATCACGTTCTCCCTTCGTCCTCATCTCGATCGCCATAGGTCTTGAGAAAACGCTCCAGCGTATCTCTCAGCTCACCCAGGCCCTCCACCCACTCTGACAGGAACCCCTCTCCCTCAGGCGTGATGCGGTACACACGGCGAGAGGGGCCCGAACCCTCCGTGTCCCACTGGGAGGTGACCCATCCCCACTCTTCCATCTCTCTCAAGCTTCGGTAGACCACGCTCAGGTTGAGAGACCCGTCAGCCAGACCCAGGTTCTTGAGGCCGTCCATCAGTGCGTAGCCATACCCTTCCTCGTGGCGCAGCAGCAAGAGGAGAGCCGGCTGCACGAAGCTCTTGGTCCGGCGGGCGTATGTTGCCCCACCTGTCCCGCTCTTCCTTCGCCCTCCCCGCTCTCGCATACACCGCCTAGACAATCTATGGTTCTCGAACGGAACTATATGCTAGTAGCATCTATATTATGCCAAAGGATATTCCTTTTGTCAAACACCGCCTTGCCAGCCTGTTAGTCGCGGTTGACACGCGCCCTGAAGCACGTTATACTTAGTCCGCCTCGCACTACATATGGCAGGGTGGCCTGCTAGATCCCACTACATTTGGGGTCGGGGATGGAAAAAGGAGGAGTCTGGTGAAACTCAGTTGTCTGCAAGAGAACCTGGCCAAGGGCATCTCCATCGTCAGCCGTGTGGTGAGCACTCGTGCGGTGTTGCCTGTGCTCAGCAACATCCTCATGGCCACCGACGAAGGACGCCTGAAGCTGGCCGCTACCGACCTCTCCACCAGCATAACCTGCTGGATCGGGGCCAAGGTTGAGGAGGACGGGGCGATCACCATACCAGCGCGTCTGTTATCGGACTTCGTCAGTAGCCTGCCGCCCGCTCAGATTCAGATGGAGCTAGTGACGCGTACCAAGAGTCTCCATCTCAAATGCGCCCAATTCGAGGCCGACATTCATGGCATCGACGCGCAAGACTTCCCCATCATACCATCCGAGGTCTCCGATCACAAGATCGAGATCCCTCCTGCCGCCCTGCGCCAGATGATCGAACAAGTCACGCTGGCCGCCGCGCCAGCGGAGGAGGGCCGGCTCGTGCTGACCGGTGCCCTGGCCGAGTTCCAGGGTTCCCAACTCACCATGGTGGCAGCCGATGGTTTCCGCCTCTCGCTGCGCAGAGCGCAACTGAGTGAAGAAGTCCCCGAACCATTGGACGTGATCATCCCCGCCCGCGCCCTCCGCGAACTGGCGCGGGTCAGCGTTGAGGAAGAGGACCCCGTGCAGATCATTGTTACACCCAACCGTAACCAGGTCCTGTTCCGGCTGAGCAATGTAGAGATCGTCTCCCAGCTCATCGAGGGCAAGTTCCCCGACTACAACCAGATCATTCCCTCGAGCTATGGCACGCGGGTCGTGGTCAACACCCACGATCTGATGCGGGCGGTACGCATCTCCGTGCTCTTCTCGCGCGACGTGGCCAACATCGTTCGTCTGGAAATAATCCCGGGAAGCGAACTGACGCCCGGTCGACTGAGGGTCGAGTCCACCGCTGAGGTGGGCCAGAACGTGGGAGATCTGGACGCCTCTGTCGAAGGCGAGCAAATGGAAATAGCCTTCAACGGTCGCTACCTCATCGACATGCTGAACGTGATAGGCACCGAACAGGTGGTCTTGGAGGCAACAAACCCCTCGCGACCAGGAATCCTCAAGCCAGTGGGCGACGACAACCTGATCTATGTCATCATGCCCATGCACATCAAGAAATAGTCGGCACAGCCCGTCTCTCTGACTGCGCAAACGCCTCAGGCTCCGAGGTCCCTGAGGCGTTCTTGCTGCTCCGCACCTGCTCACAGCCTTGGCCAGATCTATCAGTCATGGGACGGGCGCAGAGTCCCTGCCGCTGCGCCGGACGTGCCCGGTCCGTTCTCCGCATCCGTCTTGCCCATTCTCCTCTTGTTGTTTATAATTGGACCAAGAGGCGCTAACATGGCTCTTATCTGGCTTTCGGTTCCTCGAACTCCGGCAGGTGCGCGGAGTGTCCGCAGGTACGTCTATTCCAGCGGATGGTAGCGCTCCCGCGGCTTTGTGCCGCGTCGCTACGATCCGCGCCCACCTCTAGACCCACGCCCTTCGTGGGTCTAAGCATTTGTCCGACCTCCCTTGCGGACTAACCTCCAGTCAAGCCTTGGCCAGGAGAGTGAGATGAAACCCATAGATGAGCAGATGCCGATCTTGATGCAAGGGGTGGAGTTTGGCGACCCCCAGACACAGCAGACCATGGAATCGGAGCTGCGAGAGCGCCTCGCAGAAGGAAGGCCCCTCCGAGTGTACTGCGGCTACGACCCCACCTCCGCCGATCTCACCCTGGGGCATACCATCACCATGCGCAAGCTTCGTCAGTTTCAGGACCTGGGCCACGATGCCATCTTCCTCATCGGCGACTTCACCGGGCTGGTGGGAGACCCCAGCGACAAAGAGAGCGCGCGGCGCCAGCAGACCCCCGAGGAGATCGTCGAGAAGGCCAAGACCTACGTCGAGCAGGCCTTCAAGATCCTGGACCCGGAGAAGACCATCATCCGGCACAACTCCGAATGGCTCAGCAAGCTGACCTTCGTCGACCTTATCCAAATGGCTTCGCACTTCACGGTGCAGCAGTTCCTGGCGCGGGACAACTTCGCGCACCGGTATGCCAAGGGTGAGCCGATCTGGCTTCACGAGTTCCTCTACGCGTTGATGCAGGGACGCGACGCAGTAGCCATGGAGACCGACGTGCAGCTGGGAGGCAGCGAGCAACTGTTCAACCTCCTGGTGGGGCGCAAGCTTCAGGAGATGTTTGGACAGAAACCGCAGATCTGCCTCACCTTCCCCATACTGGTGGGCACTGATGGGTACCTGCGAATGTCCAAGAGCACCGGCAACTACATTGGCATCGACGAGCCTCCCGAAGAGATGTACGGCAAGGTGATGAGCCTTCCCGACCACGTCATGCTCGACTACTTCACCCTGGTCACTCGTTACACCCCTGATCAGATCAGCCCAATCCGCGATGGGCTGGCCCACGGATCTCTGCACCCCCGTGACGTCAAGATGGAGTTGGCCCGGGAGATCGTCTCTATCTTCCACGGTGACGCTGCCGCCCAGCAGGCGGAGGAGCATTTCCGCACTGTCTTTCAAGAGCGAGAGCTCCCACCGGACATGCCCACTCACGTCATCGAGGCTCCCACCAGCATCGTGGATTTGCTGGCGGCCAGCGGCTTGGCCAGCAGCAAGGGTGAGGCCAGGCGGCTGATCCAACAGGGTGGAGTTCGTCTCGACGGAGAGAAGGTCAGCAGCATCGACCAGGTGGTCACGGTCGAAAAGGAAGCAGTGCTCCAGGTGGGAAGGAGGAAGTTCCTGAAGCTGGTCCCCTCCTCGGGCGCGGAGGGGCGTTGACCAACCGAAACCGCCTCGCCCAGGAGACCAGCCCGTATCTGCTGCAACATGCCCAGAATCCCGTGAACTGGTATCCGTGGGGAGATGAGGCTCTGCAGAAGGCCAAGGCCGAGGACAAGCCGATCCTGCTGAGCATCGGCTACTCCTCTTGCCACTGGTGCCACGTCATGGCCCACGAGTCCTTCGAGGACCAATCCACCGCCCAGTTGATGAACGAGCACTTCATCAACGTCAAAGTGGACCGGGAGGAGCGGCCCGACATCGACGCCATCTATATGCGCGCTGTGGTGGCCATGACCGGTAGAGGCGGCTGGCCTCTGACCGTGTTTCTGACCCCAGAAGGCCAACCCTTCCTTGGCGGTACCTACTTTCCACCTGAGAGCCGTCATGGACTGCCAGCATTCCGGCAGGTTCTCCTCTCAGTGTCGCGGTCGTACCGGGAGCGAAGAGACGAGATCCGGCGCGCAGCCCAGGGCCTCGCGACCAGCATCGTGACCCGGGACCTCTCGCCGAGCGCCCCCCGCGTGGAACTCAGCGCCTCCATCCTCGACGGGGCGGTGCGGAAGCTCAGCCAGCAGTTCGACTCCACCCATGGTGGTTTTGGCAGCGCGCCCAAGTTCCCGCAAGCGATGGTGCTCGATTTCTTGCTGCGCGAGTATCACCGCAGTGGGAATTCCCTCGCCCTGCGCATGGTGGAGAGGAGCCTGGAGAAGATGGCGCGGGGCGGCATCTACGATCAACTCGGAGGGGGGTTCCACCGGTATTCCGTGGACCAAAGATGGCTGGTGCCTCACTTCGAGAAGATGCTGTACGACAACGCCCTGTTAAGCCGTGTCTGCGTGCGGGCCTATCAAGCCACTGGCAAGGCGCTATATCGGAGGGTGGCCGAGGAGACCTTGGAGTACGTCGCTCGCGAGATGACCTCGCCAGACGGTGGTTTCTATTCCGCTCAGGATGCGGACAGCGAAGGTGAGGAGGGCAAGTTCTTCGTCTGGACACCCGACGAGATCGTGGCCGCCCTTGGAGACGAGGAAGGCGACCTATTCAATCAGTACTTCGCCATCTCTGAGGCGGGCAACTTCGAGGGGAAGAACGTTCTCAGCGTGCCTCGGGATTCCGACGTCGTGGCTCACCTGGCTGGCGTGTCCATGGACCGCCTGGAAAACGTCATCTCCAGAGGGCGGCAGCAGTTGTTCGCCGTCCGGGAGGAACGCGTGCATCCCCATCGCGATGAGAAGGCGATCACCTCCTGGAACGGCCTGATGTTGGCTAGCTTCGCAGAGGCAGCCCGGGTTCTCTCCCAGGAGAGGTATCGACAAATCGCCCTGCGCAACGCGGAGTTCATCCTCCGGGAGCTGCGCCGCGATGGACAACTTTATCGCATCTACTCGGCCGGGCAACACAAGATCAGGGGTTACCTAGAGGACTACGCCTGTCTCGCCGACGGACTGCTTTCCCTGTACGAGGCCACTTTCGACCCCAGGTGGTTCATGGAGGCCAGGTCTCTAGTCGACAAGATGATCCCCCGCTTCAAGGACGCCCTGGGCGCTGGTTTCTACGACACCGACGGTCGCGAACCCCTCATCACCAGGCCACGCAACTGGGAGGATAATGCCCAGCCCTCGGGTAACTCCGCGACGGCGGATGTCCTCTTGCGCCTGGCAGCTCTCACTGGCCAGCGCCAATACGAAGAGCTGGCCGAGGAGATAATGGCGCTGATGAGCAGTCCCGTGACTCAACACCCCCTGGCCTTTGGTCATCTGTTGTCCGCGCTGAACTTCTACCTGTCGCCGCCGGAGGAGATTGCCATCTTGGGTGATCCGGCCGGCGAAAACACCCGTGACTTGCTCCAAGTCGTCTATGCCAGCTACCGGCCCAGCAAGGTGGTGGCCGTGGGGTCGCCTTCCAAAGGTGGTGGGGTCCCCGTTCGACTGCTGGAGGGCAGGCACCAAGTCGAGGGGCATGCCACCGCCTACGTGTGTCGGCATTTCGCCTGTCAGCAGCCGGTTGCCAGCCCGCGTGAGTTGGCAGAGCAGCTTGGGGTTCATTGGGAGGGCTAGCACCTCTCCCCACGAGGGCTGGGGGCGCTTGTTCTCCGTTTCCTGTGGAGGATGGAATGGATAGGCATGAGCTAACGAAGAGATATGAAGCAGGAGAGAGAGATTTCAGGAGCGCAGATCTAACCGGGGCCAAGCTCTCTGAGATCGTTCTCAGCGGCACGAACCTGAGCAGGGCCAACCTCAGTCAGTCCGACCTCTTTGGCGCCAACCTGTTCGGCGCCAATCTGAGCAGGGCCAATCTGAGCAAGGCTAATCTACTCATGGCCAACCTCTATCGCGCCAATCTCAGCAGGGCCGACCTGCGGGGCGCTAACCTGAGCAGGGCCAACCTCTTCGAAGCGATTCTGAGCGGGGCCCTGCTGAGTCAGGCCAATCTGGGCTGGGCCCAGATCAACGCCTCGCTGGTGGTTGCCACCATGTCGGAGGCCAACCTCGAGGGCAGTAACCTGAGGGGGGCCAAGCTCGAGGGCGCCGAGCTGACTGGCGCCAAGCTGGAGGGAGCGGACCTTCGCGGTGCAGATCTTCGCGGCGCTGACCTGAGCGGTGCTGACCTGAGGGGCGCTATCCTCTCGGGCGCCAACCTGATGGAAGCCGACCTCAGCGGCGCTGGTCTGCGGGGAGCGTACCTCGAAGGAACCAACCTCACCCGGTCTGACCTGACTCAGGCAGATCTGAGCTGGACCAATCTCAACAGCGCAAACCTGGAGGGTGCAGCCCTGGACGGTGCCAATCTGGGATCCGCCCTCTGTGACGAGGCGACGACCTGGCCAGAGGGTTTCGAGGTTCCCGAGGACATGCGGTTCGTCTCTCAGGGTTCGTCAGCTTCTCGTCCTGCAAGCCGTCCAGAGGGCTGAACCGTCTATTCGATCAGCATCTCCCATATGGGGAGCCGGCGTGGCCAGCCGCTTGCGCATCTTCAATTGGTGCGTGCAACGGCGCGGTCATCATCTCCCCTCAGAGAGACCTGCCCTCTGTGGGGGTTCCCATAGAAAGGC
>Ga0315274_10003112_pt1 | contig 24713 bp, 20 predicted proteins | sample YL17G02_20_MG_FD_203700 | JGI IMG/M metagenome (GOLD analysis project Ga0315274, IMG submission 203700) | Sediment microbial communities from Yellowstone Lake, YNP, Wyoming, USA - YL17G02_20 | ecosystem: Environmental > Aquatic > Freshwater > Lake > Sediment | place: USA: Wyoming | collected...
GCTTGTCCCCGATGCCCGCGCCAGGAGTGGATTCCGCAGCTGCGCTGCGGAATCGCCTCCGGCGCAGCCAAAGCCCCCTTAGCTCTTGGTTCTTTGCGGTCTTTGGGTCTTAGTGGTTCGTTTTTGGTATGCGACGGCATCGCTCCAAGGGGTGCGCACCACTGTCTGAATTGCCATTGTTTGTCACAGCGGATTGATTTGTGTGGTACCGCTACACTACACTAATTCTTCGCTCTTGGAGAGAAGGACACCATGCTGGTAATGATGAAGGCCCATGCCACGGTCGAGGAAATTCAGGCGGTGTGCCACAGGATCGAGGAAATGGGCTACAAGGCGCACCCGATTCCCGGCAGCATGAGGACCGCCATAGGCATTACCGGCAACCGCGGGCCGGTAGAATCGACTGCACTGGAAGCTCTTCCCGGCGTCGCCGAGTGCGTGCCGGTCTCCAAGCCGTACAAGCTTGTTGCCCGCGAGCTCAAGGAAGACCCAACCATCGTCGATTTGGGAGACGGAGTGCGCATCGGGGGGCCTGAGCTCGCAATCATTGCCGGTCCGTGTGCGGTAGAGAGCCGCGAGCAGGCCTTTACCATTGCCGGCGCGGTGCGTGCCGCGGGTGCGCGCCTGTTCCGGGGGGGAGCCTACAAGCCGCGCACGTCTCCCTACAGCTTTCAGGGTCTGGGTGAGGACGGTCTGAGGATCCTTGCCGATGTGCGCGCCGAGTTTGGATTGAAGATCGTGACCGAAGCCGTGGACAACGACAGCCTGGAATTGGTGGCGCAGTACAGCGACGTCATCCAGATCGGTGCGCGCAATATGCAGAATTTTTCTCTTCTGAAGCGGGCAGGAAGGTCTTCCCGCCCAGTTCTGCTCAAACGCGGCATCTCGGCTACGCTCGACGAGCTTCTGATGGCGGCCGAGTACGTTCTCGCCGAGGGCAACTACAACGTCATCCTGTGCGAGCGCGGCGTGCGCACGTTTTCCGACCACACCCGGAATACGCTCGACCTGAGCGTCGTTCCAGCCGTGCAGCGGTTGAGCCATTTGCCGATCATCGTCGATCCGAGCCACGGCACGGGCAGGCGGGAGAAGGTCGTGCCTTTGTCGCGCGCTGCAGTTGCCGTCGGCGCCGATGGCCTGATCATCGAAGTGCATCATAAACCCGACGAAGCGCTCTCCGACGGAAACCAGTCCATTCTGCCGTCGCAGTTGGAGCAGCTAATGAACGAGATCCGCCAGATCGCGGCGGTTCTCGGGCGTCGCGTGGCGGGCGGGGATGCGCAGGACCGAGGATATCCTGTAGAACGCATCCGTCCCTGTTGATCCCTATCCTGCTCACCCCGGCTCTGAGGCGGCCGCGGCCCAGTTACGCACTTTTGGGCGAGGAACCGGCATGGATTTGAGACTTTCTCCGGATGATTTCCGTGAAGCGAGCGCCACGATTGCTGGATGCATACATCGCACTCCTGTTTTTTCTTCCCGCTCATTGAGCCGGCGCACCGGACTCTCGGTCTATCTCAAAGCGGAGAATCTGCAGAAGACAGGTTCCTTCAAGCCTCGCGGCGCCTTTAACAAGGTCCGTCACCTGCGGCGAGCGGAGGCGCGGCGCGGCATCATTACTGCATCGGCCGGGAATATGGGGCAGGCGGTCGCATATGTCGCTGCGTGTGAGCAGATCCCCGGCGTGGTGGTGATGCCGGAAAGAGCCAATCCCGGAAAGGTGGCGGCGGTCAGAGAATATGGCGCAGAAGCCATCCAACACGGAGCGCTATGGGACGACGCTTTTGCCCACTCGCAGAGATTGGCCATCGAGAGAGGCTTGGTCTACGTGCACCCCTTCAAAGACCGTTACGTGCTTGCGGGCCAAGGGACGTTGGCACTCGAGGTCCTGGAAGATCTCCCAGATCTGGCGGCGATCGTCATTCCGATCGGCGGCGGCGGCCTGATTGCTGGCATGGCGATGGCGATCAGGCTCGACAAACCGGCAGTGCGGATCATCGGTGTCGAACCTGCCGGCTCCGCAAACATGTACACCAGCCGGCGCCTCGGCTGCTGCACGGATCTTGATGCAGTGACGACCATTGCCGACGGGCTCGCGACCAAAAAGACGGATCCCGAGATATTCGAAATCATCAATGAGATGGTCGACGAGCTTGTGACCGTCAGTGACGAGGAAATGCTCCAGGCGATTCGCTACCTGCTTGAACGTGCCAAGCTCCTGGCAGAACCTGCCGGCGCCGCAACGATCGCCGCCCTCCTGACGGGCAAAGTCGCTCTCCCTGCAGGCGCTCCGACCGTTGCGGTGGTGAGCGGCGGAAACTTCGACGTCGCCGGCAAGCTCCAGCTCGGCTATGAGCCGTTATCCTGAGGCATCGGCGACAAAGCTGTGCGATTGGCAGTGTTCAAATGCCGGATCCCGTCACGTGCTTGCGCGCGAGTTCATTCTTGTCTAGATTAATAGCATGAGTCCGAGGATCCACGTTTCGTCCCACGATCTGCTGCTTGTCATCGATGTTCAAAATGATTTCTGTGGCGGGGGCGCTCTGGAAGTCCCTCGCGGAGACGACGTGGTACCGGTCATCAACCGCCTGGCCGCCAATTTCGCACACGTTGGTCTGACGCAGGACTGGCACCCGAAGGGGCACGTTTCCTTTGCATCGTCTCACAAGGGAAAGGAACCGCAGCAAACGATCGCGCTCCCTTACGGAGAGCAGATCCTCTGGCCCGATCACTGCGTCCCTGGCACGAAAGGAGCCGAGTTCCACCCGGACCTGGATACCACGCGCGCAGAGGTCATTATACGGAAGGGATTCAACCCAGCGATCGATTCCTACTCTGCTTTCTATGAGAACGATCACAAGACTGCGACCGGGCTGGCCGGCTATTTGCGCAGCCGCGGCCTCAAGAGGCTTTTCCTGGTTGGATTGGCCACCGATTTCTGTGTTCAGTACTCGGCGCTTGACGCCCGCAGTGAGGGCTTCGAGGTTTTTGCAATCGAGGATGCGGTCCGCGGGATCGACATGGGCGCGTCGGTGGAAAAAGCCTGGAAGACCATGGCCGAGGCCGGCGTCCGCCGCATCCGCGAACAAGACTTGTCTTTCTGAATTATCCCGAATCGGGATTCATTCGGGGCTCGGCGGTGTATGTTTCTGGACGCACACATGGGCCGTAGAAGCGAATCCCGCTGCCTTTGTTTCTTAGAGGTCTTGGAGGTCTTCGTGGTTCGTTTTTCGCTTAAAATCGTTGGGCAGAAGCTGACGACTTGCCTGCAGTTCACTCCCACTTCCAATTGCACCCACTCGGTCCCATATAGTGACAGTTTTGAACTCATCAGTGCTAAGATGACAGCTCTGACGGGCTCTGCGACATGCGCGTTCTGACGTTCAATTCACACCAGCCTTATCTCCACCTGTTAGCGACGGTGCTGCCCTGGCAACTCGGCGTCATCATTCCGCGGTTGTCCTCAGGAACAGAGAAATCATGGGATCCGCGTATTCGTCCGCAACCCGAAAATGTCCGTCTTTACTCCTCGGTCGCGGCGGCAATCCGCGACCGGAAATGGGATGGGGTTCTGGCGCACAATGCCGATGATCTTATGGACTGCCGGGATGCCCCGTTGCCGAAGGTCTTTCTCGTTCACGGCACCATCAGCGGACGGATTGTCCAAGACCGCAGCACCGTCAGTCGGGCTGAGTATGTGGGCAAGTTGCGCATTCTCCTGGAAGTATATCGCTGCCGCGTTATTTACATTTCTGAGCTGAAGAGGAAAGATTGGGGCATCCCCGGCCGGGTCCTCCGAACTGCCATCGACCCGGCCATGTATGGTGGATACAGGGGAAGCATTCCCGGCGTGCTGCAGGTGGGCAATCACTTAAGAGAACGCGGCGCGATTCTGGGCTGGCAGATTCACTCCACCGTCTGCCAGGGCATACCGGCCCTCGTTCTCGGCCAAAACCGCGATCTGCCGGGAAGCCGCTGCGCAACCGATTGGGACGACCTGAAGGAGCAGTATCGGGATTATCGGGTGTATCTCCACACTGCGATCCATCCATACGAGGACGGCTTCAATCTTGCGCTTTTGGAAGCGATGGCAACTGGAATGCCGGTCGCGACGATTCAGAACCCGTCATCACCCATAGAGGATGGCGTGGAAGGCGTAGTCGGCAGCACTGCGGAGGAGTTGCGCGAGAAAGTCCTATGGCTTCTCGATCGGCCGGAAGAAGCGCGTCGAAGAGGCCAAGCCGCGCGCCTCAAGCTGCAGAAAGAATTTCCCCTATCCGCATTCCAATCCGCGTGGGAATCTCTCGCCGCGGAACTTGCATAACAGACTGCTTTTTGCTGTGGTACGGGCAGCATGCAGAGTCGAACCGGGCAATAAAATTTTCCCCTCCTGATTGCCGGCCAGCTTGCCGCATCGTGTCATCTGTTGCCGAATGGATGCCCCGTCCCGCAGCGGGTCCGCTTAGACGGCTTCAATCAACATTGCAGTTGCTTCGCCGCCGCCGATACACGGAGTTGCTACCGCGTATCTTCCCCCTCTCCGGCGCAGCTCATGCACGGCCGTCAAAATGAGACGGGCGCCCGTCATGCCGATTGGGTGTCCCAAGGCGACGGCTCCTCCGTTGACATTCAACTTCTCGCGCGGTATCCCGACCTTGTCGGCGGTAACCATTGCCACAACTGCGAAAGCCTCGTTGACCTCAAACAGATCCACGTCTTTGACGGCCATGTGATTCATGGACAGCAGCTTCTGCACCGCAAATACCGGCGCCGTAGTAAACCACTGCGGATCCTGGGCGTGGGTGGCATAGGCGCAAACTCGAGCCAGAGGCTTAAGCCCGCGCTTCTCGGCTTCGGAGCGGCTCGACAGCACCAAGGCTGCGGCGCCGTCGTTGATGGAGCTGGCGTTACCTGCAGTTGTCACCCCGTCCTTGCTGAAAGCCGGCCGCAGGCTGGCGAGTTTTTCGATGTCCCCTCTGGCAGGCTCTTCGTCTTGGGTGACGAGCAGAGGCTCCCCCTTGCGCTGCGGGACGGCTGCCGGAAAGATCTCCGTGCTGAGACGGCCTTCCTTTTGGGCGGCGAGTGCCCGGCGGTAGCTCTCGGCGGCGTATTCGTCGACCTGAGCGCGCGTGTAATTGCATTCCTTTGCGCATAGGTCCCCGCAGTTGCCCATATGTGCGTTGTTGTAAGGATCCCAGAGGCCGTCGAAGATCATGGTGTCGAGAATCGTGCCGTGACCCATGCGGAAACCGGCACGCGCCTTGTCCATCGCGTACGGTGCGTTGCTCATGGATTCCATGCCGCCAGCAACCACGATGCGGGATTCGCGGAGCCGGATCGACTGTGAAGCCAGCATGACTGCTTTCATGCCGGAACCGCAGACTTTGTTGATGGTCATACACGGGACGCTGTTCGGCAGTCCGCCATAGAGCGCCGCTTGCCGCGCGGGCGCCTGCCCCAAGCCTCCCGTCAGCACGCAGCCCATGATCACCTCGTCCACATCAGTCGGCCCAATGCCGGCGAGCTTGACGGCTTCTCGGATCGCGCTCGCCCCGAGTTGTGGGGCGCTGAGAGATGAAAGCGCGCCCAAAAAAGCTCCTATTGGTGTTCTCACGCCGGAGAGAATGACTGCATCTTCCATTTTGCTCGCTCCTTGTCGATATGAATTGCGCCGTACCTGCGGTGCGCGGTCATTATACCTGGCTGCCACGAAATCCGCGAATTGTTGATTTCGGGCTGTCCGGCGACGAGCGCTATTTTGGATTCCTGATCCACTCGAGCGCCTCGAGTATGTGCCGGTCGAGTTCGTCGCGCTTGTCGCTGAATCGATGGTTGGCAGCCTCGATGACCCACATCCTTTTGGGCTCGCCGGCATGGGCAAACATAGCCCTGGCTTTCTCCAAAGGGAGAAACTCGTCGTGGGTCGAGTGGATTTCCGCCAGTGGCGTCGGATTCACCTTCTGGATGATGTCTTCCACCATGAAGCTGGGTTCGCTGGGCGCCCTTTTTGTGATCCAGATTGTGAAGTCCTGCCACTTCCAGCCTAGTTCGTTCTGGTCGGGCAGTCCGAGGCCCAGGATTCCTTGAATCGCTGACTTGACTTCCGGGTCGGTTGCCGCAAGTACCGAAAGGCCGGCTCCCTCGGACACCCCGGCGAGGATAGGCTTGACGGTGCTTTTCTGCCGAGCCCAGCCCAGGAGCGCTTTATAGTCGCGAGGCACATCGCGCGGGTCCAGTGTGGAATCTTTCGTGGTGAAGCCAGCCAGGTACGCTCTGCTGTTGAAACCGATGATGAAGTATCCGCGCGCAGCAAGGAACTCTGCAACATGCACGACCAGGCCCGCCCAGCCCAGGTCACCGCTGGATAGAATGATGGGATTGCCGCCGCTCGGCCCGTACAGCTGTAACTGCTGGGGCTTCCCGCGGAGAGTGAAATCGGTCGTGCCTTGCGGAGGGCTTCCCCGGGCATCCAAGATCAATAACAGCGCGGCTGCGCACACGAGACGTTTCACTCTTCTACCTCCTCAGGAGTAGCCGGAGCAGGCCGCCGCTGCTGTGCACGCTGGCCAAAGCGTAGGCAACCTGAGGCAGTTGGGTGCCCTTTGGATAAACCAGATGCTTGCCCTCCCAGCGGGGAGCGAATTTCTTTTTAAATTGAAACAGGTTCTTGTAACCGTAAAATGCATTCATATTTTCAAACAGTAGCGTCACACCGCGTTCGAGTGGCCGGCGCGGACCCGACACATTTGCCAGCGGTGCATTCGCCAGGCTGGCTTCGGCAATGCCGGCAGCCTGCAACTCCAGCAGCGAATGGGCGAGCAGAAAATCCATCGTGCCAGCGAGAGCGTCCTTGCGCTTCCGCATCAAGTCCAAGACGACCGCTTCGCCATTGCGATAAGGCAGCCACGAACAGAAGGCCTCGACCCTGTCGCCGACGGACGAGAAAAAGACCGGGACTTCTTTCAGCGTCTCAAGCGAAAAACGGCCGATCGTGAACCCCATTTCGCCAAGATGTTTCTCCGACAGCCACTGTTCGGAGATCTCTTCCAATTGTTTGTCAATCGATCGATCTGGTTGCGCTTTCCGGTCGTAGCGGTGCACACTCATGCCGGTCTTGGCTGCCTTGTTGACCATAGCGCGCAGGTTCGCCCGCTTGTTTCCCGCCAGACTGAAATCCTTTAGATCGACGATGGCCTCTTCCGCCATCTTCAAGGTGCGCAGACCGAGTCCCTGATAGACGGAGAGGTGGGCCTCCGTTGCCTCATAAAAGCACGGCGTCCACCCGTGCTTGCGGCAGAAGTTCATGTATTCTACGATGCCTTGCTTGAGCAGCTCCTCGGGAGCTATCGGGTCCCCGCAAGTCAAAGCCACGGCGCCGCGGGTGTCGTATGCGATCAAGCCGCGTCCCCCAGCGACCAGAAGGTGGTGCTTGTCGCTCTGCACGGCGAAGGCCGACAGCGAGTGCTGGCCGTGCTGTTTGAATATGCTCTCCATCTCCGCTGCGGGAGCTTCCGTGCGCTTGCGGAGAATCACCGGCCTCAGGAACAAGGCGAGCAGGTAGAAGCGTGCCAGCCAGCCAGCGATCTGGAGAGATCCAAGGTAGCGGGCCGCTACCTCCGTAGTCGGATCGAGGTCCGGTTCCAAAATCAAGATCCCGGAACGGATCGTTTCGTTGAGAGGATTCGCGCCTGGGTACCAGTCGAATTGCGCCCGCATGTGTTGCAAGCCGACATAGCCATAGACAAAAACGGCTGCGGCCATTGCCGGGGCCATCAGCGCCCCCAGTTTCATCGAGGCAGGATCGCTCCGGGCGTAGAAACGCCGTCGATTGTAGATCAGGTAGCCCAGCAGCAGCCCGGCGACCAGCGAATGATGGAGGTCGAACGCGTGGGCGATGTGCAACAACAAGGACATGCTCATTGCCACGACCGCGACATACCAGGCAAGCTCCTTGCGGCGCGCCAGGTTGCGCGAGACCTGCAAAAGAGCTATACCCGCAAAGAGCATGATCGGGCGGCTTCGCTGCATCACCTCCAGAGGCAGCCAGACTCTCAGAGCCCGCATAGTTGCAGGATCGCGGGGCAGGATGGCCGCAAACAGATTGATCAGGCCCATGATGCCGATGAGCAGGGGCACGAACGTATGGACGTCTGCCGCCTTCAGGTCTTCGAACCACTCGGCGTGGCGCAAGTGTCGCACAAGCAGCACCGCCGCCGCTGCAATCAGGAAACCGGCGAGCACCCACAGCTCATAGCTCTTGAAGTCGAGGATCAGCTTTTCGCCGACTGCGCCGAGATAGAAACCGAGCAGCGAGACGGGGATTGCCCAAATCACGCCGGCAAACACGTTGATGATGGTGAAGCGCAGCGGCGGCATGCCAAGAGCGCCACAGGCTGCCGGGATGACGATCCGAAACCCAAAGGCGTATCGGCTCCCGAGCAGGAGCCAGTTGCCGTGACGCTTTATCAGGTCCACGACTTTCTGATAACGGGGATGCTTGCCGAAGCGCCTCTGAAGCCATGCCCGCCCTCGCGTACGGGCCAGCATGTAATAGAGCTGGTCGGCGCCACAATTGGCGGCAACCGCCACCAGCATGACCATAGGCAGGCTGAAGATGAGGCCGCGGTGCACCATGAAGGAAGCGGCCAGCAGGAAAGCTTCTCCCTCAACCGCCACTCCCAGTGCCAGCACAACGTAGCCGTATTTGACCAGCAATGCTTCCATGAGCGCTCAAGAATCTCCAAGCAACAGCTTATGCTCACATTTTAACACTAGCACGCAACAATGCGGCCAGGCAGGCACGGCGCCCTCAATCTGGTGGCATCGGCGGGCCAAGAGACCTGCAGACAATCGCGTGTGAGCGCTGATGGTAATCAGCAGGTCTCCGCGCCTGTTTCGCCTTCCTGACCTTGATCTGTATGTCTCGACAGTCAAGCTTCGTGACAGTGACGCAATCTTCAGGTTCCCGTCGGGCGGCAGATGAGGCGCCTGCCGGCAAAATTGGAGATTGCGCGACCTGTTACCGGATGTCCAGGTGGAGTGCGTCGAAGAAGTCTTTAATGATGTGTGCGGTCAGTCCCCAGATTTCATGGGGCTCATACTTGTAGAAGTAGACGTCCCTCATTTTGCCTGAGCGGAGCATCCGCTCTGTGCGCAGGCGTGCGGGATCTGTGAAGACGGCAAAAGGCACCCGGAGAACCTCGGCGACCTCGCTCTTCTGCGGAACGGCAAGGAACGCTCCTTCAATAAAGCCGGCAAACGGCGCGACCAGATACCCGGTGATCGAGACATAGTCGTGGAACCTCCCCAGGATTTCGATCCGGCTTTGCTCGATGCCCACTTCTTCGCAGGTCTCGCGCAGCGCCGTTTCTTGCAGGCTCTCCCGGTCCTGGCGCATCCCGCCTGGAAAAGAGATCTGACCTTTGTGCGTGCGCACTTCTTCCGTGCGGCGTGTCAAAAGGAAGTGCGGCTCCCGCTTGCGCACGAAGATGGGCATGAGCACGGCAGCTTGCTGCGGGTACCCTGCGTTCAGCCGCTTCGGCTGCAACCGAGTGAGCTGGCTCCGAATCTGTTCGCGCAGTTCCATGGCGAGTAATTATAACGATCGAAATCGGCGACAGGCACCTTTTTTCAAGGACGAGCTGAGGCCCGTCCCCACTATACGTTACTCTCAGAGATCTCGAGTGGGCACGGGCTTCAGCCCGTGCGCTTTTTCATGCGCTTGCGTGAGCCCTCGGCCCATGAAGGACTGTCCCCGATTTTGCAAGGAGTTGCAGGAGGGAGCGGCGGCTGTTGAGTAATCGTGGCGCCTCGGTGTATCCTTTGGCTTCCTACGTGAGCGCGAGGCTGGGAGTAGTGTGCGCCGCGCTGCCGCTGCTTGCGCGCTTGGGTTCATCCCAAAAGGAGAGCACGTATGGCCAAGTATAGAGTCGCCTGGCTGCCCGGCGACGGCATCGGCGTCGATGTGCTGCAGGCTGCACGAACCGTGCTGGATTGGCTGGGAGAGACCGGCGAATCATCGCGCCTGGAAGAGGCAGTAGCAGCCGTCATCCGCGAAGGGAAGGTGCGCACCTACGACATGGGAGGAAGCAGTACGACCATGGAGATGGCAGCCGAAATTGCGCACAAGCTGTCTGCGGCGCGTGGAGCCGGAGCCGGCGCATAAGGCTCAGAGCGGTCTGGTCTTTTCGGCTGTGTGCGGATGGAGACGGAACCGAGGTTGCGTGAAACAGCGATGTTTTTGCGACGAGTGCGACAATGGGAATGACGATGGTTGAAAAAATTCTCTCGCGCGCCACCGGTCGTCCTGGTGTCAAGGCCGGCGCGGTGGTGGAGCCGGCAGTGGATCTGGCGATGTCGCACGAGAATGGGGCTCTGGGGGCGTTTGCGTTCGGCATCGGCGCCACGGAGATGGCGAGTGTCTGGGCTCTGGGGATCGTGTTGAACCTGGAAGTGCCCGGCACGATCAAGGTGGTCGCGAACGGGCGACTGGGCGAGTTCGTCTCTCCCAAGGATCTGATCCTGCACCTGATTGGAAAGCTCACGGCCCAGGGTGCGAACTTTCAGGTCGTCGAGTTTCACGGGGAAACGATCCGCAGCATGTCCACTACCGGCCGTCTCGTTCTGTGCAACATGTCGGTCGAGGCCGGGGCCACTTCGGGGATCGTGCCGGCAGATGAAGAAACCGTCCGCTATCTCAAGGAGGAGGCCCGGGTCGCGGATGAGATTCCCTTGCTTGCGCCTGACGCAGACGCTTCTTACAGCCGTGTTATCGAAATCGATGCGTCTGCGCTCTCACCGCAGGTTGCCTGCCCCCACGCCGTCGACAATGTGAAGCCGGTGGAGGCAGTTGCCGGAACCAGGATCAACTAGGTCGTGGTTGGCTCGTGCACGAACGGACGGCTGGACGATCTGGCTGCCGCAGCCCGGATCGTAAAAGGCAAAAAAGTGGCGGCTGGCGTGAGAATGCTGGTATTCCCGGCATCCTGGCGAATCTACAAGGCGGCGCTCAAGGCGGGCTATCTTGCAGATCTCATCGAGGCCGGGGCTGTAATCATGAATCCCGGCTGCGGCTCCTCGCGCGAGCAGGCGGCGTCTGCATTGCGAGGCCACAACCTTATGATCGTAGCGCGGGGCTTTGCGCGCATTTTCCTGCAGAACGCCGTCAACCTGGGCTTGCAGGTTGTGACCTGCCCTGAGATCGAGGCGTCGGCGGCAGACACTCTGGAAATTGCTTCGGACTCCGTTCTCAACCAGACTACAGGGAAGCGTTTCGCGGTCGAGCCCCTGCCTGCAGCCAGACAGGCCATCATGAAGGCAGGCGGCTTGATCTCTTACACGCGCCAGCGTCTCACGGAACGTCGACAAAAGATGTCGTCGCAGAGGAGACATAAAGCACTGAGTGCGGTTTGGCCATGAATATGCGTCGAGTATTGATTGCCCTGTCATTCGTATGGTTCGTTTTTGAATCTGCTTCTCTGGCGCAGCAGGGAGTGGAGCGGATCCGGGTTCAGACGACGCTGGTGAATGTGCCGGTGATAGTGACGGATCGGCAGGGGGGATCGATTTCGGGACTGAAGGCAGAAGATTTCTCCCTGTACGATGACGGCGTACGGCAGTCTTTGGCGTTCTTCGCTGCTGTGGAAGAACCGATTCGGATCGCGTTGCTGCTCGACACCAGTCAGAGCACGAAGATCGTTCTCGACCGGATCCGGAATGCTGCCGATGGTTTCGTCTCACAACTGAGGCCGCAGGACCAGGCCATGGTGGCGAGCTTCGATGCAGAGGTGCATGTCTTATGCCGTTTCAGCTCCAATGAGGAGCAGTTGAAGCGCGCAATCCGCAGCGCTCAAGTCGGCGATGATGTCGGAACGAAAATGTGCGACGCCGTAGTGCAGGTGGTAGAGAAGTATCTACGCCCTGGTCAGGGGCGCAAGGCGATCGTCCTGCTCACCGACGGCCAAGACTATGCCAGTCGCTTTTCAGCGGACGACATGGTGAGCGCCATAGTTGACTCAGGAGTGGTGGTTTATCCTGTGTATTATAGGATCGACGTGCGCGAACTGTCGAAGAAGCTCTTTGGAATATCGCTACCGAAGAGCGCCACGGGCGGCGCGGCCTGGGAGGAGAACGAGAGAACGGCCGCGGCCTTGCTGCAGCGGCTTGCCGATGAATCTGCCGGAAACCTATATCGCAGCGAGGTGATCGATCTCAAGAAGACCTTTGCGCGGGTGGCGGAGGGATTGCGCCACCAATATCTTCTTGCCTTCTATCCCGATCCGTCGCGCGTCGATGGAATGCAACACGCGCTCAGAGTTGCCGTGACACGCCCTGACCTCGTGGTTCGCGCTCGAAGCAGCTATCGCGCCAGCGCCGTCCGCTGATGTTCCGGTTCTGCGTGTTGCTTTGGCCGAGGAGGATTCGGGATCATTAAAGCCACGATCACTTTGATCGTCCTTGCCGATTTCCAGGATAGAAGCTGTTCACAATTGCCCCCAAAGCTGTTCACTTTTGCTCGCAGTGGCTGTGAGAGCAGGCGTAAGCTTTACTGCGGCAGCGACGGGAGCAGCCTGCATGGAAAAACGAGATAAGAACCTAGAGAGCTTCTGGGACAAACCGCTGCAGGGCCTGCTCCAACAGTTGCAGGCAACTCCGGCCGGGCTGGCTACCGACGAGGCGAAACGGCGGTTGCGTCTTTATGGCCCAAACAGCATGGTGCAGGAGTCGCGCTTCGCAGGCTTGCTCACCTTCCTTCGCCTCTTTGCCAATCCACTCGTCATCATCCTTCTCGTGGCCAGCGGCATATCCCTGGGACTGGGGGGCCAGGTTGGTGGACTTATCATCATCGCCATAGTCCTCCTCAGCGTTCTGCTGAACTTCTTCATGGAATTCCAGGCTCGACACGCGGTGGAGGAGATTCGGAAGCGGGTTGCCACAACGGCCGCCGTTATGCGCGATGGGCTGGAACAGGAGCTGCCGATAGCGGAATTAGTCCCGGGGGATATCATCCGGCTCAATGCTGGTGACCTTGTGCCGGCGGACGCACGGCTGCTGGATGTAAAGGATTTGCAGGTGCGCGAGTCGGCGCTCACTGGGGAGTCGCTGCCCGTCGAGAAGTCCGCACGCGATCTGCCAGAGGAGAAGCACGGCGTTGCCGACGCAACCAACAGTGTATTTCTGGGCACTGCGGTTCAGACCGGCCTTGGCACCGCGGTCATCGTCCGCACAGGCCGAGGTACTGCACTCGGAGGGATCGCGCAGCGTTTGGCTGCGCGGCCGCCGGAGACCGAGTTCGGCCGTGGCATACGCCACTTTGGGCTGATGATTACCCGGGTGATCATGCTGCTTGTGCTTTTCGTTCTGCTGGTAAACCTCTATTTCCACCGCCCGCTGCTGGAGTCCTTCCTCTTCGCAGTCGCCCTGGCGGTAGGGATGACCCCTGAGATGATGCCAATGATCATCACGGTCACCCTGGCCCAGGGTGCGAGGCGGATGACCAGGAAGAAGGTTCTGGTCAAGCAACTTGCGGCAATCGAGGATTTCGGCAGCGTGACGATCCTCTGCAGCGATAAGACGGGCACACTGACCGAAGGGGAGATCGTGCTTGACCGGCACGTGGATATCCTGGGGAAGGCGGATGACAACGTTCTGCGGCTCATCTATCTGAACAGCTACTTTGAAGCGGGTATCAAGAGCCCCCTTGACGATGCCGTCTTGAAGCACGAGCATCCTAAAATTGTGGAGTATGTCAAGGTGGACGAGATCCCCTTCGACTTCAACCGCAAGCGCCTTTCGGTGGTGGTGCGACATGGTGACGAGCATTTCCTCATTACCAAGGGCGAGGCGGAGGGTATCTTTGGCATCTGCCAAAGCGTGAGCGTCGATGGGTCACCCCAGCCGTTCAATGAAAGCCGGCGCGCCGCGGCGGCGGAGACTTTCAAGAAGTTGAGCGCCGACGGTTACCGGACCCTTGGGGTAGCAGTGCTGAAAGTGGACAAGCGGGATGTCTACACCCCGGCGGACGAGCGGGATATGACGCTGGCCGGGTTCGCGGCATTCCTGGACCCGCCCAAGGAAGGGGTTCATGCCGTTCTGGAGGCGCTGAAACAGAATGGCATCTCCGTGGTCATCATGACCGGCGACAATCAGTATGTGACCCAGAAGATCGCCCACGACGTTGGGCTGGCGTCGGACCGCATTCTCACCGGGAACCAGGTCGATGCGATGGATAATGCCGCTCTGGCCTACCAGGCCGAGAACGGCGCCATCTTCGCCCGCGTGTCTCCGGAGCAGAAGAACCGGGTGATCCTCGCTCTCAAAGCACGCGGGCACGTCGTCGCGTATGGGGGTGACGGCATCAATGACGCACCTTCGCTGCACACCGCGGATGTAGGCATTTCAGTCATGAATGGCGTGGACGTGGCCAAGGATGCTGCGAAGATTATCCTGCTGGAAAAGGATCTGGCGGTTTTGAACGACGGGGTAATCGAGGGGCGGCGCTGCTTCGCCAACATCATGAAGTACATCATCATGGGCACGAGCTCGAACTTCGGTAATATGTTCAGCATGGCCGCGGCATCGCTCTTCCTGCCATTCCTGCCTATGTTGCCGACGCAGATCCTGCTGAACAACTTTCTGTATGACCTTTCACAGATCAGCATCCCCAGCGACAATGTTGATCCCGCCCTGCTGCACCGGCCCAAGCGCTGGCAGATCGGCTTCATTCGCCAGTTCATGATGATCATCGGTCCCATAAGTTCGATCTACGATTTCCTCACTTTCGGGGTGCTGCTCTGGGTGTTCCACGCTTCTACGAACGCGCCGCTATTCCACACCGGATGGTTCGTGGAATCTTTGGCGACACAGACGCTGGTGGTATTTGTGATCCGGACGGCAGCGAATCCGTTCAAGAGCCGTCCCGGCCGCCCGTTGCTGATCGGCGTGTTGGCGGTCGTCGCTATCGCCGTTGTGCTGCCGTACACGCCGGCCGGGATCCTGCTGGGGTTTATCCCGCTGCCATTGTCGCTGTTGGGTGCGATTGCAGTATTGGCCGTGACCTACCTCCTGGTGGTGCAAGCCGTTAAGTCCTGGTTCTATCACCGACATGCGCTGCTTTAAGCTGCCCGAACCATCATTTGCCGGAGGCAACCGTGGCCGGGACTGCAACGATGACGCGAGGTGAGCGAAATGTCTAAGGAGAAATCTATGAAAAGAGAAGTGGGCCTTTGGATTGACCACCGGAAGACGGTTATCGTGAGTGTCACTGACAAGGGAGAAGAGACAAGCCTGGTCAGATCAGACATGGAGAAACATGTTCGGTATTCTGGTGCACCACAGGAGGACTCGGCAGAGGACCAGCGAGACCGGCGCTTTACCGGCCATCTCAACAAATACTATGATCATATAATATCGTGTATTCGTGATGCCGAATCCATCCTGATATTTGGTCCCGGCGAGGCAAAGGTCGAGCTCGAAAAACGTCTTGAGAGTGAAGCGCTCAGTGGGCGGGTAGTTGGTATTGAGACCGTCGACAAGATGACGGATCGACAGATTGCCGCAAGAGTCCGACAGCACTTTCCAAAACGAAGTCGAAGAAACAAGAAACGCCCAAGTCTTTGTCGGTGACGTTATGACGCAAGCCGATGACGGGCAACACCGCTCTATCTAGATCCAGAGACATAATACTCATCCATGCGCTGGTAGCTCTGTGGGGGTAGGGGACTGACGGCGGCAACAATTTGAAGTGGTTTGCTGCCTCCCTGGAACCAAGACCGCCGTGCCGGCCGGTACGAAACTGGTCGATGAATACTACCAGTATGTGCTGCCCATCCTGCAGAAGCGGTTGGCAAAGGCTGGGGTTAGGGCGTCAACTTTGGACGATATCCTCGGGATTCACGTGTAGTGCCGCCCGGCCGCGCAGCCGAGCGGGCCCCGAAACAGCAGGCGAGCCTGGATCGAAGAAGCGAAGGGGCCAGTTTCTGGCGGCGCCTGCGTACTCCACGCCGATGCGGGGTGAAACTCCGAGCTTGAGCTGTTTTCCCCTCGGGCGCCCGAATACGCGCAGGTCTTCGCCCGCGAGCAAGTCTGCTCCGCTCATGGCTACTGTGATGCCCAACGCGGAACACAACCGGCCCGGCCCGGACATCAGCTTGACAGGGGCGCCGGGCGGACCTTCGGCAGCACGCAGAAGGACTGCTTCCGCGATGCCTGCCGGCCGCGTTACGATATTGGCGCACGAATGCATGCCGTAAACGAAAAAGACGTAGACATGGCCGCCCTCCAGGTACATCGGCTCGACGCGTGGCGTGCGCCGCCCGCGCCACGAGTGGGCTGCCGCATCCTTGCCGCCCAGATAGGCTTCCGTTTCGACGATGCGGCCCCCGTACCAGCGGCCTTGGTGACGCCGGGCAAACCATTTGCCGATGAGCTCGCGCGCCACGGCAACCGTCTCGCGGAGATAGAAGGAACGTGGGATCTCTTTCAAGCGGAGAGCTTCAGGATCGAAGCCCAAACGTGGATCAGGCGGACTATCTGGCATCCGGCTCATTATACCCGAGGCAGGGATCGAATCATTCACCACATCCGTCAATCCTTGCCCAGCGCGCGGCGGAGTGCGGGCTCCAGTTCCGGATAGCGGAATGCGAAGGCCGCCGCTGTCAACCGGGCAGGCTTGACCCGCGCGCTTGCCAGCAGCACTTGCTCCCCCATCTCCCCGAACATCAGCTGAATTGCGAAGGCAGGAACGGAAACCAGTGTGGCGCGCCGCAGCACCTGGCCCAGAGCCTGTGTGAATTCAAGGTTGGTGACCGGGTTCGGGGCGACGGCGTTGACGGCGCCGCGCAGCGCCGGATTGGCGAGCGTAAACAGGATGATTTCCAACAGATCGTCCAGAGCGATCCAGCTTACGTACTGGTTTCCGCTGCCGAGTTTGCCGCCGATGCCGAACCGGAATGGAGGGAGCATCCGGCGGAGTGCGCCGCCCGCTGCGCTGAGAATCATCCCGATGCGAATAACGACGAGGCGAGTTCCTCCTCCAGTTACCGGACCGGCGGCCTGTTCCCACTGGCAACAGACATCGGCGAGAAATCCGGAGCCCGGGCTGCTTTCCTCGACCAGTACCTCGTCGCCGCGATTGCCGTAATAGCCGACCGCCGAGGCGCTGACCATGACTTGGGGCGGCCGCTCCAGCGCGGCCAGCGCGCAGGCGAGCATCCTCGTGCCGGTCACGCGGCTGTCAAGGATGCGCCGCATCTTCGTGTCGGTCCATCTTTGTGCGATGCTCTCGCCGGCGAGGTGCACTACAGCATCAAACGCCTCCAAGGAAGTGGCGTCGAGCCTGCCGGCATCGGGATCCCAAGAAAGCTCCTGTGCTCCCGAACCTGGCGGCTTGCGCACCAGGCGCGTCACCTGGTGCTCACGGGCAGTCAGAAACGGCACGAGCGCGGAGCCGACCAGGCCTGAAGCGCCGGTCACCAGGATTTTCATGGTCCTCTCCTGTCCCAGTAAATCCTGCTCGTAGGGTCTTGAGCAGTGTGGACGAGCGGAAAACACTTTTCCAGAGGTTTTCGGGATGATCCGAAGGTGCTTGGCTACGGCGTCCCCATTTTCCGTCGTCAGTCCCCATGCTGCGCAGAACGAAAAAACGGCTCCCGCGGAGGCGGCTGAATGTACAATCGGAGGCGGCCAGAAAACGAAAATGGAGACCCTGGTCAAATCGAACTGCATCATCAGAAAGGTGACCTATGCGCATGATGATCATCCTCGGGGCCGCAGGCCTGCTGTTCGCTGCCGCCGCCCCCCAAATCATCCGCCCCGGCGAAATCTGGCCCGATGACCGCGGCCAGCATGTCCAGGCCCATGGCGGCGGCATCATCAAACTCGGCGACACCTGGTATTGGTTCGGCGAAGACCGCTCACAAGGCTTGGATCCCGCCAGGCGCTACGTAAGCTGTTATTCCTCAAAAGACCTGGTCCACTGGACCTTCCGCAATCAGGTCCTGAAACAGGCCGACCCCGGCGACCTCGGCCAGGGCTTCGTCCTCGAGCGCCCCAAGGTCTTCTACAACGCCAAAACCAAGAAGTACGTCATGTACGCGCACGTCGACAACGCCCGTTATACCGCCGCCCGTGTCGGTGTGGCCGTATCCGACACGGTGGACGGCGACTACCAATACCTGAAAAGCTTCCGCCCACTCGGCGAGGAGAGCCGCGACATCGGCCAGTTCATCGACGACGATGGCTCCGCCTACCTGATCTTCGAAGACCGCCCCGCCAAGGGCTTCCATATCGCCAAACTCTCGGACGATTATCTGACCGTCGAAAAGGACGTGTGCCTTATCAACGCCCCGCTGGAGGGTGGAGCGGTGGTCCATTACAAGGGCCTCTACTATGCCATCGGATCCGCCCTGACGGGCTGGAATCCCAATCCGAACAAGTATGCCACCTCGCGTACCCTGGAAGGCCCCTGGTCCGAATTCAAGGACATCGCCCCACCCGAGACGAAAACCTACGGCTCGCAATCCACCATGCTCTTGAAAGTCACCGGCTCCAAGACGACCACTGTGATCTTCATGGGCGACATCTGGAAGCCGCGCTCTCAATGGGACTCCCGCTACCTCTGGATGCCCGTCGAAATCGGCGACGGCAACCTCCGCCTCCCAGAGCCGAAGGAATGGACTCTGGACCTAGCGACCGGCGAGTTCGCAATCAAGAACTGAGGCTTGCCTGACCCTCGACAAACCGGACATGCTCAATCGCATCGTCTCCATGTATCTGGATTTTGCGTCAGGCCGCCGTCGAGAGTAGACTCGTGGCATCAGGATGAAACTGCGAAAGGAGAATCGTCATGAACTGGACACAGCTCTTGAAGAACGAGATCGAAAGCACTTACACAACCACCGCAAGACTTCTGGAAAGAGTCGATCCGAAGAGTCTCGACTGGAAGCCGGAGAGCGGCAGCAATTGGATGACCGTCCGCCAACTGTTGAAGCACATCGCTAATGCCTGTGGCGCGGGGTGCAAGGGATTCGTCTCCGGCGACTGGGGCCTGCCAGCGGGCATGAAGATCGAAGACCTGCCCCCGGAGGAAATGCTGCCGCCCGCTGAAAAGTTGCCCGGGGTGGAGAGTGTCGAGGAGGCCAAGAAGCAGCTCATTGAGGACAAAACCCTTGCCCTACAGATGATCGACCAAGCCGGCGAGCATGATCTGGCTCATCGACAGGTCGCTGCTCCCTGGGCTCCCGGCGTAGAATTCGCTCTCGGCCATCATCTCCTGCAGATGGTTCAGCATCTCGATCGGCACAAAGGGCAACTGTTCTATTACTTGAAGCTTCAGGGTCAGCCCGTCAATACCGTCGATCTTTGGGGCCAGTCCTAGCCGGGAGAAGGCGCTAGGTTACAGCGTCGCCATTTTCCCTCAATTGAGAGGCTTGCAGCTAACGGGACCATCTCCCATTGGGCATTCTGACCGGGCCGGGGTGGAAGAACTTCTCCGGCATCATCACTCCGTCCAAGGAGTTATTGCAACGTGCGGGAGGACTGATTAGAGTGGCTTCCCGTACAAGGAGTCAACCCATGGAAAGAAATACGCGCCTGGCACAACGAGTCCTGGCAGCCTGTTTCATCGCAACTCTGCTGTTCGCCTTGGCCGCAACAGCCCAGGCTCCGGCACGCGTGGTTGCCGTCGCCGATGTGCACGGCTCTGCCGCCGCTCTGGTGTCCATTTTGCAGCGGACGAAGATGATCGATGAGAACCGCCGATGGATAGGCGGTCCGGCGACTCTGGTACAAACCGGCGACGTGCTGGATCGAGGCGTAGGATCGCGTACGTGCCTCGACCTGGTGATGGGGCTTGAACGCCAGGCGGCCAAACAGGGCGGGAGAGTGATTCCTTTGCTCGGCAACCATGAAGTCATGAACCTCATGGGAGACGTCCGTTACGTAACGGCGGAGATCTACCGGACCTTTGCCACGGAGCAGTCCGAAAAGGTGCGCGAGCGGGCCTTCCAGGACTACGTGAAATTCCTCTCCGTTCACCGCAATCACGCCCACACGGCCGTCACCCCCAATGACGAGGCAACGCGCAAGAAGTGGATGGAGGAGCATCCGCCGGGCTTTTTCGAGTATCGCGATGCATTCGGCCCCAAAGGCAAATATGGGCGCTGGATCCGCAATCATCACGCCGTGGTTCAAGTTGACGATGGTGTTTTTGTGCACGGCGGATTAAGCCCGACGCTCCAATTTCGCGACGTTCCGGAGCTGGATCAACGGGTCCGCTCCGAACTGCCCGCCTTCGACTCCGTCTGGCGCACGCTTGTCGACAAGAAGATGATCTGGCACTACATGAAGCTGGCCGAGGCCGTGCAGTATGCGGGGGAGGAACTCAAGTGGCTGCAGGCGAGCGGCCAGGTTGACAAAGACAAAGCGGTACAGGAGATGCAGAAACTCGTCGGCTACAAGAGCTTGCTGGCCGCCTCTTCCGAGGGGCCGCTGTGGTACCGCGGACTGGCCCAGGAACCGGAAGAGAAACTGATGGGCGGAGTGAAAGCTCTGTTGGAGCGGCTGAAGGCGCTCTACATTGTAGATGGCCATACCGTTCTGTCAAAGTCGGATATCACGGTCCGTTTTGAAAACCACGTTTTCCTGCTCGATACCGGAATGCTCAAAGAAGAATACGGAGGCCGGGCAAGTGCGCTGGAGATCCAAAACGGGCGATTCACAGCATATTACGCGGATGCGGAGCCGAAAGTCCTTCCCTCACCTGCCGGGAGATCCGGTGGCAAATGATCTGAATTGATTTGGCGCGGCTGCGCGGGGAAGAGTTAGCCCGGCCCGGGTCACCCGCCGGCCGCTGGGCTCCGGGTCTGGTCTGCGGCTCCTGCCGCCGTATCGTTCCCCCGGCGAGCAGGAGAGGGCCAAGGAAACCGATGACAAGGTGCCGATCACGCCGGCCCGGATTATCGTGGGGCAGCCGGCGCTGATCTCGGCAGATTTTCTCAATTCAGGATCTGACGCAATTTCATAGCTTCCCTCCTGGGTATTGTTCCTCGTGTGTTGGCCGTATTCTGCGTCTGCAAGATACTGGATTTTGGGGCTTGGCACAATTCTCAGCTTTAAGAGTAATGGGCTCTAGTCGCAGTTGGGCCCCGGCTGGCGGCCGGGGCCTACTTCAGATTTTGAATATTGCAGATACGACCCCGTTTCGTGATAAATAATGGCCATGCGCTATCATTCATGGTTCAAATCCGGCTTTGCAAAATCATATGTTGCCATCCGGATAGCGGCGAGCACGCTCGGGCAGGACCTCCGCTACGCTTTTCGCGGCTTTGCGAAAAATCCCGGTTTCGCTTCGGCCGCGATCTTGTCCCTCGCCATCGGCATTGGCGCCAACACCTCCATATTCAGCGTTACGAACGCCTTGTTGTTCAACCCGCTTCCTTACAAAGACGCGGACCGGCTGACGATTCTCTGGAATCGCTCGCCGGGCTTGAACATTAGGGAAGATTGGTTTTCGACTGCACAGTACTTCGACATCAAAACCGCCCACAACGGCTTTGAGCAAATCGCGATCGCGATCGGCGGCAATATCAATCTGACGGGGGGCGGCGAGCCGGAACGGATAGGATACATCCGGGTCTCCTCCAATCTTCTGCCGATGCTCGGCATGGGGGCTATGGCCGGCCGCCTTTTCGCGCCGGAAGACGATGCTCCGGGCCGCCCGGCCACGGTCGTTCTGAGTTACGGCATGTGGGCGCGCCGCTATGGTTCCGATCCGAAGTTAATCGGCAAGCCGATTACGCTGAACGGACAGCCTTTCCAGGTGATCGGCATCATGCCGCGGTTGTTTTCCCTGCCGCGAGAAGTCCTGCCGACACTCGGCGGCGCCGAACAGGCCGACGTCCTGCTGCCGTTGCCTCTTCCTCCTACGGCGCGCCAGGTTCGCATCCGCGAAGATTACAACATCATGGGCAAGCTCAAGCCCGGTGTGTCGGTCCAGCATGCTCAAGCCGAGATGGATACGATTACGGCGCGTTTACGCCGGGATTATCCGGACCTGTATCCGCCGAACGGCGGCCTGACGTTCAGCATCGTGCCTCTGCTGGAGCAAGTCGTAGGCGACGTCCGCCGGCCTCTCCAGATCCTGTTGCTCGCGGTTGGATTCGTTCTCCTGGTGGCCTGCGCCAATATCGCCAATCTGCTGCTGGCGCGCGCCGTTGCCCGCAAAAAAGAGATCGCGGTGCGCGCAGCCTTTGGTGCAGGCCGCTCCCGTATCGTCCGTCAACTGCTCACGGAAAGCGTAGTGCTTGCTCTCTGCGGGGGTGCGTTGGGCATCCTCCTCTCCGCCTGGAGCCTGGGTTGGATTCATGTATTGGGACCCAAGAGCATTCCACGCATTCAGGACATCGGCATCGACGGCCGCGTGCTTGGGTTTACGCTGGTGATTTCCTTTTTCACAGGAATTCTTTTTGGCCTGGTGCCTGCCCTGCGGATTTCCCGGGTCGATTTGAACTCGACCCTCAATGAGGCGGGCCGGGGCTCGGTCGGTATCAACGCCTTGTGGGGACGCGGCCATAACGTGCGCAGGCTGCTCGTCATTTCCGAGTTGGCACTATCGATGGTGCTGCTCATCGGAGCCGGCCTTCTCATCCGCAGTTTCGCGAAACTGCAGAACGTGCATCCGGGTTTTAATTCCCGGAACCTGCTGACCTTCGGGATGACGCTGAGCGGCCGGAGGTATGGTAACCCGCAGGTAACGCTGGCAACCTATCGCAAGCTGTGGGAGAGCCTCGAACGGCTTCCCGGCGTAACTGCTGCCGGAGGCATCTCGACGCTGCCGCTGACCCAGGCTTTTGCCTGGACCCCCATCACGATCGAGGGACGCACTCCCCTGGCCGGCGAGAAATTCATCAACGCGGATGAGCGCATCGTCGGCGGGCGCTATTTTCAAGCGATGGAGATTCCTCTCTACCAGGGGCGGTTTTTCAACGAACAGGATACGGCCGCCAATCCCAGGGTCGCCATCATCGATGATAATATGGCACGACAGTTCTGGCCCGGCCAGCATGCGGTCGGCAAGCGCTTTCACCTGGTGCAATCCGATATCCCGTGGCACACCATTGTCGGCGTGGTCGGCAGGGTGAAACACGACACGCTCGACTCCGATCCGCGCATCGCCTTCTACCTGCCGCAAACGCAGGTTCCGACGCGGGCAATGACCGTCGTATTGAAAAGCTTCCCGGATCCGGCCCCGCTCTCCACCACGGTCAAGAAAGAGGTCCGTGATCTCGATCCCGATCTCCCGCTCTACAACATCCGCACGATGGAGCAGTTCGTCGACCAGTCCCTGGCACGGCGCCGATTTTCGATGCTGCTCCTGGGCATCTTCGCCGGCCTTGCGCTTGCGCTGGCGGCCATCGGCATATACGGTGTGATGGCGTATCTGGTAAGTCAGGGCACGCGGGAAATCGGCATACGTATTGCGCTGGGTGCTTCCCCGAACGGCATCCTGGGGCTCATTGTGCATCAGGCAATGGTCCTCGCGGCAGCCGGGGTGGCCATTGGCTTGGCCGGAGCCTTGGTGCTCACGCGTTTCATGGCGAGCCTGCTGTTCGGCGTCACCGCAACCGATCCCTCGACCTTCGCCGCGATCCCCGCATTGCTGGTATTGGTCGCGCTGCTTGCCAGCTACATTCCAGCCCGGCGTGCGGCTCAGGTTGATCCCATGGAATCCCTGCGGTGCGAATAGCCCCTCGCTCCTAAGATCGAACCGTACACCGGTTTTTTGACGTACCGTTCATTGTGGCCCGCCTCATCTCGAATGGCCTGCCGTAACCAGGGGCACATCTGCCGCATCCTTCAGAAGAGGATTCCCGATGCGTTTCTGGGCTAGAGACCGGTCACCTGTTCCGGATCAGGCTTTGGGGTAGCCGGATCTCTTTGAGTCGCGCGCGTCGAACCACCTCAGCAGGTAGTAGTTCGCAACGCCAACGACCGCCATTGCCGTCATGAACGCCGGGTAGGCGATCCGCCAGTTTTGCCCCCCGGTCATCATAGTCCATTCGGACATGCCCCCGATTCCTGCCAGCATAGTCAAGGGCATGAACACCGTCGTGATCAGAGTCAACCGCCTCACCACCCGGTTGGTTTTGTTCGCCACCATCGCCATCTGGTTATTGATCATGGAGAGGTGAATCTCCATGATCGTGGCGATCAGTTCCCTGCAGATCTCGATGACTTCGAAGAACTTGGCGAGGTGGTCATAGATATCGCGAAATTCGTAGATCGCTTTCTCAGTGATAAACGGCGAATCCCGGCGGCACATCTTGACTAGGATTTCCCGCTCGTAGACGAGGCTCTTGCGCAATACGAGCAGGTTGCGCCGGAGATGCATCAATTTCGCAGGCTCGAAATCTGCGCGCCCCTGCAATATCTCCTCCTCGGCGGTGTCCAACTGATCCTGCAGCATTTCGATGGCTGCGAACTTCTCATCGACGATGTCGTCCAGGATCACTTCCAGGAGGAAATCCGCCCCGCCGCGCGCCTGATCCAGATCACGCTGCACCGTTGTTTCCAGGCGCGCTGCCAAAGCATCTTCTCCGCGGCCGTGCGAATGAACACTTACCAGGAACTTCTCCCCGAGAAAGAAGTTGACCTCATCGACCACGGCGGCGCCGTCGGCGTGACGATAGCGGTTGAACAGGATGAAGGTGTGGTTA
>Ga0315274_10003113_pt1 | contig 24711 bp, 19 predicted proteins | sample YL17G02_20_MG_FD_203700 | JGI IMG/M metagenome (GOLD analysis project Ga0315274, IMG submission 203700) | Sediment microbial communities from Yellowstone Lake, YNP, Wyoming, USA - YL17G02_20 | ecosystem: Environmental > Aquatic > Freshwater > Lake > Sediment | place: USA: Wyoming | collected...
GGGCTTTTAGAGTCTCCTGGGTGTAGACATAGACCGTGACCTCTTTTTCAGAGGGTTCTTCACCGTTAAAAGCAACCGTCACCTGATGCCTGCCAATCTGCTGTGGTTTCGGTCTCCACAGGATGTAATCCTGGCCGTCCTTTCTTCTCAGTTTCATCCCCGAAGGACAAGGTCTCTTCAGGCGGACGCTGCACTTGGGCGGGCGGTCGATCTGGATCATGTAGATGTTATCGGTTGCTCTTCGATTGGGACGGTCGTTAATTTCCAGGAAGACCTTGCCCTCCTTATTCACTGCGACTTCCATGGCCACCAAGGCCAAAGCGCTGTCCTTGGCACGGAGCAGACAAGGCAAAGATATGCTTAATAGTACGAGGATGACGGACATCACGACCAGGAGTTCAAGGAGGGAAAAGCCTTTTCGTTCCATATCGGGTCCCCTTAAACTGCGATCGGTCTCTTTGTATCCGGCTTAGCCGGGCAAAGCCAGACAAGGCCCATACGCGATACACACACTCTTCCAGAGATGGCACACAACCGAAATCCGCCGCGTTGATATTAGGCTGGGGGCCGGCGGAATTCAAGGAAATCGTGGGAAGAAAACAGGCAAAAGAAGGCTGCAGCCTGGGAGGGAAAGGGAGGGAAAGGGGTCGCATCTGGTGGGTGGCAGTCACCAGATTGGCATGGACGGCGTACTACGCGATATCGTCGCGCACGCAGGAAAGGTCAGTTGGCTACCGCTGATGCGGCGCGGGGCAGACCTAATTCCTTGCTCACTTCGGCGAACTGCTCAACCGCGAAGTCCAGGTCTTGGCGCGTGTGGGCGGCGGAGACTTGGGTGCGGATTCTCGCTTGGCCTTTGGGGACGACCGGGAAGGAAAAGCCGATCACGTAGACGCCTTTTTCGAGGAGGCGCTGGGCCATTTCCTGGGCCAGGGCGGCGTCGCCGAGCATGACGGGTGTGATGGGGTGCTCGCCGGGCCGTACGGTCAGCCCCGTCTCTGTAATGTGCTGCCGGAAATACCGCGTGTTGTCCCGCAGGCGGTCGAGCAGGTCCGTCGAGCGGCTGAGCAATTCGAGCGCCTTGAGCGAACCAGCGGCGATGGCCGGGGCGAGGGTGTTGGAGAACAGATAGGGCCTGCTTCGCTGGCGGAGCATGTCGATGATCTCTTTGCGGCCGGAGGTGAAGCCGCCGCTGGCACCGCCGAGGGCCTTGCCAAATGTTCCCGTGATGATGTCCACGCGTCCCATGACGCCGCGATATTCGGGCGTCCCCCGCCCCGTGGCTCCGATGACGCCGGTGGCGTGGCAGTCGTCGATCATGACCATCGCGTCATACCGGTCCGCGAGGCCGCAGATGTCGTCCAGTCGGGCGATGTAGCCGTCCATGGAGAACACGCCGTCGGTGGCGATCAGGCGAAACCGCGAGGGCCGCACCACCTTGAGCTGCTCTTCGAGGTCTTTCATATCGCTGTTGTTGAAGCGGAGCCTCTGGGCCTTGCACAGCCTCACGCCGTCGATGATGCTGGCGTGGTTCAACTGGTCGCTGATGATCGCGTCTTGCTCGCCCAGGAGGGTCTCGAACAGGCCGCCGTTGGCGTCGAAGCAGGAGCCGTAGATGATCGTGTCCTCCGTCCCGAGGAATTTCGTGACGGCCGCCTCCAGGTCCTTGTGAATCTGCTGCGTGCCGCAGATGAATCGGACGGAGGACAGTCCGAATCCCCATTTCTCGTAGCTCTCGCGAGCGGCATGGACCACCTCCGGATGATTCGCCAGGCCCAGGTAGTTGTTGGCGCACAGGTTCAGCACACGCCGGCCCGCGGACGTGGTGATCCAGTTGCCTTGCGGGCTGGTGATGATGCGCTCCGGCTTCTCCAGTCCGGCGTCTCGAATCTCCGTCAACTGGCCACGCAGATAGGTCTTCATGCTCTGGTACATGCCGGCATCCTTTCACGCAGTTCTCAGTGGTCAGTTCTCAGTTCACAGACTTCTGCCAACTGACAACTGTGAACTGTCAACTGGCCTCGCTCCAGGTCAATACGACTTTGCCCGAGTTGCCGGACCGCATCGCGTCGAAGCCTTTTTGGAATTCCAGGTAGTGATAGCGGTGCGTGATCAGCGGCGAGATATCCAGGCCACCCTGGATCAGCATCGTCATTTGGTACCAGGTCTCGTACATTTCCCGGCCGTAGATGCCCTTGATCGTCAGGCCGTTGAAGACGACGAAGTCCCAGTCGATCTCCGTGCGGGGCAGGATGCCCAGCAGCGCGATCTTGCCGCCGTGCGCCACATTGGCAATCATATCGCGCAGGGCCTCGGGGCTGCCGGACATTTCCATGCCGACATCGAACCCTTCCTTCATCCCGAGCTGCTCCTGCACCTCCTTGATACAGGTCGTCCGGACATCGACGGCCAGCGTCGCCCCCATCCGTTTGGCAAGCTGCAGGCGGTAGGGGTTGACGTCGGTAACGACGACGTGGCGGGCGCCCACCCGCCGGGCGATGCCCGCCGCCATGCAGCCGATCGGGCCCGCCCCCGTGATGAGCACGTCCTCTCCCACGAGATTGAAGCTCAGGGCCGTGTGGGCGGCGTTGCCCAACGGATCGAAGCAACTAAGGACATCCGTCGGGATGGAAGCGTCACAGTACCAGATATTCGTCACGGGCACGGAGATGTATTCCGCGAACGCACCGTCGCGGTTCACGCCGATCCCGCGCGGCGCGTTGCACAAATGCCGCCGACCGGCAAGGCAATTGCGGCACCGGCCGCACACAACGTGGCCCTCGGCGCTGACTAAGTCGCCCACCTGGAAATCGTGGACGTTGCCGCCGATCTCGACGATCCTGCCGACGAACTCGTGCCCGATGACCATGGGCACGTGGATCGTCTTCTTCGCCCAGGCATCCCAGTTGTAGATGTGAACATCCGTGCCGCAGATCGAAGTCTTGGACACCCGGATCAGGACGTCGTTGATGCCGATTTGAGGCTCCGGAACGTCCGCGAGCCACAGGCCGGGCTCCGATCGGCTCTTTACAAGAGCTTTCATGCCAAGTCTCCCAGGTCATAAGAACGCAAAGCTGAATCTGAATCGCCCCACACCCGGGGGCACCTCGACGCCAAGAGCACGTTGCTCTTTTTGAGGCTCCCTATGATACCAGCGGCGCCGCGTTCCAGCAAAGGTCTCTGCCCAGATTGCCCACTCCGGCGGACCCGTGCTGCTGCGGTATTTCTTTGCCGGACCGGCCCCATAGGGTATAATAGTGATGACTGTTCGCCCTTGTGGGCAATAGCAGACGCGAGCACAACAACCTGTTAGGGAGGTGAGACCATGACAACCAGGCGAGGCGCCTTCACGTTGATCGAGTTGCTCGTCGTCATCGCGATCATCGCGCTGCTGATGTCGATCCTGATGCCAAGCCTTAACAGAGCGAGGAAACAGGCGCGGGCGGTGGCATGCTTGTCGAATCTCAAGCAGTGGGGCTACATCTGGCACATGTACACGGAGGACAGCAACGGCAAATTCAATACGGGCGGCAGCACGGGCGGCGACGCAGCGAACGACTGGCTGGTGCTGCTGATGCCTTATTATCAGGATCGGGGCAGGCTGACGCTATGCCCGGCGGCGACATTGCCGATGGTCTCGCCCGGCCAGTTCGCGTTCCGCGCCTGGTCGTGGGACCGGCAGGGATGGGCCAATCTCAAACAGAAGGAGACGCAGGACTGCGGCAGCTACGGCGAGAACGAGTGGATTTGCGATCGCCCGCTGGCAGAGTACTGGAAGAGCCGCAACAACATCAAAAAACCGGATACCGTGCCTCTGTTCTTCGACTGTGGGTACGTCGATGCCTGGCCCAACGCCAACGCGGGGCCGCCGCCGTTCGAGGGGGACATGTCCGGCTTCAACGAGTGGGCCATCCTCTGCATGAACCGCCACATGGGCTATGTGAACTACCTGTTCACGGATATGAGCCAGCGCAAAGTGGGGCTCAAAGAATTGTGGACCTTGAAATGGAACCGGCCATTCGTGACGTCCAACGCGTGGACGCGAGCCGGAAGCGTGACGCCCGACGATTGGCCCGATTGGCTGAGGCCGTTCAAGGACTACTAGGGGAACCGGCTCCTGGCGCTCCTCCGCACGGCATCCACGCGTGCGACGCCTCGACGAAGAAAAATCCTTGTTTTTTTCCTGGTGACAAGTCCCAGCGTGCCTGGTAGGATGCGATTGGAGACCCAGCCGTGTGGCGGCCGTAAGAGCGATTATTCAGGTAGACCGTAAAGCCTTCAAGCCCCCGCGTAGTCTCGCTTCCTCTCCCTCATCAAATCGCGGGGGCTTCCTTTTATTCTGCGTCGAGTTTGACGAGGAGTTTCTCTGAGGCATTGGCGGAGGCGTAGATCTGTGTCACTTTCTTCAGGGCCTCGCCGCTGCAGCCCCGCAGGGTCAACAGCCGTGGCGCCAGCATGCCGAACGCATCCGGGATGTCGCACACTCGCAGGACGTTCAGGAATTGAGGGGCGCTGGCATCCATGTGGGACACAGGCGGGTTGACGGCGATCACGCCGGCAATCGCGGGCACCCACAGAGCGGCGTAGGCCGCCAGGACAGCCGCAGGACCTTCGCCAGCCACATAGACAGGTACGTTCTCAATGTGCTCGGGGAGCAGACAGCGGGTAGCGGCGACAATGTCCCAGACGCGTCCGGCATCCACGGTGCGCCCCAGCAGGACATGCGACCGCTCGACGTAGTTCGGCGGATTCTTGCGCGTCCACCGTGTCTCGTCCACGCCGCGAGGGGCACACACGTACACCCGGTCACCTAGCTTGCTGATCCGGCGTATGAACCCCTTGATATCCTCATTGGGATCGGCATTTCGCACGACGATCAGGACGCGAGTTGGCGTCTCGGTGGGTCCTGGTCCAGCCGCATGTTCGACATGAATCCTGATCCCTTCCTCCGAGACAAGCCACTGCCCCGCTGACTCGGGCCGGGCCGGTGGAATTTGCTCAGGGAAATATCCGAACGCGACGCGGCGAAGCTCCGCCAGAATCGGGGCTCGCCATGCCTCGTACTGCCCCTTTTGTGGCGGCTCGACCTTCGTCATCGGCACGAAATGCCGGTCAATGGTCGTGTTCAGCTCGTCCTTCGGAATATCGGAGTCGTTGGGGAAGACGCGGAGCTTCTCCGGGGCGATCGGATGCTTCTGATTATCGCCGGAGCCGGTCACGAGATCGACTTCGCCGTCCTCGACCACACGAGGGTCGTTCTTCAGGTGCATGTTGATGAAGCGGTACGCCGCCTGGCGGATGTCCTTGCGATAGGCGTGGCCGCCGATGCTGACGAAGGTGTCGACGAAATCCCCTGCCCCGTACAGACTGTAGAGGCGTTCGAGCCGATTGATCACCCGCTGGTTCGCATCCATGGGGAAGATCGAGTCCTGGTCGCTATTGGTGAACAGCAACGCCCGAGGCGCGATGAGGGCGGCAATGCGGGTCCACGGCCACTGGAACGTGTTGTAGAGGAACATGCAGTCGCAGTGGCCGTTGACGACGCGGTTGGAGACATAGGACGGCAGGTCCGCCATACCGCTGACGGGCACGGTGACCTTCGCCCGCTCGTCGGCGGCCGCGATCCAGAACGTCGCCGCCCCGCCCCCGCTGATGCCGGTGACCGCGATCCGCTGCGGGTCCACGTCCGGCCGACCGATCAGGTAGTCGATGCCCCGGATGCCGTTGAGGCACTCGACGCCCGCCGGCGTATAGCCGCGTGAATGCCACCACCAGCGGCCCTCGCGATAGGTACCGTGATGGATGGCGGCGATCTCGCCCAACTGTAGCGTGTCGAGAGTGAGGCAGACATAGCCATGACGGGCGAACCAGATGCCGTGAGACTGGTAGGCGGTCTTGTTGCCGTTGCGCCCGCAGAAGGAATGGCCGCAGACATAGAGTACGGCAGGCAGCCGCTGACCCGCTTCCACGTGCGACGGCCGGTAGAGATTGCCCGTGACATACAGCCCCGGCATGCTCTGGTAGTGCAGCATATCGACGACGTAGCCGTCGCCTTCCAAAGTCCCCGTGATCGTGGCCTGCAGCGGAGTCTTTTCCGGCATGGGCCACAGCCCCAGCATGTAAAGGTATTCCTGCTTGTACGTTGGGCGGAGCTTCTCCCACTTTTCGCGGGACTCGATATCCTGCGCGAACTTCTCGTGAATTCGCTGGGCTTCACCCTTGAGGTACTGCTGGATCATTTCGTCGCCAGGCTGACCCCGGTCCGCCGTTCCGTATTCCTGGCCCAATCCGAGAGAGCCGATCATACACGTGATGGCGGAGAGCAGGATAGTCACTCGCAGAGGCTGCATGGTTTGACCCTTTCCACAGAACGAAATAATCGAGGCGTCGAATGTAAGAATTGTAAGGGGTCCGTCCTGCCGCCGCAACAGGTGTCTGCCCCGATCAACCCTGACAGTTGAAGCAGCGTTCCTGCGGCGGTATCGTATGAGAAACCTGTGTCTTGACTTTCGGAGCATAAGACGATGAACTCAACTGCACGACTTGCCTTCGCGTTTGCTGTGGCCCTCCTGCTGACCGGGAATACGACAAGCGCCCAGCCATCCAGCCTCGTACTGAAACCCGACGCGTTCAAGCACTACGTCGATCAATTCAACAAGGACGACGAGGAGCTATACGCCCAGCACATCCCCAACGAGCAGGCGTGGGCGTTCCTCAAGGAGAATATCCCACTGTTCGAGTGTCCCGACAAAGACATCGAACGGACGTACTATTTCCGCTGGTGGACATACCGCAAGCACATCAAACAGACGCCGGACGGATTCGTCATCACGGAGTTCCTGCCGCCGGTTGGCTGGGCGGGCAAGCACAACACGATCAACTGCGCTGCAGGACATCATTTCTACGAAGGACGGTGGCTCCACGATCCCAAGTATCTGAATGACTACGCCGTCTTCTGGTTCCGCAAGGGCGGCGCCGTGCGGAGCTACAGCTTCTGGGCCGCTGATGCCCTGTGGGCAGGGTATGAGGTGAACGGAGACAGGGACTTCGTGACCGATCTGCTGGGCGACCTTGTCAGAAACTATGAGGATTGGGAAAAGGACCGCATGGAAAGCGATGGGTTTTTCTGGCAGATCGACGACCGAGACGGCATGGAGGTCTCCATCGGCGGCAGTGGCAAGCGGGCGACCATCAATTCCTACATGTATGGCGATGCGATAGCCATTGCGAAGATCGCCTCGCTGGCCGGCCAACAGGAGGTTGCCACCCAGTTTCAGGAGAAGGCCCGGAAGGTCAAGCAATTGGTGGAGACCAAGCTGTGGGACGATCAGGCTCAATTCTTCAAGACCCTGCCCCGCGACAAGCAGAGCCTCGTGGACGTGCGGGAGCTGCACGGCTATACGCCCTGGTACTTCAACCTGCCCGGCGACGGGTACGAGCAGGCATGGAAAAAACTGATGGACCCAAACGGTTTCTATGCCCCATTCGGCCCGACCACGGCAGAGCAGAGGCATCCTCGTTTCGCCATCTCGTACGAGGGCCACGAATGCCAGTGGAACGGCCCAAGCTGGCCCTATTCCACCTCCGTCACGCTCACTGCCATGGCGAATCTGCTCAACAACTACAAACAGGACGTTGTCACAAAGGCGGATTTCCTCGACCTGCTGAGAATCTACACGAAATGTCATCAGCTTATGCGTGAGGATGGGCAGGTCGTGCCCTGGATCGATGAGAACCTCAATCCCCACACCGGCGACTGGCTCGCCCGCACACGACTGAAAAGCTGGAAGAATGGCACGTGGGACGCGGGCAAGGGCGGCAAGGAACGTGGCAAGGACTACAACCACTCGACCTACTGCGATCTCATTATCAACGGGCTTGTGGGTCTGCGCCCTCAGCCGGATGATACCATCGAAGTGTGCCCCCTGCTTCCCGTAGACACGTGGGACTGGCTCTGCTTGGACAACGTGCTCTACCACGGCCGGATCGTTACCATCGTATGGGACAAGACCGGCGAGAAGTATGAGCGAGGCAAGGGGCTGCGCGTTTTTGCCGATGGCCGCCAGATCGCTGAGACCGACTCGCTCGAACGAGTGACCGCGAAGCTCCCTTCCGCCGGGACATCCGCGGGCTGGGTGAAGTACCGGGGCAATCCTGTCCTCGGACGCGATCTCGGCACCTGCTTCGACGTGGCGATGCTGCGGGAGAATGACATGTATCGCATGTGGTTTTCATGGCGGCCGAAGGAGTCTGTCGCATTGGTGGAGAGCCCGGATGGGATTCACTGGAGCCGGCCGCAGATCGTTCTGGGCCCCAACCCGAGCACCGGCTGGGAGGGCCGCATCAACCGGCCCGCCGTGATCAAGCGCGACGGCATCTGTCACATGTGGTACACGGGCCAGAGTCCCGACCGATCCTGGATCGGGTATGCGACCAGCCCGGACGGGCGGGTGTGGAAACGCGTCTCGGACAAGCCCGTCCTGTCGCCAGACCAGCCGTGGGAGAACGTGGCCGTCATGTGCCCGCACGTGCTCTGGGACGAGAAGCAGCAGCTCTACCGGATGTGGTACTCGGCCGGCCAGCAGTACGAGCCCAATGCCATCGGATACGCCACCAGCCCCGACGGAATGAACTGGACGAAACACAAGAGCAATCCGGTGTTCGCCGCCGATCCGGCCAACAAGTGGGAGCAGCACAAAGTCACCGCATGTCAGGTCATCCCGGCCGGTGAATGGCATATCATGTTCTACCTCGGCTTTCGCGATGAGAACCGCGCCCAGATCGGCCTGGCCCGCTCGCGAGACGGCATCACCAACTGGCAGCGCCACCCGGCCAACCCGATCATCTTCCCGACGGAAGACGCCTGGGATGGGGACGCCTGCTACAAACCCTTCGCGATCTTCGACCGCGAGAGCGATCGCTGGCTGCTCTGGTACAACGGCCGCAAGGGAAACATCGAGCAGATCGGCCTAGTGATCCACCCCGGCTACGACCTTGGATTCCCTCCGCAATAGAAGCGGTGGCATGATGCAGAAGAAAGCAAGGCCGGGCGAATGACCCCGGCCTTTTTCCTGTCTGGATGTGGACGCGCCAGCACGTCACGGCGACTGCGGAAGCTGCATGAGCTGCTCGGCGGAAAGGCTCTTTGCACTCAGGTCCCCGAAGACAACCCTGTACTGCTCCTTCGACTCGGTCCAGGACATGAGCACCTTCCCGGCATCCTGCCGGGTCACGGTGTCGCCGTGGTATTGCGCGCCGCGCTTCTCCCTGTTCAACTTATCGTAGAAGACAGTGGCGAAGAAGATGTCCATGAGCATCTGGTCCTTCTGGCTTTTCGGGGTGTCCGTCAGATTCGAGCCGAGTCGGTTCGTATCGATCTCTTTCAGTGTGCTCTTCGTCTCCAGGCTGGTCGGGTACCGCCCGCCGGACAGCTCTGCATACGTGCGCAAGCCCAGGAGAAGGTCCTTCTCGTTGATGCGGAGCATCCGGCCGATCATGCCCCTCTTGGCCGGAGGAATATCGGCTCCCATGACCACGGCCTCATCGATAGCTCGATCAACATCGTCCGGCTCTTTCGACACATTCTGCAACCGGCAGCCGATCGCAAAGGCGGCGACTCCCACAATCACAGCAGTAAACGCGATTGCTATGGTCTTCATAGAGGCTTCCTTCAACAGGATTGGCTTGCGGGAAGCTGTCGGTCAGCCGTCTTGACTGACTGGCCGGCCATTGCCGCCACAGTTGCGAAAACCGCGTTAACTGCGTTGACGGCAAGGTCGGGATTGGAATTGCCAAGGAAGCTGAGAAAGCCGAGGAAAGCCAGGAAGCCCAGGTACTTTTTCTTCCGAGGGTCAATCGCGACTTTCACCCTGGCTCTGTCAAAGGGGATGAACACCCCGAGCGAGACGATGGAAGGGAGCGATAGCCAGGCGAGGCGTGTCAGCTCGCTGTGACTTGTCCCTGTAAAGGCCAGGAAGCCCAGGAAGCCGAGGAACCCAAGTGCCCCAAGGAAACGGCCGTTGTTTGCTCTTTCAGTGCTCATCGTTTCTCCTTCTCTCGAACATGGCCTTGTCCACTTGTGTTGCGGAGCATGGCGTCTGAGGTTACTTCTTGTTCGAATCCGTCTCGCCGGCTTTCAGGTAGTCCTTCGCGGGCATGAGGCTATCGACCAGCTTGTGGAGTTCCTCGTCGCTGACCGGACCATTGATCGCCAAGGCCGGGAATGTCCCTGCGGGCGATTCGAAGACATAGCCGATGCGATCCTCGGAGGGCGGGTCCTTGATGCTGGCCTGGGCGCTTTGCAGCAGGATCTGGGCGAACCACTTCTGCGGCCCGCCGCCCCAGACCTTGAAACCGTTCGGGGACGTGTAGACCACATGGCCGGCCCGGACGACCTGGCCCAGCATCATGTTGTACGTCGGGGATTGGACCAGGACCAGGTGCCGGCCATCCTCGGCGCGAGCGGTCATGATGAACATCCGCCCGCCCATGCTCGCCGGGTCGATGCAATCGGTGATCTCGATGGCGCCGGTCCACGCAGGCTTGGTCGAGAAGACATAGGTCTCGAACTTGGCCCGGTCCACCATGTGCCGGACTGAGACATTCTGCACGATCATGTCCGCCGTGACGGAGACCTTCTGATCTATCGTAGCAGTTCCTTCAATCTCCGCGAGGTTCCAGGAAACTCCTGGCGCCTCGACCCGTTCCGTCAAGACCCGGCGGATGACTAACAGCGTCCGCCCCAGGAGCACGAACTCCTTCTCGGCAATCGTCTTATCCTTGTCACGAACCTTGAACAGGAAGTAGCCTTGCAGTTGCCCATTCGGATCGGGCATGCCCACTGTATAGATGTGGGCCGGCTCGCCATCGGCGAGCGTGCCTTCCTCGACCTTCTGCACCATGGAGTCGTCCTTCGCCAGAGCGGTTGTCAGGCCGGCGGCCAGACCGAGATACTCGGCGGGACTCTGCGGCGGTTTGAAACCGGTCGCCAACGCCTGCTTGCTGACCTGAGTTACACCGTCCGGTGTCACATTCGCATCGTAGATGAAGCGGCCGTCGTAGGAATTCCCGAAGACCACAGCGTCACCGGTTTTCAGCACCCGGGTGAAGCGGCCTGTCACCGGATCGTACCACGAGTGGTCCGTCACCACGTACGACTCGGGTGCGAGGTTCATCTTCAGTTGATTGAACCGCAGCGAGCCATCGGGTTTCACCGACATCATCGGCAGCCAAGCATAGGGGAGACTCGGCTCAGCACCGGCGGGCTCCACGACGATCTCGTTCTGGATGTGGATGATCTCCGTTCCGGCAAAAAGGGCTTCCTCGCCCGCACAAGCCTTCGCCAGAAGCGCCCAACGCGGGGATTGCTTGTGATCGCCGAGTTTCGATATGCCAAGGAGTCCCGCGGCGACGGCAATCACCGCTGCCACGGCTATTTTTGTGATTGGGCTTAGCATGATTCTTCTCCATTCGAAAGCCCGCCGAAAGTCCGGCCGGGCGATTATCCTTGATTCTCCGCTGTTCACCGCCGCAAGAAGGCCATTCCTGGCCGACTGCAGCAGTGACTCATCCGCCGAGAGGCCCTTACGCCCCCCGGCAGATTGCAGCAGCCGTTCAAGCTGCTTCAGCTCCGCGCGGCACTGGTCGCACTCGGCCGTATGTGCGGTCACCTCCGACCGCTGCTGCTCGGTCAATTCGCCGAGCACCAGGCTCACGAGTTGATCTTTCATATGCTCATGGTTAGCCATATGTCACCGCCGTAGTTATCTCAGGTACTCGCTCAGCTCGCGGGCCAGGTGCTTCACGGCCCGGTGCAACAACACGCGAACGCTGTTCTGCGAGCAGCACAGGGTTTCCGCTATTGCCGAATGGTCCAGGCCTTCGATCCTGGAAAGGACGAACACGTCGGCCTGTCGCTTCGGCAGCTTGGCCAGAGACTCCGTCAGCTTCTTCTGAAGGTCCTGAAGTCTCAGGGCCGCATCGGGGTCCGAGCCGGGACTTTCAGGCTCACAGCCCTCCGGCGCCTCTGCCACCGGCCTGCGGGCCCTGGCCAATTCCAAGGCCTTGCGGACGGTCACGCGGTAGAGGTACGGACCCCAATTCACAGTGCCATCGTAGCTATGCCACCGCCGCCAGATGGCCAGAAAGACCTCCTGGTAGACGTCTTTGGCCGTATCCGGGTCGCCCAAGACCCGCAAGGCGACGTTCAAAACGTCCCGGCCGTGGTCGTTCACCAGCTTCTCAAACCGGATATCAGACACGTCTTCACGTTCCTAACTGAGACAGTTCCTTGAATCCAAGGCTCGGCTGCAGCCGCAGAGATCTCTATCCACATAGAGGGCCGCATTTCCCGCGCATTAACGGAAAAGTTGATTTTCTCGCATTCTAACCGCGGCCCCTCTCCCCGCGCAGCAAAAAGGCCGGGCTCCGCCGCCCGGCCTGTGCAGGACTGATGATGTGGGACGCCTTCTTAATAGGTCTCTATCTTCGCACCCTCCAGCAGCTTCTCGCCATCGAAGGTATCCGGCGGGAAGTCCCCTTCTTCCAGCACCTGCACGTCGATGTTCCAGTTGGCTCCTCCTCTGACCGTGCCTCGCTCCGGGTCGGGATAGGTGACCAGGATTCGCTTCGTTGCATACCACTGGCCCTCCGGCAGGCGTGTGAAACCCGAGTACTCGTACTCCCTTTCCTTCTCCCACCGGCCTGACCGCTGTTTCCACCAGATCCATCGAACGCAGATGGAATCGTGCTCCGGGTCGAGGTAGAAATCCTGGTGCCTGTCAGCGCCACCGGTCCTCAGACCGATGTACCTGCTCAATTCCTCGGGGGCATCGCGGATCATCTCGAAGCCGGCGGGATCGTTCTTCGCATACGGCCACTGTTCCTCGATCGGCTTGCTCGACAAGGGCAACCCGTCTCTGCCTTGCAGCCGCAGGACCCTGGTCTCGTTCCGGGAATCGGGGTAGACGGGATGTACATAGTGCCGCGTGTAGGTCCGCTCGCCATCGGACATGTACGTGGAAATCGGCGGCTGAGTCTGCGTCCAGTTCAAAATGTCCTGTGCCTGTGCCGGCAGCGCCAAGTGATGTTGCGGGTGCATGTCCGGGGGCAGGTTGAAGTAACGATCCATGCGTATCTTCCCGCCGTCGCGCCAGGTCACGTCGACCTCGCTTTCTCTCGTGTTGTCCCACACGACGACGCGATAACGGGCGGGGAACCGCGCCAAAGCGGTTTTGGCGGTGTCAAACAGCTTCTCTACCGGGGGTGCAGGGACCTTGTCGTAGTTCTTCACGATGGGCAGGTCCCGCGGCACGGCGAGGTCATAGATGCTCGCCGGACCAGTCTGGGGGAAATCAAAAGCGCCAGTTTTGGACTCACGCTTCTGATCCTTGCGTTCAGCCAGTTGCAGGCGTTCCCAGATGGTCAGGGGCAGCCGTGTCTTGGGGTCCGCCCAGATCTGCTTGATGAGCAATCGCCGGCCTGCCACATCATTGTAGTAGCAGTCGAACCTGATCAATTGCGTGCCGCCTGTCTGGTCAGGATGTCTCTCCACTTCCCAGTCCCTCGTTCCGCCATGCTCGGCCATCGTCTCCCATGATCCGATCACGGACTCCCAGGCCGTCTTCGGCTCCCACGGAGGAATCACATCGTCCTTGTAGATGACCGGCCTGTCCTCAGAGATGTGCTGACCAAAGGTGGGATGATAGACCCGCCTGATATTCCGGGCGTGATCTACAGCAACGTACCGGCCGTTCCACTGCTTGAAATAGGAGTCTCCCGTTTGCAGGTTCGACCATTGCTCGTCTCCATCGTCGTACTTCACGTGGACCCATCGCTGGGCGAGGAAAGCGGTGCGCACATCGCCCCAGGCTATGCCTGTCCCTTTCGTAGAACCACCCAAGTGCTCCATAATGATGAGCAGGGCAATGACGACCGCCGCGGCTATGGATAGCTTTGTGATCGAGCTTCTCATAATCAATCTCCTTATGCGAAGGCCCGCCGAGACTTGGTCGGTCGCTTTGAGCCTGGCATTCTGTTCGCGAATGATTCGGTTCATGACATCGTTTTCAAGGTCGCTTTGAGCCAGCGCCTTGCCGTTGTTGACCAGACGCTGTTGAAGGGTCTGCAGCTCCTCCAGCTCCGCCCGGCACGTCTGGCACTGTCCCAGGTGCTCCAGGACGGCCTGCTTCTCGGGCCCCTCGAGCAATCCTTCCAGATGCACCACCAACAGTTCTCCGCATTCTGCGCAGTTCATTATTGCACCTCATTTGCTGTCTGCCCCTGCTGCAGGGCTTCACGCAGCAAGGTGTAGGCCCGGGACAGTGTCTTCGTAACCGTGCCCAGAGGCATACCGAGCTGTTCGGCGATCCCGTTGCATGATAGTCCGCCGTAGTATCGCAACAGGACCACAGTCCGATACGCCTCGGGCAAAGTAGTGACCGCCGTTTCGAGAGCGTAATCCTGGGAGAGTTCCGGCTCCGGCGCCTCTTCGCACAAGACGCGGACGGACTCGCGCTTGCGGCGGATGATCTCCTTTCGCTGCTGCTCCTTCGCCACAAGGTCGGCAATCCCGAGCAGCCAGGCGAAGAAGGACTCCGGCTTTCTCAGCTTGTCCATCTTGAAGTAGGCCCGCACCAGGGTCTCCTGGGCAGCCTCCTCGGCCTGGTCTCGATTGCCCAGCCTGCCGGCCAAGTGGGCCAGCAGGACCGGTTGGTACCGCTGAACGAGGTGGCGAAAATCATCCGGATGGCCATCCAGACATCGCTCTACGTAATACCTGTCAGTTTCCGTCATGAGACACCTCAACAGACTCCCAAGATTACCGTTCTCGTTATATAGTGCGTCTCCAGGCAATCTTGCGACAGAAAACAAGAGGAAGCGAAAGAATCTGAAGAATTGCGGGAGGGAATGCGGACACGATCGCCCATAGAGAAGGTCCGGGCGAGGAATGCTCGCGGCCGGCTATCGCTCGTAGCCCTCATCGACTGGCAGGTCCCGGCCGGAAGCCGCCTGCTTGGACAACGCGTCACAGACTTCGTTCCACTGATGTCCGGCGTGGCCCTCGATCCAGATGAAGGACACCGTGTGACTCTGACAGGCCTCCAGCAACCGCTCCCACAGGTCCACGTTGACCGCCTTGTCCGTCTTGTTCCTGCGCCACCCGTTCGCCTTCCACCGTTGCACCCAGCCGAGGCGCATCGCATCGACCAGGTACTTGGAGTCGCTGTACAGCGTGACCGAGCAGGGACTCTTGAGGGCCTCAAGACCCACGATGGCCCCCATGATCTCCATGCGGTTGTTGGTAGTCTGCCGGAATCCGCCGCTGAGGCGCTTCTCATGCTCGCCGTAGCGGAGTACGACGCCATAGCCGCCGGGGCCAGGGTTGCCAAGACACCCCCCATCCGTGTACATGCTGACGTTCTTTTTCTGATCCTGCATCTGCCGCGACATTCTCCCGGCCCGTTCAATTCTCGTCAATCATCTTACAGGCGTGAGATCGGCTCGTCCTGGCGATCGGAACGCCGTGCGGTATAATCGCGAGTTCGTTGCAGTGGAGAATGCCCAATGTACGTGACTGACATGAACAAAGATACGATGTGCCTCACCAGGTCCGGCAACCGGATCTACTGGCTGCTCACGAGCGAGATCGGGACGCCCCATTTCGAGCTGCGCTACATCGAGATCCCGCCGGGCGGGAAGAGCAGTCTCGGCAGCCATCCGCACGAGCACGAAGTGTTCATCGTGAAGGGCAAAGGCGTAGTGAAGGGGCCTGACGGCGAGACCCGCCTGACGCCGGGTATGGCCGTCTTCGTGCCGGGCAATGAGCTCCATCAGTGGATCAACGCCGGGGAGAAGGAGCCGTTCGGTTTTGTGTGCGTGGTGCCCAAGGGGGCTGAGGCCGAGTCCAAGCCGACGTGCTAAGTGGCTCAATCAACGGGACCTATGAGAAAAGACAAGAACAGGCTGGCGGTGCAGTTCGGGGCGGGCAATATCGGCCGGGGGCTCATGGGTCAGCTCTTTTGGGAAGGCGGTTTTGAAATTGTCTTTGTCGACGCCAACGCGTCACTCGTGGAGCAGCTTAACAGGCAGGGCCGCTATCCTCTGCGTCTGCTGGACGCGTACTCCAGGAGCATCCGCGAGCTGACGATCAGCGGCCTCAGGTCACTCGACACAGGCGACCAGACGGCAATCGCAGAGGCAGTTGCTCGAGCCCGGATCGTAGCCACGGCGGTGGGCATGGCGAACCTCGATGCGATCTCGCCGCTGCTGGCGGCGGGCATTCGTCAGCGATTCGCATGTAAGGCTGGACCGCTCGATATTTACCTCTGTGAGAACATGCTCGGTGCTGCCGCCATGCTCTCGGAGAAAGTCATGAGTCTCCTCGATGGGCCGGCGAGGGCCTGGGCCGAGGGCAGCATCGGTTTTGTGGGGACAAGCGTCGCCCGCATTGTGGGCGGTTCTGGCGTGCGGTCAGCCCAGGATGACCCCCTGTCAGTCGTCGCGGACGCACATCGTGACATCCCCTACGACGGCAAAGCGACCTGCGCGGGCGAGCCCCGGATCGAGGGGTTCCATCCGGTGGGCAACTTCAAGGCCGAAGTGGAACGTAAGATCTTCACGCACAATGTCGGCCACGCCGGCCTCGCATATCTCGGGTATCTCAGGGGCCATACGTATATCCATGACACCTTTGACGATGATTTCGTGCGGTCGGTTTTCGACGGGGCCCTCGACGAGACGACGGAAGCTCTCCTGCGACGATACCCAGCCGATCTCGACCGGCGCGAGCACCTGGAGATTCGCAAGGACGTCCGGGTGCGGTTCGGCAACCCGCTCCTGAAGGACGGGATCACGAGGGTCGCCAGGGACCCGATTCGAAAGCTCGCCCGCGACGACCGCATCATCGGGGCCGCCCAGTTGTGCCGGTCCCAGGGCGTCGCGCCCGACCACATCGCCACGATCTGCGCCGCCGCCCTGTGCTACGATTGCCCCGACGACCCCCACGCCGGGCGCTTGCAGGCAATGATCCAGCAGCAAGGCGTGCGGGAGGTACTCACGCAAATATCAAGCGTTTCGCCGGCCAGCGACTTCGGACAGCAAGTAGTCGCACAGTACCACTTGCTCCGCTCGCAGACATAGGTCCTATCTGTCCTATAGGTCCCACGCAGTTTTCCTCACGGCAGCCGGATCACTTGCCAACCTTCGGTGCCGAAGCGGATGTCCCTCTCGACGAATTCCCAGATGACGACCTTCTTGCCGTTGAGCAGGCCGGGCCGGCTGGCCAACTGCTGGCGCACGAGGGTCGAGGCGCCGCCGTCATTGACCACGGAGGTCACGGCGAAGCCGAGATTGTGCGCCAGGTGGGCGATGAAGCCGCCGCTGCCGGGCTCGTCCCGCTCGAAGATCCGCAGGAAGCTGTCGCCGAGGACGAGAACCGGGGAGTTCGGGTCATCCTTATACGGCTGTCCGGTCTGTGCGTCGACAACCCGTGTGCAATCTATCCGTTGTGGCTTGTAGATCTGCTCGACCTGCGACACGCGGATCATTTGGAGCACGTCGCCGTACCGCTCGACGGCCACAGGCTTGATCTCATACTTGACCGGCCCCTTCTGGACCCAGCCCGAGTCGAGCAACGTGCGTGCGACCACCTCCGCCGCCAGCCGCATGCCCTCCGGCGACCAGTGACTATCCTGCGCAAGGTAATAATCAGGACTTCCGGCCGCCTGACGTGCCTGGCCGTAGACCTCAAACAAGTCGACGATCTCGATGCCGGACTCTTTCAGCCCCGCCAGGACATTCCTCGTCTTCGCGTTCACCGGCTCGGACGTGCCGGCCGCTCTGGCGGCAAGCATCTCCGGATAGATGCTTGCCTTGTTCGGCGTGGGCATCAGCAGGAGTTTGATGCCGCGCTTAGCCAGATCGTCGCGAAATGCGAGGATCGCGGCGAACATGTCGCCTTGATCACCCGCAGAGCCGGGTGCGCCATCCGGAGGCGACCACGGCTCGACCAGGTATTGCACGGCGGGTCCGTAGAAGAACCAGCCGGCGCGCCCCACGAGGGCCTTGTCGCCGGCATCCTCGAAGAGAATGAAGCGAGCGTACTGCATCCACGGGCGAACTGCCTGGGCCAGCCGGCAGTTGCTCTCCAACCTGCTTTCAAACTGCCGGAGATTCGCGCGGGTCGGCATCTGGCGGAAGAGATCCAATATCTGCGGCTGCTCTTTGTCGCGCAGCTCGCAGAAGATCTGGCTCGGCGCTACGATGCCAATCAGGAGGAGAAAGGCAACGATCAGGCCAATATGCGATTTGCGGCTCGCCATCACCGGCGCGTCTCCTAAAACTGAAAGTACAGAAACGATCGGAACGACTGTACAAACATCGTCGTCAATGCCAGAGCGAACAGAACGATCAGCACAAGGACCTTCGGCCAACGGAGCCTGCGCGTCCAGTCGAAGCCCTGCGCGCCCTGGAACACGAGCACAGCACACAGGGCCATGAGAATCAGGTGGCCGCGAGTATAGATCACGGCACTCAACAACGCTGCGCCGCCCCGCGGCGAAAACAGGGAGAACATCGTCACGAGCAATTGCCAGGCCTGGGCAAGAGTATCCGCCCGGAAGACGACCCAACCGATGGTGACCAGGAGGAAGGTCAGCAGCACCTGGATCGGCGAAGGGAAGGCCACATAGAGCGGTCTTCGGCCGAGGGCTCGCTCGATGACCAGCCACAGGCCATGCCAGGCGCCCCAGACGATGAACGTCCAACCCGCCCCGTGCCATAGGCCGCACAGCAGAAACACGATCATGAGATTGGCATAGGCCCGGCCGACGCCGACGCGATTGCCGCCCAGCGGAATGTAGAGATAGTCGCGAAGCCAGCTCGACAGGGAGATGTGCCACCGTCGCCAGAAGTCTGCGAAGCCGGCCGCCCGATAGGGGGCATCGAAGTTCCGGGGACACTCAAATCCCAGCATCAACCCGATGCCGATAGCCATGTCCGAGTAGGCGGAGAAGTCGAAGTACAACTGGAACGAGTAGGCCAGCGCGCCGAACCAGGCGTCGAGTGTGCCCGGCGATTCGGCGGCGAAGACGGCGTCCGCCACCTGCGCCACGCCATTCGCCAGGAGAATCTTCTTCGCAAAGCCCAGCATGAACAGGGCCACGCCCCAGGAGAATTTGTCGAGCGTGTGCCCGCGAGAGGCAAGCTGGTCCGCGAAGGTCGGCACAAGCTCGGACTTGGGATCGATCGTGCCGAACCGTTGGATCGGCCCCGAGAGGACCTGCGGAAGGAATGCGACGTAGCCGGCGAAATCGAGCAGTGATCGGGCCGGCGGCGACTGGCCGCGATATACGTCCACGATGTAGCTGATGGTCTTGAACGTGTAGAACGAGATCCCCACCGGCAGAACGACTTTCAGCACGGGCAGCACGCCGATGCCCGCCATGTCCAGCACATAGTTGAGATTGTTCTGGAAGAACCCCATGTACTTGAAGAGGCCGAGCACCGTCAGGTCAATCGCCACGGCACAAGCGGTCAGCCCCAGCCTCGTTCCCTTCGTATGATTCACCGCGATGGAGCGAGACAGCAGGTAGTTGACCACTGTCATGGCAAACAGCAGCCCGGCAAATCGTGCGTCCAGCCACGCATAGAATGTATAGCTGGCCGCCAACAAAAGGACATTGCGGCCGAGAAGAAACCGCCGCGGCAAGGCGCAATAGAGCGCCAGCAGGACCGGGAGAAAGTAGAAGAGGAATATATGCGACGTGAATGCCATGCGCTACTTCACAACCTGGTTCGTCCAAATAGCCCAATAGACCGGATCATCGACCTCACCGAAGTACTTGTTGATGATCCCGCCCATGAAGTGATCGTCGATGGGGACCTCCAGGGCCATGCGATGGATGTCGCCGACGCGGAACTGTTTGACGTTGCCGCCAATCTCCTGGACGCGGGCATCGGCGACCTTGTCGCGCGGCTTGGCCGGGTTGTAATGGCCGACGTACATGGCTTCCTTGTCGACCTCTCCACGATGGACCTGGAGCACCTTGTACTTCATCACGTGGGCGTAATCGTACAACGGGTCGTTGCGCAGCTCGCCCCGAATCTCCTCCACCTGGGCCGTCACCTCGATGCTGCCGAGCGTCGTGACCTTTGGGTCCTCGCCCGTATCCACCTTCTTGGCGCACGAGGCACTGAGCAACACAGGCAGCAAAACAAACAAGGCTGCTATCTTCATTTCTGTGCTCCTATCTCGGCGTAGGTCCAGTACGGCTCCCAACCACTCACGAGTTGCAGCACGGGGGCATCCTTCGCCTCCGGATGCACTTTTCGCAGCTCCACGCTCGCCCCGCCAATCGCGGGGACATCGTCCATCCGCATGACGCAGATCGGGGCCCCCGACTCCTCGGAGCCGCCGCCATCCTGGGGGCAGCGAGTGAAGAGCACGTATTTGGAATCCGGGGACAGCGCCCCGCCGTAGATGTGATAATCGTCCTCACCATAGATCATCTTGGCTTCTTTGCCCTCGCCATCGCTGTACCAGAGTTGGGTGAAGCCCCAGCCGTTGTTGCCCGGCTGGCCGGCCGGCCGGGACGGGTAGATGATGCGTTTGGAGTCCGGGAACCAGTCCGGCGTGCAGCTTTGGAACTCGTGCACGACGTTCATCTGGCCGCTCTCGGCGTCCATGCGAACGATGGTCCACATCATGCTGGTATTGGCCACACCGCAGAACCACTTGCCGTCCGGCGACCAGTAAAGCTGCTGGTAGATGCCCAGTCGCGGCAACTCCCGGACGATTTTCTTCGTCTCCAGATCGACAATCTGTATGCCCGTGATGGTCAGGCATGCGACCTGCTTGCCGTCGGGCGACCACGATGCCCAGGGGTACTCCCTGTCGCCGCCAACCTGCACGGGATTCGAGCCATCGCTGTCGGCGATCATCAGATTGCCCTGGAAGCCCCAGAGGTCGTGGTTGATCGTGGTGCCCTTGACGAAGCGGCGGTAGAGCAGCTTCTTGCCATCGGGGGAGAATCGTGGGCCGCCTTCCTCATAGTCGGGCGTGTTCATGATGTTTCGCCGCTGCGAGCCGTCCGGCCGCATGACGAACAGGTCCCACGTGCCGCTGTCGCCGCGGGCCGCATAGACGATCCACCCTTTATTGCCCGCTTCCTTCGCGAGCTGGGCCACCTTCTCGTCCTGCGCGCCCCACGTCACGGAGGCGGCAAGCATGCCAAGCACGAAAACAGAAAGCCTATTCGTCATATCTGAACTCCTGTGCATATCCTCAAGCCTGTGGCCGATCGAATTGCGGGACCTTCATCGGTTCGCCGCCGCGAAGCGCGGACTCGTGGGCGATAATGCCCGGCACGGTGTACGCCAGGGCCTCATAGATATCGACGGTCGGCCGGCGGCCCTGCGTCAGGGCGCTGATGAATTCATGGGTCAGGAACGAGTGCGAGCCGTAGTGCCCCGTGTCATGCCGCAGGGGCTCGGGCAGCATGTCGGTCTTCCACCACGCCGGCTGCGGGTATTTCTCCAATTCGGGCAGGTCGCGGACGAAGCCCGCGTCGTCCTTCTCTTTGCGTCCCTCGGCCGAGCGGACGATCACCGGCCCCAGGCCGTTCGGGTGGTCGCAGTAGAAGCTCATCTTGTTGCCGATCCACTGGGCCCGCTCCGTCCCACGGTGCGCCCCCTTCCACCACACGTTGCAGCGGAAGGCGTGGCCGCGGCTCGTCTTGAACATCGCCGATTCGTTCCAGAAGGGATTCTCGTACACGTTGTCCTTGCAGATGGGGTTGTCGTCGCCCCAGCCGCAACAGGTCACGTCGGTGAGCCGCTCGCCGGTGATGCCGCACAGGAAGGCGGTGCAGTGCGTCGGATAGTGCATGGGGGCCAAGCCGTAGCGCCAAGTCCGCTTGCCGTTCTCGAAGTAGAGCGATTCCAAGCCGGGGTGCTGGTACTCCGCCTCACAATAGTAGATCTCGCCGAACTTGCCCTGCTCGTGGAACTTTCGTACGGAGATGGTCGGCTGCTGATAGTAGCTGGTCTCGGCCATCATGTAGGTCAGGCCATACTTCTTGACCGTATCGAGAAGCAGTTGCGCCTCCTCGATGCCGCCGCCCAAGCAGGCGGGCACGGCGGAGATCGCATGCTTGCCGTTCTTCATCACCTCGACAACGTGCTTCACATGATTCGGCCCCTCCGTGAAGATGGCCACGGCATCTATGTTCTTGTCCAGCACCAACTCCTCCAGCGAGTTGTACGACTTGCTGCACTTGTAGACACGCATGAGCCCTTCCCGGCGTTCCGGCCGCAAATCGCTGACGGCCTCCACGATGCAGTCCGGATGCTCGTGCCACTGGAAGCTCGTGCCAAACCCGCCTCCGACGACGCCGATCCGCACCTTCTTTGGCGCGGTATTCGCCGCCAGCGTCGAGTACAGCGGCATCGCGGCCCCCGCCATCGCCGCACCGCACTTCAGGAACTCCCGCCGCGACCAGCCGCCGCCCGGAGTGCCACGCTTACGACCCGTGGAATTCGAGGTAATCATAACTCATCTCCTGTGATAGAAGCCCTTTCAACCCTACCAGACCAACCCTGAGAACACAAGAATCAATGCGGCGAATAGAGCGGGGAATTCAGCGTTGACGCGCGGAGAGTAGAGAGCGCTGACGGAAAGGATCAACTGGGGAGCCGGAGATGGCTGAATAGGGAAGAAATCTACTCTGCAACCTTCCAAGAGAGGGCATCTTTGGATGGCCTTGCCATCAACGCAGCCATACGAAATGAGAACAACCGTGAGGCCAGATCTTCGCGGTAATTGTCATTGCCAACTGACATGTCCATGCCGACACCGCCACAAACCATAGGGATGAGCATGTAGGAATAGACCATAGAATCGTTTGAAACCTCGTGCGTCCATTCTTTGTAGTTCGCCAATCCAGGCACGGATCGGGCCATGTGTCTTTCACCCTGATACTTGTATTCCTGCATATAAGTAGCGAAGGACCATCCAATCGATTCGAACGCTCTTTCGTGGTTCATGGAGAGCAACAGTGCTCTCAGGCGGAAGAGATTCTCCAGGTCCGCGTAAACGGGAACGGTGGTACCTGGAGTCGACAGATAATCCGACATATCGGCCGCAAACGCCATGGCGTGAGGATCGTCTTCCACAACGTCAACCAAGTCTCCCGAAGCCGTCGCTTTCTGTTTCTCTGTAAGAACGACGATACTGCATTCATCAATCGCGACGATGTTAGTTCCTTGCTGAAATTTCGGCGATCCTTCGCCGATGTGGAACCAGAATCGCGACATGCTCATTCGTGTGGCCGGTGCCGGTTCTCCGTTCTTGATCTTCCCGGCCGCCTCATTCAATGAGTGGTCAAGATACGAGGTAATGCCATCGACCGATATATGCCCCTGGGACACCTTCTTCATGTGATAGTCCGCGTCGATCATCACATGAGCGTGTCGTGAGTTGCGCGGAACCCCGCCGATCACGATCTCCTGCGGCCCCACGGTCTTGTCAACCTCCTGGAAGAAAGCCATCATCTGCTCCAAGGAATTCATCTCCGGTGGGGAGGCGAAAAGCCGTTGGAGAGCGATTGTGCTTTCTTTAGACGGATCAAGGGAACAATAGGGATAATCCGCAGCACTGGCAATGGTCCGCATGTTGACGATGAGATCATCGAGTCTGAGACTTGGTCGATTCACCGATTTCAGGCCGAATAATGTGATGTCCGCAGGATCATTGCGTTGGACCGTATAGCCTTCAAGATAAGCAAGCCCGGCAAGATGCAAACACTCGCTGGGAACCCCTTTTCCGGCTGCAACATACTCGTGCACGTCCTGCTGTACTTTCCTCAGTGAAACAAAGATGCGCTCCGTTCCCGAGGGCACTGGAAAGGTGGGCTCGCCTATGGCTCTAAATGACGCATCCGAAATTGACATGCGCATGGAGACACCACCGGGTTTCATCTCGCTTTGCACAAGATCACGCATAGATCCATTCACCTCAGCGGATTTGCCATCGGCAATGATAGTCCATCTGCCCGCAGTTGCGGGGGCCGCAAGTTTTGAATGGGTTTCTGTGCGTCCCGCGACTTCCTCGTACCGCCATATCTCGACATTGTCACATCGTGACAAATGTCCAAGACCCGTTCCCATGAACGTCTTCCATCGCCATGCCTCCCAGTCTGATTTGCCCGTGACAATTCTCACCTTGGTAGAGCTTTGCTTGCTGTTAATCCAATCCAACGCGAGGTCGCCGCGTGGTGACGCGACGATCGCCAGGCTGAACTTGTTCATGTCCAAATAGGCACATGTCACAGTCCCACGGCTGTGTGTAGCTAATGTCTTCTCAACATGTCCGGGCGTGATGCCTGTAACATAATCGCCTACCTTCCCGGCCCATTTGTTTTCGCTTAGCTTGCCGACTGTCAAATGCGCCCCAATCGACAGATTCATATCAACAACAAGATGAACGTCCTTTCCCTGTGCAAAAGCCTTGTCTATAAGGGGCTTGATTCGCGTGTCGGCAGTAGCAGTATCGAATGCTTGCGGCAACCTTATGACGTAGGCATCGAGCTCCTTTGGCGGCGACCAACCGTCCCACCCCGGTCCCTGTACCCGTTCACGGGAAGCTGCGAAAAAATCTTTTTGAAGCGGTGATTTTGGAGTAGCGCGAATCTGGGTAAGACGGTATATCCTCGT
>Ga0315274_10003114_pt1 | contig 24706 bp, 22 predicted proteins | sample YL17G02_20_MG_FD_203700 | JGI IMG/M metagenome (GOLD analysis project Ga0315274, IMG submission 203700) | Sediment microbial communities from Yellowstone Lake, YNP, Wyoming, USA - YL17G02_20 | ecosystem: Environmental > Aquatic > Freshwater > Lake > Sediment | place: USA: Wyoming | collected...
CGACCTGGAGGACATGGGCAAGGACATCGCGCTACCGGAGGTCACCCAGCACGCCATCATGAACTACCCGCTGCCCGATCATCAGGCCGGGCAGAAGTACTCGCCGTTCACTTATCTGCACACCGACTCCATCAGGAACCTATGCGGCACCGTCCACAATGTCGCGTCGCCGGAGATGCTCTACTGCTCCAGTTCGAGCGGCGAGCACTTCGACCGCCGCGCCCGCGAGCTGCGCCAGAGTCCAAGCGTCGTCGAAGGCATCATCCTTCACGCCAACCAACGAACCGAAACCTAACACGAACTCATCGCCACCTCACACCAATGAAAAGCCCCCTCACTCGCCTCGCATTCAGAGCGCTGCTTTGCGCTCTGGTAGCCGGGTTGATCACCGGCTGCTCCACGACCCGCCCCATCGCTGACGCCGCGCTGGGCGCCGGCGGCGCGTACCTCGGCCACGAACTGTCTGACGGCAATCCCATCGCGACGGCGGCCGGCGCCGCGGGGGGAGTGCTTCTGAGCGAAGGCGTTCACTATGTCGCCAAGAAGCAGTCCGATAAGGCTTACGCCGCCGGCTACGACAAAGGGAAGAGCGACGCCGTGAAGCAGCAGTATTGGCTCTACGTGTCGATGCAGCGGCAACGCAACCAGGTCGGCACCGTTCGGCTTTACCCCGTGCAACTGCCCGAGCAGCGCCTCGACGGGGTAACGTACCAACCATCAACCAAGTACCTCCGCATCGAGGAGTAAGCAGGCAACGCCTGGCAGGCATGGCCAGCACACAAAACGAAAGGACACACCATGAAAAAGCTCATCACCCTCACCGCGTTCTGCGTGATCTGCGCACCCCAGATCCGCGCGCAATGGGAAGTCTATGACCCCGCACTGCACACGCAAAGCATCCTGAACGGCGTTCAGGAGGTGGCGAAGTTCGTGGAAGTCATCAACAAGCAGGTTCAGCAGATCCAGACGCTCACGGACCAGTTGAATGAGTTCAAGCATTACGAAAGCCTCTTCGGCGACCCCGCGAGCGTGGTGCTCGCCACCGTAAAACCGCTCACCGACGACCTCAAGAAGACCGAGGTCGGGCAGACGCTCACCACCTTGGAAGGTGCCGTCAATGCGGGCCAGGCCATGCTCTACGACGCCGGCGGCCTGTTCCACAGTATCGGAACCGAGTTCACCACGCCCGGCGGTCAGCAGGTCAGACGGCAGGGTCCTGGGTACCTGCCCCTCGCCGCGGTGCAGAAAACGACGGACAACTACCTGGCTGTCTCGACCGACGCGACCTCACGCCGCGTTGCCTTGAAACAACAAATCGCCGCGACCGCCGAACAACTTAAGTCGGCCACAACCGATGCGGAGGTCCAAAAGCTGAGCGGCGTCCTTACGGGGCTTTCCGCGGCACTCGAAAGCACCGACCGCGAAGTCAGCCAGGCCACCGCCTCGGCTGTCGTGCAGGACATAGCCAACCGCAACGACGAGCGGCGGCAGATCGAAGCCAAGAAGGAGCAGCAGCACGCCGAGTTCACCGAGGCGGTGGACAACTACGGAAAGACCTTCCGGCTGCTGAATGCTCCCGTGACGTTCCCGACGAAGTAACCTCGACCGTTTCGACCTATGGCCCCGTTCGAGAACATCTTCCCCACGTTCCTGCAAAAGTGCGCCGAGCTGCACGAGCTGCTGCGCCTGGTGGCCTTCATGCTCTTCATCGTGGGAACGATCCTGTTCGTCCTGCACGGGTTTTCGGCGAAGACGTTGGCGCTGCATCTGGTGCGGCTTCTCGTACTCACCGCGTTACTGGCGCTGCTGCCCGAATGGGGCAATCAGGCTCAAGACCTCCTGCAAACCTCGATCCTCAACGGCTTGGGGATCGACCCGGCCAATGTGCAGGACCAATACAACGCCCTCCTGGCGGTTAAACGCGACACCGGCACTGAACGATCCTGGTGGGACATCCTTGGGGACCTCAACGGCTTCACCGTTGAGATCCTCATCTCGGGCATTCTCTGGCTGACTGGGCAGTTCGCCTCGCTGCTGGTGTTTTGGGCCTACGTGTTCCAGAAGGTGATTCTGTTTGTCGGTTACGCGCTCTCCCCGTTGCTCATCGGGTTCATGGCCATCCCACCGCTGCGCTCCATCGGCAACCGCTATTTGCTGAACCTGGTCGGCGTTCTGCTCTGGCCACTCGGCTGGGCCGTCGCCGCCCTGATCACCCAAGGCATTCTCGACTTTATGACCGATCCGTCGCTCAAGTTCATCGACCCCACGGCGACGGTCTATCGGTTGCAGACCATGCTGGGCGTGGGCGTCCTGGCCTTCTGGATAGCGTTCAGCACGGTCGCTGCACCCACTGTCATCCAAAAGGTGTTCACTTACGGCGTGCTCGCCGGCAGCCAGCTCATCGCGGGTGCGTTTAGCAGTTTCTTTCAGACCGCCGCCACGACCGCCGGCGCTGCGGCCGTCGCCTCCACGACGGGTGTTCCAGTCGTCACGGCCGGTGCCGCCGGCCTGGCTGCCGTACTCAGCACCCTCTCGACCGCTGCCGGCCACGGTAGCGCCGGCGCCATCATCATTGCCGGCAGCGGTCTGCCACCCCGCAGCGCCCGCGGTCGTCCTGGGGACGACATCACCGGCGACAAAGCCGTGCGCGAACTGATCGCCAAGACCAAAGGCCACTACTACTGAACCGTTATGCAACCCGTCGAACCCCGCCCCCGCGAAACCACAACGAACACCGGTGCCCCCACCGTCCGTCCAGCTCGGAAGCGCTTCGACCCGACCCAGCTCTTCGCCCAGCGCGACCGGCTGCCGTGGTTCTGGTTCTTTGTGGCCGTGGCCGTGACGGTCCTGGCGGCCTTCGATCGCTACCATCTGGTGCAGCAGTTCAAGCAGCGCGAGCGCGTCGTTATCATCGACCCCGCCCAGACCTACTACGTCAGTCCGCTGCTCCAGTTCCAGGAAGCCAAAGACCTTCACGCGCAACAGGCTGAACTGGCCACGCTCGCCTTCCTGCAACGCAACCCGAAGGACTTTGACCACCCGGACCTGTTGAAACAGGTCTTTCTCAAATCCGCCCTCCAGAAGGCGCAAGACCACCGCTCGCGCGAGGCCGTCGAGTTCCGCGCCAAGCAACTCCATCAGAAACCGGAGATTGCCAGGATCGACATCCTGGCTACCCGCGAGAACGAAGTGCTCGCCACCGTCTCCGGCCAAGTCATCCGCACCGGCATCTTTCAGGAAAAGGCCTTCACCGAGGCGTTCAACTACAAATTGAGCCTCCGTCTGCTCCGCAACCCCAACCTGGCTGCCAACGGTCGATTCCCGACCGCTGTCGGCGACTTCAAGTATGAAATCTCAAAGTAGCCTCTTGTTGCTGGCCACGACCGTCGCGCTGGCCGAACCGCCCGAAACCATTCAACGCGTGACGCTGGACGACCGGGTGGTCGTTACCGTGCCGGTCGCAACGAATCGCGTTACCACCATCAGCTTCCCCGGCCCCATCGCGGCGATTGACGCCGTGGGCGTGACCGCGGACGGGAAGTCCCCGGGTCAGTTTCAACTCGCCCACACGAAAGGCTCATCGTTTCTCTCCGTTCGCGCCCTGGCGCGCAAGGCGGCGACTAACCTGAACATCCGGTGGAACAAACACACCTATGTCTTCGAGTTGGTCGAGGCCGACCCGCCGGTGCTCGCCCTGAACCTCGAAGATCGGGCGGCGCAGATCACCGCGCAGCCTGTGCCGCTCGTCACGCCGACGCGCCTGCTCGCGCTGCTGGACAAGGCAAAGGCGTTTCCGTTGCTCAAGCAGCAACACCCGGAGGCCATGGCCCAAGTCGAGGCCAGGACGTTCGGCGACAAACCACAGGTCACGGACTTCACCGACTATGAGATTCGCCTCGACGAGGTATTTCGGTTCAACCCGGAGGATACCCTCGTGTTCCACGTCACGCTGCGCAACAAGTCAGACCAGGAAATCCGCTATCGGCCCGAGAGCTTCGCGGTGCGCGTCGGCAATCGGCTCTATCCCCAGTCCCTCAGCGACGCCCCGGGCGTGCTGCCGCCGAAGGCCCAGGGCGCGGTTTACTTCGCGATCACGGGCACACCCGATGACGGGCGGAACGAACTTTCCCTCAAGAACGAGTTCACCGTGCTGCTGACGCGGCTCACTGCCCAACCGCCACTGCCCTCGCCCAGCACAAACTCGTTGCCTGTTCCCCACACCGAGGAGGCACCATGAAGCCGCGCGATTTCCTCAACTTCTTCAAGACCAAGAGCGGCAAGCTGGTGCTGTTCGGAGCGGTCTTTGGCGGCGGGTTGATTGTGTTCAGTGTGCTGCGGGACAAGGCTGGCACACACGGCGAACTGGATTCACCCATCACCCGTTCGCGGACCAACCAGACCGACAAGCCACAGGTCGTGCAGACGGTCGAGCGGCCGATGGAGCCGTTTCGTCCGCCCCCACCGAAGCTGGATCAGTCGACGCCTCGATTACCGAAGACCAATGAACCGCCGAAGGCCAACGTGGAGATAAGCCCGCAAGCCCCTCCACCGCCGCCACCACTCGCCCCAATCAGCCTTTTCGCTGACAACAGTGCGGGAGTCGCGGAGCCTAGATCGCTTGGCTCTATCTACGCGCCCTTCGGTCGGCTCATCCCCTGCGAAACGGTCATCACGGTGGATTCCGCTTCGATCCAGACGCCCATCGTCGGCCTGATCACCGAGGACGTTTACCACGCCGGCAAGGTGGTGATCCCCGCGGGCACCGAGGTCCACGGCACGGCCCAAACCGACCGGCATCGCGAGCGCATCGCCAGCGGCGGCGGTTGGACGCTGGTCTGGCAGAGCGGCGAGGAGCTTCGTCTCAAGGCCGTCGCCCTCGACCGCGAGTTCGCTGGCGACCAGGAAGGCTGGGGCATCACCGACGGCAGCGCCGGTCTGCGCGGGCGTATCATCAAGTCCGACGATCTGGCCGAACTCAAACTGTTCGCGGCCACGTTTCTTTCCGGCGCGGCGGGGGCGCTAACCGAAAAGGAGCAAACCATCTTCGGCAGTATTGACAGCCGTTCGTTGAACAACGCCCCGTTCAAAGGCGCCGAGAAGGTCCTGTCGGTTTACGCCCAGCGCATCTACGACGCCATCCAGCGGGATGGGTTTTACGTGCGCGTGCCCAGTGGGAAACAGTTTTATCTCTACGTCCTTCAAACCATCGACCGTGAAACCGCGACGCTCGGTGGCTCCGCCAAGCCCTTCGCCGAGGAAGACACACGGAAGGCGGAGACGGCAATCCCGCCCTCGCCATCCAGTGTATCAACTACACGTCCGTCAGACCCTAACAAGTCATCCTCCAACCCTGTGTTTGAACCATGAAATACCTGGCCCTCATTCCTCTCGTGCTGGTTGCCGCGTGCGCCTCGCACCCCAAACCCCAAGTCGTAGTCGGGCCTTTGCCGCCCGCCGCGGTGGAGCCCCTCGAAACGGTGCGCTACGCGGAGGTCGTCCGTGCCTACCACGTCGGCCGCCACGCAGACCCAAACCACCCGCTCACGATGCACGAACAGCATCCGGTCTATCGGGTCGAGGCCTCGCCACGCTGGAACCTGCACCCGGGACCCCTGTGCCAGGCGGCAACGAACCTGCTCAATCTGCCGCCTGACGCGGCCTTTTCGCCTCCGCCCGTTAACGACGCCGTCATCGCCGAGATCAGCCGCCAGCGCGAGGCGACGGAACGAGTCATCCACGAGGCCCAGCGTTTGGCACGCTCGCACGAGGAATTCCAGCGCGTTCTCCAGCAGATGCAGACCGTGGTCACGAACCAGGCGCGGATCAGCTCCCGCCTTGCAGATGCCGAACAGCGGGTCGCCGAGTTCGCGAAGGAGCTGCAACGCCTCGCCACCGCTACGCCCACCGCGGCAACGAATGACGGTCCCGTGTTCGAGCCGGTACCGTCCGCCCCGAAACCGTAGCACCGCTTTGCCGGCGGGGCGCCGCGGGGTCGCTTAGCGACCACCGGCAAGCCTCTCTGGCGAACACGGCAGATGCCGTGCAACGCAAACCAAAACGAAACAAACCATGACCAGAACAAAGCCAAATGCGCCAACCGGCGCTGGCGGCAATGCCGCCCCCGCAGAACAGCCCACCTTTCGGAGCAATCCGGAGGTGGATGCGAAGATTGATGCCTACATCAAGGAGAACCCCAAGTACTGGGCCTACGTCCAAGCCATGCCCCGCGACCGCATGGAACGTACCGTCGTGCTCAACGAGGTGCGCGAGCTCGACCGCCAACAACGCATGAGGGAAGGTGTCCTGAAACAGATCGACCGCAACCCCGAGCTCAAGCGCGCCTACGACCTCTTGGTTAAGGACCTGCCGGAAGACCAGCGGGAAGGCGTCATTACCCAGCTCGCCCGCCAGGCGAGGCGCGCGGTCGCCCGCTCGCAAACACAGCGGCAGGGGACCGGAGAAACCGTTGGTGTGTGAACCCCACCGCCCGCCGTGGCTTGGCTGGAGCCGCCCAGTCCAAGCCTGGCGGTGCGGATCACCCTGCACCCGCGTGACGCGAAATTCGGACAATCAGGACAATCAGAGACCGCTTGCGCGAACCCCTCGGTTCACGCATGTTGGGTGGTGGCTGGCGACCACAAATGGTAGGGTTGTCCCGCCAAACTCGGATCGTTGCGCAGAAACGGGCACGAATCGGCTATCGGATGGAACATCCAGTCCAATATCTGACAGTGGTGACGAAGTTCCTGGATCGCCTGATCGCGGAGCAGGGGGACTTTTTGTTCGTCATTTGCACTTATGTCGGCCTGGGGGTGATCGTCTGGATCCTGACGCGACGCCGGAAGCGTCCGGTCCACGACATTTCAGTAGTCATCTTGCCACTCGGACTGCCACCGAAACGCGAGGCAGAGCCGGAGCCGGTGCCTTTCAACGATTGCGACGGCTTCTAAACAGCGAGTTGGTGTTTGCGTGTTGTCGGCTTTGTGGTGGCCGCGCCGGTTGTCGTTTGCGTCTTCGCCAATTGAGATCGAGGCTTCGCCTCATTGCCGAGCCGGTGTCCGGCGACTATTTTCCGGCTATTCCTCCCGACAGATGCTGGGCTTCTTCCGGCCAGATTCGCGGTTCACCATCGAACTCGGCTTGCACAACCTCGCGGATGTCGCCGCTGAAGGCGGTAGATTCGCCGGCCTTGATTTTTACTTTCACCGGTACCCAAAGGACTTTTGAGGGTTTCCCCTTGGCCCAGGGCAACTCGGCGGTGATTTCCTTGACCATCATGGCGGCCGCGTTGGTGGCTGGTCCAGCCAGTCCTGATACAACTAGCCACACGTTGCCTGCAGCGCGGCGCTGCGCCGCAATGATGCCATACATGGTCCAGGCTTTGCCTTCAGACGGGGCAACGTGCGGTGTGCCTTCAAGAATGAAGGCAGCGGCCTGGTTGCGTTTGACTCGCAACGCGATCGGACCGCAGTCGGCCTGTAGCTCACGCCAAGTCAGTCCAAACGCGCTGCGGAAATGTCGGGCCAGCTTGGGAAGCCAGACGAAGAAAAAGGGCACCTGCTTGCCAGCTTTGAACCGCGGCGCCGTAAACTGCTGAACGCCGAACATGCGCGCGAGCATCACTTCGCTGCTCAGGGCGGCGAGCGGCGAACCGATCGAAATCACCGAGGCTTGGTCCTCTTCCAGGATGCGGTGCCAACGCTCAGAGTGGATGGCAGTTGGATCGACCGGACTTCGCCAAAGCACGTCCTGGATATCGAACTCCCGGTGGATGTCGAGTTTGGATGCTTGGGTCCACAACTCGGCCAGCGACCTCGCGTCCCAACGGCTGATGTCAGTTCGGCGCTCTTCCGGCCGGGGTTTCGCTCCCAGCATGAACACCACACGCGGAGAATCCAGCAATACCTCCATGACACCCCGAGTCTCAAGAATGGGCAACTGCTGCAATCCTAGCCCGCGCTTCCGGAAATAGCTGTTTAGCGCGACCAAAATGTTCAGGGTCAGTCCGACTTTCTGCGGTTGATCTCTGATTTTAGCCAGAGTCTTGCGGTTGACCGAACAACCGGTTCCAGCATCCCGATTGGCTTCATTGATGAGATCTGCCAGTCGATTCAGGGTGATGGCTCCTGAGGTCTCATTGGCGATCAGTCTGCTCAAGCGCAATGCGGGTTTGGTGGTCATACGGCTACTGTAATCAGAGGCGAGCCATTTTTCAAAGGTCATTCCTGGGACAACTTTTGGTCCTCCCGACAATCCGCGTGAGACCAAGAGTTGCCTCCCTGCACGTCAGGTGAGGCAAAAAGTTGCCTCCTTGCAGGTGACGATTCAAGCCGGGCCAAGGTCCCAAGCATCCGTTGCGACCAACTTAAATTGACAGCTACGCTCTGATGCAAACTGACCAACTTTACATCGCTCAGACATGAAAACCATCGCGAGATCAAGCAACGTCAATCACGGCCACGGGTCCCACGTTTCCGCGCGGGTCTGTCTTCTGGAAATCCATCAACCGCAGCGGACTTGTGGTGTCGTACTCGGGCGCTTTGCGCATCACCGCCGCACAAGTCCGCTGATCACGCCAGTGGCCTTGATAATCCGCACCGAATTCCTAAGCGACATTGTGTAGGAGCTACACCCGGCAGGGGGAAACGAAACGTATGACTTACAAAGTTGTTTATGAATCTCGACCCAAATTGCGGCCCAAATGTCGTCGGGCGCAAAGTGGCGAAGCTCCGCTACCAACGCGCGTGGACACAGGATATGCTGGTCGCAAGGCTGCAAGTTCGCGGGTGCGACATCACCCGCGACATCCTTGCTAACATCGAAACAAGACGCTCGGTAGCAACGGATAAACACGTTTTCTTCCTCGCGGAAGTTTTTGGAGTGGAAATCGCCGAACTCTTCCGACCATGAGCCGGCACGCCGGACAAAAATCACCAGAACACCATGGCAATCCGGCGAAATCATGTAGAGTTGGACCGGCAACTTGACCTTTTCTTATCACCAAGACCCATACATGACACCGTTGACCCAATACGGCCGAATGGCCGAGAAACACTGGCGCGAGTTTCGCCCGAAGACGGTGCGCGAACTGGAGGCCAAGGGCCTCCTCCATCGGATGCTTCTCGAAGCGGAAGAGAAGACGAAGGACCAAATGGCCACGCTCCGAACGGACCTGATGAAACAGGGATTGACGGCCGACCAGGCCCACCGCCAGGCCTGGGAGATGGTGCGGGAGAAATTCATCCTCCTCCCGCCCGAAGAGTAGCACCCCGGCGGCAGGAACCGCCCAAGAACCTCAACAACTACTGCATCACCGAGGCCGACCGGTTGGGAGAAGGTGGCCCGAAACAGAAGTTCCAGCAAAACCTCGCAGCCATCCGAATGCTTCGGTCCCTGGAGGCCGACGCCCGCGCCGCCACACCCGAAGAGAAGTCCGTCCTCGTGAAGTATGTCGGCTGGGGCGCCATGCCCCAAGTCTTTGACGACTACAACCGCGAATGGTCGAAAGAGCGCGAGGTTCTCCACAGGGAACTCGCGGACGACGAATACGAGTCTGCCCGTTCCACGACGCTCAACGCCCACTACACCGCGCCGGTCGTCATTCGGGCCATGTATGGTGTGCTAGAGCGGTTCGGCTTCCGGGGTGGACGCGTGCTGGAGCCAGCCTGCGGCATCGGCCACTTCATCGGCCTGATGCCGGAGGACATGCTTCGCCGCTCGACGGTTACCGGCATCGAGATTGACCCGCTGACCACCCGGATTGCGAAGTCCCTTTATCCCGACTCCGACATCCGCGCGCACCCCTTCGAGCAGGCCAAACTCGCGGAGGGCTTCTACGACCTCGCGATCTCCAACGTCCCCTTCGGCGATTACCCCGTTCATGACCCACGCTGGAACGCCTACCAACTGCCTATCCACGACTACTTCTTTGCCGCGGCCCTGGAGCGCGTTCGACCCGGCGGGCTGGTCATGTTCATCACATCGCGGGGCACAATGGACAAGCACGACTCGACCTTGCGCGAGCTGTTGTCCGTCCGCACAGAACTGCTCGGTGCGATGCGGTTGCCGAACGACGCTTTCAAGCGCAACGCTGGCACCGAGGTCACGACCGACATCGTGATGCTCCGCAAGCTGCGACCGGGAGAAGCGCCGGTCGGCCCGTCGTGGAAGGCGATCGACAGCTTCACGAACGACCTCGAAGAGGCGTTCACCATCAACGAATACTTCGTAGCCCGCCCCGAGATGATGCTCGGCCGGATGCGCCTGGCGGGTCGGATGTATCGCGACGGGGAGCCAACCTTGGAGTCGGATGGTCGCGACCTCGCCGAGACGCTGCGCTCCGCGGCCGAGCGTCTGCCGGCCGGCATCTACCAATCACAGGACCAGCAGGTAGCCGCCCCGACGCTTGAGCAGTCCATCCCGGCCCCTGACTACATCAAGCCAAACGCCTACTGCCTGCACGATGGCATGGTGTGCATCCGCGAAGACACCGTCCTTCGTCCACTCAACGACCTCCCGAGCGAGACGCGAGCGCGCATTCGTGGCCTCATCCCGGTGCGCGACGCGGTTCGAGACTGCCTCCACTCCCAGCTTGACGGCAGTCCCGAGGAACGGGTTGTCGAAAACCGCCAGCAGCTCAACTTCGCCTACGACCGGTTTGTCGGGCGGTTTGGTCCCGTCAATGGCCGCGCCAACCAGCGCGCGTTCGACGGGGACCCCGACTTACCGTTGTTGCTCTCGCTGGAGCACTACAACGACGAGACGAAAGTCGCCACCAAGGCCGCCATCTTCCGCGAGCGAACGATCCAGCACCGGCAGCCTGTGGCATCGGCTGCTTCGCCCAAAGAGGCGCTGCTCGTAACCTTGAACGAGCGTGGCTGCGTGGACCTCGATCACATGGCGGGACTCTTGGCCCGTCCGGCAGAGGACTTCCTGCCCGATCTCAAGGGCCTCGTCTTCCTGAACCCGCAGACCCGGCAGTGGGAAACCGATGACCAGTATCTGTCGGGCAACGTCCGCGAGAAGTTAGCCGTCGCTGAGGCGGCGGCCATCACTGACTCGGCTTTCGCCCCGAACGTCGAGGCGCTGGAGTCTGTTCAGCCGGCGGACCTCGCTGCCAGCGAGATTGACGTCCGGCTCGGCGCGTCCTGGCTGCCCCGGGAAGATGTGGAGCGGTTTGTTCACGATCTACTGGGCGTGGCGTCCGGTGTCGACATCGGCCATGTTCCCACCCTGGGGACCTGGTATGTGAAGGGGGATTGGGACGTGAAACGCCAGACCGCGAACACGACGGACGCCGAGGTCAAAGCCATCGCCTCCGGCAATCCGCTCGTTATTGAAAAGGCACAGGTCGATGCCGAATTGATGCGGCTCACCCGACTTCGCTCGGCCCACGCCGAGGAACAATACCGCATCCGCGGCAATCTCCGCCATGCTCACGACGATGCTGCCGCGTTTACCGCCCGATTGCACAACCTGCACCAGGACATCGCAGCCCGCGAAGACACATCGGGCGACAAATTCAGCATCGGCCTTGACGGCGAAACGGTGACCAACCGTGGCATCGCCGGCGAACTGCTCATCCGCCGCGCGGAGAAGTTGAAGAACCGCGCGTGCGAGGAAGTGCTTGTCGGCAAGTTCGCCGGGTTCGACCTGTTCGTTCGCACCAACCTCGGCGGGGATGCGGACCTGGTGCTGCGCGGTAAAAACAGCTACGCCGCCCGAGTCACCGATACGGCGCTCGGCACCATTCGGTCCCTGGAAGCCACGGTCCAAGGCTTCGAGGAGCGCTCAGGGAAACTCGACACCGACATCGCCGACGCGCAGAAGCGGGCCAAGGAACTCGAAGGCAGGGTGGGCGCCCCTTTCGAACGGGAGACGCGTTACCAGGAGTTGTCACGGCGCCAGGATGAAATCGAGGAACAGCTCGATCTCACCAAGAACCAGGCACCCAGCCAGGCCGAGTCGCCGTCAAATGACGCCACCGAGGAGGCAACCCAAAAGCAATCTGCCACCAAGGCCATTCGGCCCGCGCGACGCTCCACCATCCGCGTCTGAAGCGCCGTGACCAACGCGAGCTCCGTTCGGCGGCCGGGCCTGCGCTGACTTCGCTTCGGCCCGCCTCGCCTCGCTCCGCGCGCGCTCGTCACGGCTGGAAGGAGCGCGCATGAGCGCGGGGCTTCCGTCTGGCCCTTGGCGCGCGGCACTCCACTGCGGCTTTGTTCCGAGCATCCCTCCACTCCGCCTCCGTTCCGCTCCCGCGCAGCCAACGACCCGACCGAAGCCATCGGCACAACCGTTCGATGTGACTCTAACTTGCTTCCACGGTTTGAAGCAGGTCATCGCGGCACTGCCCTCGGTCTGGCGATCATTCCAGGCAGGCAATCCAAGAGATGGTCTGCCTCCTCTTCAGAATTAAAGATTCCGGGGCTGAATCTGAGGCTGCCGCGGGCGCGAGCGGGGCTAAGACCCATCGAGGTCAAAACGCGAGATAGGGCAAGAGAACCAGTGGTGCAGGCCGATCTGTGTATCCAATACACCTCCAACCTGCGATGATTTGCTACGAAGTCCGTCCATGCATGCAAAAGCAGCGCCGGGGTTGTTCGCCGAAGTCCCGGCCACACCCAACGGGCAGAGTCGAGCCGATCCAAACGATGAGATGTTGACCAAAGCCGAACTCGCCAATCGGCTCCACAAGTCGGTCCGATGTATCGAGCTTTGGATGCGGCGCCGATACTTGCCGTATTTCAAGGTCGGGCGGAGCGTTCTCTTCCGGTGGCCCGATGTCGTGGCCGCGCTCAACCGGTTTCGGGTCGGTTAGGGAATCAGATCCTGGTGTCGTCGGGGCTCTGAACCTGACGCACGCGGGCGAACATCGAACCACGCTTCGGCCGCCTCGCGGTTGGCCAGTTCACGGTAGTGCTTGTGCAAAATGGCCGGGCTGTGTCCGAGTTCGGCGGCCACGCGACCCGCGTCGGGAAGCAGAGCGAAGCGGTAGCTCGCGTAACTGTGACGGAGGCCGTTATGCTTCCATTCCACCCCGGCTGCGGCTGCCGTCGCCTGCTGAGCCACATAGAACTGGTCGTGAGAACCCTGCCAGATCTGGCCGTTTACCTGCGCCACCGGGGCCAGCCATTCGGCCAAGGCATCGCCGATCGGGATCGTTCGCCGGCTGGCGGTCTTGGCCACGCCCTTCGAGACCACGATGACCCGCTCAGCCATTTTGACGTGCGACCAATCTAGACGTTCCACTTCGTTGGACCGCAAACCCGCCAACCCTTGCAGCGCCAGACAGGGGCGGAATGCCTCGTCGGCGGCCGCGAGCAATGCCGTAAACTCCGCCGGTTCGAAGATTTCGACGTCGCGGTCGCGGACTTTGATGGGCTCGCTTTCGGCGACAGGATTGAATCCCCGGTGGACATAGCCGCGCGCCGCGCAGAACTCGAAAAGGACATGGAGGACGGTGCGGTAATTCTTGACGGATTGCGCCGAGAGTTCGAGGCCATCAAGCCACCGCTGGATCTGGGCAGTCGTGATGTTCGCGACGTTTACCTGGAATGCTACGCAGAAACGATTCAGTCGGGACTCGAGGTCTTGCAGATACCTCGTGCTCGCCCCCCGCGCCTTCTTGCCTGCCAGAAGTTCGTTCACGACCTCGTGAGTGGTCTTTCCCGGGAGCGAGGCCGGATTGCGTTCGGCGAAATAGCGGACTGCTTCAACCAGACGCTGGCGCTGGCCACCCAGCAACTGCACGGCCTCGACGTAGTCGGCGACCGCTACTTCGATGGGGACAGCCAATGGCGTCAGGAGTTCGAGCGCCCGCGCATGCGCAGCCCGGTCTTCAGCGCGGAACCCGGCGGCATAACCCTCGCCGCGGGCCAGCAGGGCCGCCACGCGCTCTGCCGCGGTTTTAGCCGCATCCAGATCGGCAAACGAGACGAGTCGCCGCCTGCCGCCCGAGTAATCCGCGACTTGGAAGAATTGGGCGCCTTTCTGGGGGCCAGACTTGCGCATCACACTGTAGATCCGGACGCTCACGCTCCCCTTACGGATAGCCAGTGGGCGGGCTGCGCGGCTCGATTTCATGGGTGCGAGTGTCTGATAAGTGTCTGATAAAGGCAATGTATTCCTCCGCTTTGGGTCTTTGAAATGCTTGTAACTACTTGCGGTCCAAGTGGAGCCAGTTGTCGGATTTGAACCGACGACCGACGGTTTACAAAACCGTTGCTCTACCACTGAGCTAAACTGGCTTCCAACTGACCCGGACTCGGCCACGCCCGGCCAACCCGAATCGTGCGGCAATCTGGCGTCTTGTACCGGATCGTGCGGCCAGACGCAAGGTTTTGCCCATCGGTTCTCGCGATGGATCGCCGCTTCGCGGCTGTCGTCATAGCCAAGCTCAAACCGGCCGCGCCCGAATGCCTCATCCCGGCGGATGCGGTTCAACGCTGAGTGGATCGGCTTCATCGTGGAGTCGGTCGCTCTGATGTGCCTGGCGACGGCGCCGTGAAATCCGCGGCTTGTCAAGTGGCAACGGCTCGCGCATAATCGGGCCCATGAAACCCAATATCCTGGACCAGTACCTCTCCCTGCGCAAAGCCCTTCACCGCGAACGCGCGCAACTCGAAGCCCGGTTGGAGCAGATCAACCGCGCATTATCCGACACGTCCGCTGCGCCGACCGCATCCACCAAGCCGCTCACCCGGGCCGTGCGTCGGATCAAGAACTCGATCTCGATGAAAGCCGCTGTCATCGAGGCGACGACCGGTCATCCGATGACCAAACAGGAAATACTTGAGGCGATTCAGAAGATGGGGTTCCGCTCGGCGTCCAAGAATCCGATGGCCTCGCTGAGCACCTTGCTGTATGGGAAGAACCCGCGGTTCAAGAATGTGAACGGGCGATTCAGTGCGCTGAGCCCGGCCCGCGGCGCGGCCCGAACTGAGCCGGCGGCGAAAGCCGTCAAGCCCTCCAGGAAGCGGAAGATGTCAGCCGCCGGGCGTGCCAGGCTGTCGGCTCTCGCCAAGGCGCGGTGGGCCAAGATCAAGAAGGCTGGCGGCAAGAGGCTCTAAGGCGGTGGCGGTGTCCGCGGGTGCCTGCGACAAGATCGGCGCATAGCGCGTCAACGGGAACACACAGGCCTCGTGTTTGGCTCGCAAGAAGACGGGCCCGCCGTTGATGGCGAACTGCGTGCCTTGCGTGGTGGACTCCCGCAGGCCGAATTCGACCTGGCGGCGGTCAGCGAAGCGCTCGCTGCCCGCGGCTGAACATCGTGTAAAGCGTGGGCAAGACGACCAGGGTGAGCAGCGTGTTGCTGACGACGCCGCCGATGACCACCGTTGCCAGAGGGCGTTGCACTTCGCCGCCCACGCCCACATTGACCGCCATGGGGATGAAGCCGACCGCCGCGACCAGCGCGCCCATCAACACCGGCCGCAACCGCACCAGACACCCCTCGTGCACCGCGTCGGCCAGCGTGGCGCCGGCGCGCAGTTTCTGTTTGATGAACTCGACCAGGACCAGGCCATTAAGGATCGCCACGCCGCTGAGCGCGATAAAGCCCACGGCGGCGCTGACCGTGAACGGCATCCCGCGCAGCCACAACGCGCACACCCCGCCCACCGCGCCCAGCGGGATGCCCGTGGCCACAATGAAGACGTCGCGCAACGAACCCAGACTGAAATAGAGCAGCACCAGAATCAGCCCCAGCGCCATGGGCACCACGAACCGGAGCGTGCGGTTGGCGCGTTCCATGTTCTCAAACTGGCCGCCCCACTCCAGGCTGTAACCTTCGGGCAGCTTCACCTGCGCCGCGATTTTCCTTTGTGCCTCCGCGACGAAACTGCCCACGTCACGCCCGCGCACATTGCATTGGACGGTGATGCGCCGCTTGCCCCACTCGCGGTTGATGGTGGCGGGCCCTTCGGTTTCCACCACTTGCGCCACGCGGTTCAGCGGCAGGACCGAACCGGTCGCTGTCGGGATGAGCGTGTTCGCCAGCGCGTCGGGGTCGGTGCGCTGGCGGTCCGGCATCCGCACCACGAGCGGGAAGCGGCGCTGGCCTTCACGGATTTCGCCGACCTTCTTTGTGCCCACCGCTTCCACCACGTTCAAGATGTTGCGGGTCGGCACGCCGAACCGCTCCGTGGCCTGCGGGTCCACGCGCACCTGCAACACCGGTTGGCCGGTGAGTTGTTCGCCGGTGACTTCGCTGCGGCCTTGGATGCCGCCGAGCACCTGCTGGACGTCGTCGGAGAGTTGGCGCAAGGTCTCCAAATCGTCGCCGTAGATTTTGATGCCGATGTCGGAGCGGATGCCGGCCACCAGCTCGTTCATGCGCATTTCAATCGGCTGGCTGAATGCCACGCGCAGGCCCGGGATGCGAACGAACACTTGGCGCATCTTCTCGACGAGTCCGGCCTGGGTGTGCGCCTTCTTCCACTGCGGGCGCGGCTTGAGCGCCAGGAAGAAGTCCGACAGTTCGATGCCCATCGGGTCGGTGGCGATCTCGGCGCTGCCCAGCCGCGTCCAGATGTTGGCGATCTCGTCGGGGAACTCCGCCAACAGCAGTTTCTCGATGCGATCGTTGACCGCCACAGCTTCCTCCACAGAAACGCCCGCCACGCGCACGGTCGTGCCGACGATGGCCCCCTCGCCGAGCTTGGGCAGGAACTCGCCGCCCATGCGCGAAGCCAGGCCCAAAGTCCCTGCCAGCAGCGCCAGGGCGCCGAAGAGCACGGTCCTGGGGAACCGCAAGCCGGCCCCGAGCGCAGGGGCATACAGTCGATGAGCCCGCCGCGCCAGCCACGGCTCCGTCTCCTTCACCGGCTTGGTCAGGAACAAGCTGGCCAGAACGGGCATCAGGGTCAGCGAGAGGATGAACGAGCCCAGCAGCGCAAAAATCATGGTCAGCGCCATGGGCCGGAACAGTTTCCCTTCGACGCCTTGGAGGGTCAGGATCGGCAGGAACACGACGAGCACAATGGCGACGCCAAACGCCACTGGCCGGGCCACCTCGAGCGAGGCGCTGGCGATTGTCTCGCGGCGCTCCGGTTCCGTGAGCCTGCGGCCCAAGTGGCGCTGGCGTTGGCCCAGGCAGCGGATGGCGTTTTCCACCATGACAACCGCGCCGTTGACCAAGAGGCCGAAGTCGATCGCGCCCAGGCTCAACAGGCTGGCGGCGATGCCCGCGCGCAGCATCAAGTCCACGGCAAACAGCATCGAAAGCGGGATGGCCGCCGCCATGATCAGGCCGGCGCGAACATGGCCGAGGAACGCAAACAACACCACGATCACCAGCAGCGCCCCGGCCAGCAGGTTTTCCACCACCGTGCGAATGACGTTGTCCACCAGTTCAGTCCGGTCGTACAACACTTCGACCTTAACGTCCTGGGGCAGCATCTTTTGGACTGCGGCGAGCTTCAGCTTCAACGCCCGGGTCACGACATGGCTGTTTTCGCCCATGAGCATGAAACCCAGCCCCAGGACGATCTCGCCTTGGCCCGCGCCGGTCACCGCCCCGCGCCGGATTTCATGGTCCACCTGCACCGCCGCCACGTCGCGCACCCGAACTGGCACGCCGTCATGCGCCGTGATGACGATGTTGGCGATGGCTTCCACGTTCGTCGTCAGGCCGATGCCTTGCACCAACAGCGATTCGCCGCTGCGCACGATCTGGCCGCCGCCGACGTTTTGGTTGTTGGCTTCGAGGGCTTCCACCAGTTGTTCCAGCGTCAGACCATGCTTTACCAGTCGCTCCGGCTCGGTGACAACGTGATATTGCTTCTCAAAACCGCCCCAGCTATTGACCTCGGCCACGCCGGGCACTTTGCGTAACTCGGGCTTGATGACCCAGTCCTGTAACTCCCGGAGATCGGTCAACGTCCGCTGGGGGTTCTCCGAGCGGACCGCGTAGTGGAAGACCTCGCCCAGGCCCGTGGCAATCGGGCCGAGCTGCGGCCGTTCGAGGCCCGCCGGCAATTCCACGCTTTGGAGGCGCTCCGTAACCAGTTGGCGGGCGCGATAGATGCTCGTCTCGTCGTCAAAAGTGGCGACGACCTGCGAAAGGCCGAACTTGGAGACGGAGCGAACGTTCTTCAGTCCCGGCAGCCCGCTGATGGCCAGTTCGACCGGAATGGTGATCTGTTGTTCGGCCTCTTGCGGGCTGAGCGCGGGCACGCTGGCGTTGATTTGCACTTGCACCGGCGTCGTATCCGGAAACGCGTCAATAGGCAACAGGCTCAACGAGCGGCTGCCGATGACGATCAGCGCCACCGCCAGGAGAGAGACCAGCAGTCGGTTCGCCAACGAAGTTCTAACGAGCCAGTTCAACATAGGTCTCCGACGATCAATCCGCGCAGCCCGCGCCCATACGCGAGCTGAGCCATTGCGATTTGAGGGCGAATCCGTGATTCACCACGATCTGCTCCTGTGGCTGCAAACCCGCCAGGATTTCCAGCCGCCCGTCAAACCGCGTGCCCAGGCTCACCGCGCGCGCCTCAAAGAGGTCGTCGGCCAGTCTGACGAAGATAAACGGTTTGCCCGCCACCGCGTAGATGGCCGCCGATGGCACGAGCACGGCGCCTTGGGCGCTGCGAGCCAGAATGCGGGCCTTGGCGAACATCCTGGCTTTAAGCAGCCCGTCCGGGTTGGGCACCTCGACGCGCGCCTGCGCCAATCGGTTGCGCTCATCGACCTCGGCCCCGATCCAAGTCAACTGCCCGGTAAACGTCCGCCCCGGCAGCGAATCCACCCGCAACTCGACTTGCTGGCCCACTCGCACGCGGGCCAAGGCCGATTCCGGAATCTTCACCATCGCCCACATCGTCGAGCGGTCGGCCAGCGTGAACAACGGCTTGCCCGCCTCGACCAGCGCGCCCCGGACGGCGGAGCGCTCAACGATTTCACCGGCAAACGGCGCGCGCACTTCGAGCATCACCGACTCCTGCGGCTTGCTGCCCAGCACGTCGATTTGCTCCTCCGTGAAGCCGAGCGTGCGGAGTTGTTGGCACGCGGCGCGATGAGTAGCTTCGGCTTCCTGCAAGTCTTTCTGCGAGGTGACCCGCTCGGCCCGCAGCTTGCGCTCGCGGTCCAGGGTCTGGTGCGTCAGCACGGCCTTGGCCACGGTCTCGGCGATGGCCGCCGACCAGATTCTGGCCACGGTTTGCTTTTCCTCCACTTTGCTCCCCAGGTCCACGGCCACTTCCTGAACGATGCCGCCCACCGGCGCCGCAATCTGGGCCAGCTTGTTCTGGTCAAAAGCCAGCTCGGCGTAGCATTCAATCCCCTCGACCAGGGTCCCAACGGTGACCGGCGCGGTCTCCACGCCCACGAGGCCGGCCGAGTTCGCCGCGGGCAATCGCACTTTCGAGCCCTCGCCGGGCTTCAATTGCGCGGCCCGTTCCGGGTGGCAAATCCCGCACTCGTCTTCCGGCAGGCCATGTTCAAGGCAGAGCTTCTTGCCCGACGCGGTCTGCGTCTCGCCTTTGGGTTCAGTCTTGGCGCCTTGGAGGCTCGCCTGCGCATCGTGGTCGTTAGGCTGGCTCTGCCTGGTGCAGGAAGCCAGCAGTCCCGCCAACCAAAGCATGGTGATGAAGCCAAAAATGGCGCGCATTGGGACCATGAACCGTCTTTCGCTCTTGGTAGGGCGAGACTCCGTCGAGCCCTGGAATCGCGTGCGACCAGGGAAGTCAGGGCTCGACCGGAGTCTCGCCCTACCGGTGGAGGCAGGTTCATGGCAAGCTGCCTTGACCCTGTGACTGCGCATTGGGACCATGAACTGGACAATCTTTTGTATCTTCATGCTCATAAATCCGTTCGTCATTTCGCGGTGGGGTTCGTGGTGGACTTGGGCTGGTTGGGGGTAAGCGCCAGCAAGGCTTCGAGTTCGGCTTGGGCAATATTCAGTTCAAGCAGTTTTTGCTGATAGGCCAACCGCGCCTCGGCGGTGGTCCGTTGCGTGTCCAGCAGATCAATGAATCCGAACTTGCCTTGCTCAAAACCCGTCTGCACCAGGCGCAGGGCTTGGTCCGCCTTGGGCAGGATCCGGTCGCGATAGTTGCCGACTTGTGCCAGGGCGGTGCGGTACCGCTGGCTGGCCTTGCCCCACTGTCCGAGCAGCCGTTGTTCGACTGCGGCCAATTCGGCTTCCGCCACCGTGACGTTGGCCCGTGCTTCCTGTTTGCGGCCCTTCGTGCGGTCGATAATGGGCAACGGCAGAGAGAACCCCAGTTGGACAATGGATTGGCCGGTCTCGCCGATGCGCCCCCCAGCCAAACCGACTTTCAGATCCGGGTATGGCTCAAGTCGCGCGCGGCGTTCTTCCCACCCCGCCTGTTCGAGGTTCGCGCGTGCCGCCATGGTGCTGGGATGATTCGTCAGCCACGTTTGCGGCATTGGTTCCAACAAGCCCGGATTGACCAGGTCCAGCAACGCCCCTGATACCGCCGTTTCTTTCAACTCCGGCTGGCCCACCAGGGTGGCCAGCGATTGGCGGGCCGCGGCCAGTTCCCGCTCAAAGCCGGTCAACTCCGTCCGCGCTTGCTCCAACTGGATCTCGGCGCGCAACTGTTCCTGATACGCCGTGGCACCCGCCTCCACCCGTTTCCGCGCCGTGGCCGACGACGATTCGGCCACCTTCACCAGTTCGCCTGAAACCTCGACCAGTCGTTCCGACGCCAGGGCCGCCGCGAACGCAGCCTTCACGTCGCGCACCAACTCGACCCGGCGCAAGGCCAGTTCCGCTTCACTGCGGCGCAGGCCAGCGCCACCGATCTTGCTGTCGAGTGACTTTTTGCCCGGAAACGGAAGGGTCTGCGCCACGCCGATGGTTTGCTTCGCGTCGGCGAACCCGCGTCCCTTGCTCACCGGCCAGTCGTCCGCGGTCAGTTCCAACTCCGGGTTGGACCACTGCTTGGCTTGATATGCGCGGCCCGCAGCCGCAGTCACCCGTCCGCCCGAGGCGCGGAGTTCCGGATTGTGCTCAAGCGCCAACTGGATGGCCGCGTCCAGGGTCAGGGCGTTGGTACCGGACGCGGATATGGGTTCCTGGCCGATCGCAGGAAGCGCACTGGCGCATCCGAGCGCCACAGCCAGGCGCAATGGCCAGCCACAGTGCATGATTCGTTTCATAAACCGACAACACGATTCCAGACCGACGCGAGTGATAACAGCGCGGCGTGAAGGCACACCGCTCCAACCCAGGGACTCCCCGGACGGGACTAATCAGGAAATGAAAGAAGGCGCGCGGGGCGGCAGCGCCGCGCGGGAAGAGAATTGCCAGGAAACATCCAGTTCCGGCGGGGCGAAAACCGTGGCGGCAACGGCCGGTTTGGGCGGCAGAGGTTCCTGGGCCAGCCAGCCAAGTGTTACTGCCGGCAGGGTGGCCAGGGGACGGAACGTGAGCGGCGGGCTCTCGTCAATCTGGTACAGGCCGGACTCGACCGTAGCGCAGGCGTCCTCGTCGCAATCGGCGTCTTGATGCGGAGCCGAGTGGGTATGCGAGCAGCAGGCCAGGAAGCCGAGCCCGGTCATCGTCTCGAGCTCGCAATGGAGGGTGGCGGGCATCCACAGTGCCAGAACCAAAACCGCCATTGCCTTGCTGACCCAGGTCACGGCCCTGAACATAACCATTACCGCAGCCTCTGCAAACTTTAGTTTCATGGGTCGGGTTCAAGGGCATTTGTGGGGTTGGAGCGGGGACGCGCGCTGCTGTTCCTGGCGCTGGGCCAGGATTGCCCTGGCAGGATCTCCGCGCGAGCGGCCTCTGGCGCCTACTCATAGGGGATATGGAGCCCATCCATAATGCCCTTCATGTAGCCGATGGCCAGGATCTTGCCCGCCATCGCGTAACCGGGGTTGTTATTGGATTCGCCTTCCAAGGTCGGCGCGTGGTCCGGCCGCATTGGCCCGTTGAAACCGGACTTGTGATAGACCTGGAGCATCCGGGCCATGTCCGTCGGGCCGTTGTCGTGGAAGGTCTCCCGGAAGCGCTCGCCCTGGCCTTCGATGTCGCGGAAATGCACGAAAAAGATCTTCTTCCGGCCGCACCATTCCCGGGCGAGCGCTTCGATATCCTCCCGCATCGCCTTGAAGTTAGCCTGACAAAAGGTGATGCCGTTCACCGGGCTCGGCACCAGTTTCATTACCCGGCGGAAGCTCTTCGCACTGGTCAGGATGCGTCCGATCCCGCGCAGAGGCGATATGGGCGGATCGTCCGGATGGAGCGCCAGCTTCACGCCCGCCTTTTCCGCCACCGGAACAACGGCCTTGAGGAAGTACTCGAGGTTGCCCCAGATCCTATCCTCGCTGATCTCGCCCCATTGAGTGAGCCCTTGTTGCGTGGCTACCTGGTAATCGAACTCACTCGTCAAGGCGCCTCCTCGTTCGGGCGCATCCACCCGGGTGCGGTACCACCCGAGGCCAGCCATGAAATTGTAGCAGAGCATCCGAATGCCGACGCGGCCCAGGGCTTCGATGGCGGCGCGGTAGTTATCAAGCTCCTCATCGCGCCCGGGCAGCCCCAGTTTGATCTTCTCGGCTGGAACCGGGTGGCTTTCAACGCCGGCGATCGTCAATCCCGCAGCCCTGAACTCGGCGTCGATCTTCGTGAGAGCCTCGACGTATTGGTTCCGGGCGACTTTACGCAACGTGGGAAGCACGTTCACGATCGCGTGGTTGATGCCGATCTGGCGAGCCAGCCTGAACCTTTGGTCCTGACCAGGGCTGAACACCTCGGCCAGCTTGATCCCATCTTGACGCGGAGCCGCGGCTCTTCGGAGCGGCCCACTTGACGCGGCGAGGATCGGCAGCACCGGGGTCACACTCCCCGCGGCTAGTATTCTCACCATCCCTTGGATGCATTCCCGCCGAGTAAATTTGGCCATAATTGTCCCGTCGCCCTGGCGATGCCGAATCCGGCAGACTGATTTGCACCGCAACGGGATGATCGAAGCAGATCGGCCGTTGTCCGACCAGGAAAACCTCGCGTCGATGAGGGCGCTCTGCCCGGCACGCGCTGCCGATATCCGTTTGCCTCAGTCGGACGCATGGTTGGCCACACCTTGACGCAAGCGAAGCCCTCAGCGCCCCAAAGCGCCACGGATCGTTGGTCGTTCGCCCGGCCTGGAGCCAAGGGTTTGCTATCCGTCCTGGCCGCGGGTTAAGTCGGGGTGACCGGCTTTCCTTGACTCCGCAATATTTTGTATGCTACGAGGTCCTTGCCACATTCAGCAGTGGTGCTATGCGTTGCCCTAAATGCGGCTGCCAGGATGATAAGGTGATCGACTCCCGCGCCTCGCGCGAAGGCACGACCATCCGCCGGCGTCGTGAGTGTATCGGCTGCGGGCACCGCTATACCACCTATGAGGAAGTTGAGCGGGAAGGGCTCATGATCATCAAACGCGACGGGCGGCGAGAGGAGTTCACCCGGGACAAGCTGCTGAGCGGCCTGAAGAAGGCCTGCCAGAAAAGGCCGATCAGCGAACAGGTCATCGAGGAACTGACCAACAGCATCGTGGCCGACGTGACCAACAAATACGACCGGGAAGTGCCCAGCATGGCCGTCGGGGAACGGGTGATGGAGGGGTTGCGCGGGCTGGACAAGGTGGCGTATGTGCGGTACGCGAGCGTTTATCGCCGCTTCGAGGAAGTCACGGATTTCATCCAGGAAGTCAAGAAACTGGAACAAACGATCTATGATACAGCTACGCTCAGACTGCCTGGTATTTAAGACCACCGGCGGCCAGATGATTCCCTGTTCGGCGGAGCTCCTGTCGGTGGAATTGGTGGGGGAAGCGGCGGCGTTGTTGGAACCGGAGTTGGTGCGCCAGGCCATAGCCGCCGTGCTGCATTTCTTCAAGCATGACCAGGGCAGAATGGAAGTGACATTCGGTGAGTTCTCGGAGGCTCTGGAGCAGGCTTTGCGCGGGTTCGGGGTGTCGATCAAATCACCCGACGTTCTGACGCCGGCGCCGCGTGTCTGCGAGGCGGACTTGCGCGAGCTTGCCTGTGAGTCGGGAAAGGGCTTCGAGCTGGCCTTCTTCAGCCGGCTGCGGGAGGAGCTGCACCGCAAGCTTGAGGAATCGCCACGGTTGGTGCGCTTCACGGGACTTCGGGGTTGTGTCAAGCAACTGGCGGGAGCCCAACGCTGGAGCGGCCGCTGTCAGCGTCTGAGCGACCAGATCGTCGCCCATCTGCGCGGGTGCTTGGGGGCGGAGGGACGGCGCGGCGCATGCGCGCTCCTGGTGGTTTAAGGCGGAAGTCCAGGCGGTGGTCTTGGAAACCGCTAAAGGCACTTCGCGACTACTGCGCAAACCTGCACGATAACCGCGTGAATACGACGCTAAACCCTGTTCTCAGGGGTTTGCTCACTTTGCCGAATTAGCCCAACTTGGCGGATTGGCGGTTGGTTTGAGGAAAGTTGGGGGAGCAAGTGATTGGCGTGGAAGGGAGGGGTAGTTGGAAAGTGGTGAAAAGTGGCTGTAGTGCAGACCTACCCTCTTTTCGAGTGGTGGAATGTGTGCATAATCCAGAGCCAGCATGTTCCTGCGCTCGACGACGCGAATCAAGAACGGGAAAGAACACGAGTATTTTTCGATTGTCGAAAACAAGCGGGTTGCCGGTGGGAGAGTAGTCCAGCGACACGTTTTGTATTTGGGCGAGGTTAACAGCCGACAGGAGGAGGCGTGGCGCAAGACAATTGAGATTT
>Ga0315274_10003117_pt1 | contig 24692 bp, 22 predicted proteins | sample YL17G02_20_MG_FD_203700 | JGI IMG/M metagenome (GOLD analysis project Ga0315274, IMG submission 203700) | Sediment microbial communities from Yellowstone Lake, YNP, Wyoming, USA - YL17G02_20 | ecosystem: Environmental > Aquatic > Freshwater > Lake > Sediment | place: USA: Wyoming | collected...
TCCTCTGCTTCAGGCGACCGCCACTCCGAAACGCTCAAAGGGTCTTTCCGGCCCTGTTTTCGGAGCCGCTCTTCCGTCTTCTTGAGGAGAGAGTCATCTTCGCAATGGAACAAGGCAATGCCATTAAATTTTCGAATTTCTTCCAGGATCTCTATCAGGTTACCAATGCCAAGGGCATCTGCTTCGTGCAATTCACATGTAAAACCCTTGAAGCCCAAGGCACCTGCTTCCCACAGGCCCTTCAGATTTTCAAGATTGGTCAGGCTCAAGCCGCCCAATAACCCGAAGTCAACGATGGAACGGGTCTTCAAATACTCCCTTTTTTCTGAAAGTTCCTTAGCTCCGAAGACCTGGGGTATTGTGCGATGGTGATCGATCACAGTGGTAACCCCCCCTCTGGCAGCGGCTCTGGTTCCTGTTGTAAAATCCTCTCGATCGGTATAGCCTGGATCCATCATATGGACATGTCCATCAATCGCTCCAGGGAGGATGTAAAGACCTTTGGCATCGATCACTTCTTGAGGGTGATTTTCCAGAGATTGTGTGATCCCGACGATCTTTCCCTCTCTAATAGAGAGGACACCCGGATAGATACTTTTTGAGTCGACCAGAAGTCCGTTGATGATTGCAAGATCTGCTTTCATGGAATACCCTCCAAGAATTTCTTTTCGTATTTATTTCCGTCCGGGTGAATACCCCGCCCCTTGGGGCGAAGGGTTTTGCCCGTTGTGGTCTTTGATACCCCGCTGCTTGCGGCGGGGTAGTTCATTTGCTTAGAAAATAAACTTCCCCTCCCCTGGTGGGAGGGGATTCACCCTGTTAGATGGAGCATCTTTTGACCAGCCGGGCCCAACAAATAACCTTATCTAACAGGGTAAAGGGGAGGGGATTAAGAGTTTCTATCCACCCCCACCCGCACCCTCCCCCGTCAAGGGGGAGGGAGAGTAGGTTGCATTTTCATGGTTCGCAGATGACGAATCCGTCATGTAAAATCTCTTTCTATTCTTATGTTCGTCTCTCTTCGAATCATTTCTTTCGATGAGATTCGAAAGAAGTCCTCACCATGTGCAAGACCTTGTCCATCTTGATCCCCAATCGTTCAAGAGCCCTGAGACTCAACTCCTCCATAGAGGTTTCCAGAGGCATTGTTTTGGCCAGATCTTTGACGATCTCGTCGATCTTTTTAATATAGCGGATGCCTTCCTCCATGGTCGTTCGGACTTGATCTCCAGAGATGGGCTCGTGCCAGGATGAGAACATATATTTCACACGCGGTACCTTAGCTAATTTTTGGATGGATTGGATAGACACTTTGGGGTCGACATAGATGGGGATCGTCCCGGCCGCTGGGACTGCATCTCCCGTGAACAGAGCTCCTTCCCCTTCAAAGAAGAGGGAGATCGAACCCAGGGAGTGTCCTGGTGTCTCAAGAATCCCTAATGTTTTTCCTTTGTCCCATGAAAGGGTATCCCCCTCTCTCAATTCCCGACTCACTGGAACCGGCCCCTCCACCAATTCAAAAAAATTGAGGATCGGCCTCTCCCGATACTGCCTCTCCACATCCTCGATCCAGGGTTTGTCCGCAGGGTGAGCATAGAAGGATGCAGAGGAGGCCTTCTTGATGGCCAGGCATCCACCGATATGATCCGGATGAGCGTGGGTCATAAGGACCATCGAGATCTCTTGGGGAGACCGGCCAATCTGCTTCAAGTAGCCTTGGAGCTGAGGAGCCGTCCCCCAAACGCCCGCGTCGATCAAGCAGATCTTCTCACCCAGGAGGATATAAGAATAGACAAACCGGTCTGCGTACTGGTTCTCGCCAAGGGCCAGCCGGAAGTGGTGTTTAAACGCATGAATGGTCTCTGTGATTTTCATCTAAGATTTTCTCCCTTAATGGTCTTGAGAATTTTTTCTGGGGTTGCCACGATCGATCAAAGTTATTAATGAGAGCATAAAATCGATTGCATTCACCGCAGAGACGCGGAGATCGCAGAGAGGGAGTCATTTTTGATTTGGTGGTGAGAGGCCACCAAATCAAAAGTCCTCCGCCTTTCAGGCATGTTTATGGCCGCGCGCCTGGGGCTTCTGGAGAATCGGCCTCTCACCGATTCTCCAGAAAAAAACCCTCTCTCGGCGGCCTCTGCGCCTCGAACGAGTCACGCCTTCTCGGGACGAGTGGGCGGTGAAAAAGGGCTTTGAAGATGTAAACTATTTCTTGCTCCCAGTAATAAATCATGAGTCCTGTCTGATTAGACACCCAAATAATGTTCCTTGACCTCTTGGTTTTCCCATAACTCTGCAGGGGTTGAAGAGTAGACGATCTTCCCTTTGCTCATCACATGGGTATAGTCCGCAAATTTCTTGGCAAAAGAAAGGTTCTGTTCAACCAGGAAAATCGATAACCCTTCTTCTTTTAGCCGTAGAATCGCATCACCTACTTCTCGAACTAAGACCGGAGCCAATCCCTCCGTGGGTTCGTCCATGAGAAGAAAGATGGGATTCGAAATCAATGCCCGGGCAATAGCCAGCATCTGCTGTTCACCGCCACTCAGTTCGTTCCCTCGATGATGGGCCCTTTCCTTGAGACGGGGAAAAAGAGCAAAGACCTTTTCAAAATTCCAGGCTTGTGCACTGTAACTTCGCGAAGCAATCGCCAAATTTTCTTTCACCGTCAATGTCGGGAAGATTCGCCGTCCCTGAGGAACGAGCCCCATCTGGAGGCGGACAATTTTATAAGAAGGGACGCGGGTAATATCCTTCCCGTTGAACAGGATTTGTCCCCTACGAGCCGGCGTAAATCCAACGATAGATCGAATCAACGTTGTCTTCCCCACTCCATTCCGTCCCAAAAGGGCTACCACGGTTCCTTTAGCAACCTCCAGGCTGATTCCCTGGAGGACATAGCTATCGCCGTAATAGGTATGGATATCGATGATCTTCAGCATAGACACTACTCCGCACCCAAATAAATCTCCTGCACAGTGGGATTGTTTTTAATCTCTTCCTTCGTGCCCTCTGCCAGGAATTTCCCTTGATAGAGGACGGTTATCTTTTCAGCAAACTCAAAAGCTACGTCCATATCATGCTCTATCAGCAGGATGGTGATATTTGGATCCAGTTTCTTGAGCAAAAGGGTTAAAGCATGGGTTTCAGCTGATGAGAGTCCTGCTGCTGGTTCATCGAGAAGAAGGAGCCGGGGCTGCTCCGCGAGAGCCAGGGCCACCTCAATCTGCCTTTGATCTCCATGGGAGAGATTTTTGACCAGTTCGTTTCGCTTTCCCCATAGGTCAAACTTTTTTAGAAGATTGTTACACCGATCTATGAGGCCATGATAGGAGGAAATAGGCCGGAACATCACAAACTTCGTCCGTTCCAGAGCCTGGCAGGCCATCAAAAGATTCTCTGAAACGGTCAAGTTAGGGAAGAGATTGGTGATCTGATAAGTTCTTGCAATACCCAGTGCTGCCCGACGATAGGAAGGTAATCCGGTTACATCCTTCTCAAAATAAATAATTTTACCCTCACTTGCCGGATACACGCCACTGATGAGGTTAAAGAGCGTTGTTTTCCCCGCACCGTTCGGCCCTATCAGAGCGCGCCTCTCGCCTGGATCCACTGTCAAATTGATTTCGTCTACAGCTCGAAGGCCACCAAAATCTTTTGAAAGGTTCTCAAGGATCAGACACGGAACAAAACTCTTATTTTCAGCGACCTCACACCGGACGGATTGATCTCTTAATTCAGTCGATGACATGGGCTTTCACTTTTTCACTAAAAATGCCAAATGCCAAAGTTTCCTGAACTACATAGAGTTCAGGACTAATCATAAACCTTACATGGTTCATGGCAAATTTCAAATCCAAAGCTCGAATACTCAAAATGCTAACTTTGATGAACTCGTAAAAAGTCTAAAAATACCCTGTTCTGTCATTCCGGCGAAAGCCGGAATCCAGGGTTCCGGTGTAAACCAGGATCCAATCTTTGAAATGGTTCCCGGCTTTCGCCGGGACGACGTCTGGACTCCGGTTTTCACCGGAGTGACGGCTTTTTACGAAACTATCAACTTTGGAATTTGGCATTCCTTTGACATTCAGATTTTGGCATTTGAAATTAAAAACCTTGTTTAAGATTTCGTGCTTCGAGTTTAAAGTTTTTTTCTTACCTCCAGCATCTCTCAAGATGGGAAGAAAATGAAACTTCCTCTCACTCCTTCTCCACTTATCCCCCTCAGCTGACCTCCTCTACTTCTGCCTTTTTCTGACCTCCTTTGAGCCAATCTTTGAGAACATTCATGAGCCCCTGTGGGGCATAGAAGATGGTGAGGATATAGATCGTTCCCAGGATGAGCAACCAGCGCTGGGTGTAAGCGCTGATGAAGTTCTTCAGGAATACAATAATTCCCGCTCCCAGGGCCGGCCCTATGAGGGTTCCCGGGCCACCTAAGATGACCATCAGGATAATCTCGATCGATGCTGTGAGATCCATGTTATAGGGACTGATGAAACCATCGAAATAAGCCCAGAGGACGCCTGCAACGCCGCCGAAGGTTGCCGACATAATGTAGCTCAAGTACTTATGCAGCCAGGTATGGTAACCAAGTACTCGCATGCGCGATTCACTCTCACGAACTCCTTTAAGACTATGGCCGAAGGGCGAGCGGACGTAAATGGCCATCAGAAGGAGACAAATCAAGAAGAAAATGAGAATGAAGTAATAGAAGGTGAGAGGATCCTTCGTAGAGATAGGCAACCCAAGATCCGGTCTCGGAATTCCGGAGATGCCGTTATCTCCTCCGGTCATGGTGACCCATCGGAAACCAAGACCCCAGAGGGTCATTCCCAAGGCAAGAGTAATGATCAGGAAATAGACCCCTGTGGCATGGGCTACTAAGAGGCCAAAGATGGTACTAATGAAAGTGGTCACAGCAATGCCGCTTACGAAGCAGCCCAGAAAACCTATCTTATAGCGGGTGGCGAGAATGGCCACGACATAGGCTGAGGATCCGAAGAAACCTGCGTGGCCGAAAGAGGACAACCCTGTGTATCCTAAAAGAGTATCCAGGCTCATGGCCAGGATGCCATAGATCAGCATCTGGGTGGAAAGTGTGACCCAGTAGGAAGTGTAAAAGGGCGGTAGGATGATCAGGACAATAAATGCGGCGCATAATCCAGCAACTTTTATTTTCGACGTCAAGACCTCTTTCATCCTTCTATTCTCTTCCAAATAGTCCGGTAGGCTTGATAGCCACCACGATCGCCATAGGAGCGAAAAGTGTGAAATAAGAGAGCTCTGGGACAAGAGCCTTTCCAAAATTGTCAACCAGGCCCACCAGGATGCTCCCCACCACCGACCCTTTCAGACTCCCTCGGCCACCTACGATCACGACGACGAAACCCAACGAGAGGAGCTCAAAATCGAGACCAGGATAAACCCCAAAAACGGGACCCCCCATGACTCCTCCGAAGGCAGCCAAAAAAGCTCCCAGGCCAAACATACACCCAGATATCAAGGGAACGTTGAGACCCACTCCCGAAGCCATTTCATGGTCATCCACAGCCGCCCGCAATTTCGCTCCTACCAAGGTTTTATCGTTAAAGATCCAGAGGGAAATCGCTACCACAGCCGCCACACCAATGAGGAAAAGACGATAGATCGGAAACACAACTTTATAGATTTGTGTCGATCCTTTCAGGATTGCAGGGCAGGGAAGCGTGTAGGGATCACCTCCCCAGATCAGAAGAGCGAGGTCCCTAAAAACAAGGGCAAACCCCAGGGTGATCATCATTTGGGGAAGGGGCTGCAGGGGGAACTTTCTCAAGAACCCGCGCTCCATTACCAAACCGATTACCCCCACGGCCAGGGCTCCGGCAAAGGCTCCCAGGATAAAACTCTTGGTACGCAAAATGACGGAAAGGCCGATGTAAGCCCCCAGCATGAAATAGGATCCATGGGCGATGTTCACAATCTTCATCACCCCATAGATCAGGGAGAGCCCGCTGGCAAGTAAGAAAAGCAGAGCTCCGAAGGAAAGCCCATTTAATGTTTGGATCAACAAGAATTCCATCGATGTGTCTCCTTGAGAAGAATTCTGAACGTTGATCACAGGTTCTCAAGGTGAGAGTTCATGGGTGACGAACAAATTCCAACCGTCCATTATCTTCTCAAAATGAGAAAAGATCGTTACTACCCATCTTAAAAGGAGAACAGGATCTGCAGGAGAGAGTCAGATCGATGGCTCCCTAAACCTTTCACTCGAATAATCTTTCTCCGGAAGGGAGAAACATTTCTCAAGATGGGAGGAAGTTTACCCCGTTAGAAAGCCCCGCTGCTCGCCCCGTTAGAAATTTTTCTTTGTTAACCAGAAGTTCCCTTTGGTAACCTACTTCTAACGGGGCGAGCAGCGGAGATGATGGTTGTTCCTTTTTCAGCGAACACGGGGTTTAATGCTCCGTGTGAGCCTTCTCGTTAGAAAGTAGAAGACTTTCTAACGGGGTGAACCTTCCTCCCATCTTTTCCCTCAGGGTTTGAGCGGAGGATATTCCCTACTATAGACGGGTTGCTTCAAAAAATCCTCGGGTTTGGACTTCCAGAACTGAGAGACGTTGGGATAGGTCTGGATCACCGTGTTCCGAAGCTCTCCGCCCACTTTCTCCACCTTCCGGATATAGATATTTTGAATCGGATTCCCGTAGTCGTCTAACTTCATTGGCCCCCGGGGGACATCCCTAAGCTCCACCTTTTTAAGAGCCTCCAAGAACTTCCCTTTGTTCTCGACATCCCCATTGATGGCCTTGATGGCCTCCACAATCCATCTCGCGCCTGTATAGGTCCCTTCGGAATAGTAGGAAGCAGCCTTCTTCGCTTTTTCACGGAAGCCCTTTACGAATTTCTTATTGGCCGGGTTGTCCAGGACCTCGCTGTAATGAAGGGGGGTGATGACTCCGATGGCCTCATCACCCATGGAGGGAAGGGCATGCTCGTCGGTGACCGTTCCACCACCGATCAATGGAATTTTTCCCTTGAGGCCGAATTCCTGATATTGTTTGTTGAATTGCATCGTCTGCCGTCCGGAGAAGACCGCGAAAACGGCATCGGCGTCCTTCGAAATCTGGGAAAGATAAGGACTAAAGTCCTGAGCGGTCAAAGGGACCCATATCTTTTGAAGGACCCGGCCTCCCGAATCCTCAAAAACCTTATGGAAGCCTCCTACGCACTCCCATCCAAAGGCGAAATCATATGCGATCACGGAGATCTTCCTGAATTTGAGAACATCATAAGCATACTCTCCGAAAGGCTGATGGGGTTGGCAGCTCGCCCACCCTGTCCGGATGATCCACTTTGGAATCTTTCTTTGAGTAATATCATCCGCAGACATGATCGGATAGGTCGTGGGGATCTCTTTGGAATCGATGATAGGGCGCGAGGGCATAGGCCGTCGAAGCCATAAGGCCCCCTGTCATCATATGGACCCCGTCCTTCTCCACCAACTTCCTTGTCTTTGTGAGACCCGTAGCGGGATTGGCCTCGTCGTCCTCGACAATGAACTCGATCTTGCGACCCGCAACTTGATACCCGATCTCCTCAAGGTAGAGCTCAATACCCGTTAACATGTCCTTCCCATTTGCCGCCATACCGCCAGAAAGAGGTGAAATGAAACCAATCTTAATCGGGCCTTTTGCCTGCGACCATGAAAGCAAAGGGTTAAAAACGATGAAGACTGCTACCATACTGATAAGAAGTAATCGAATTGCCATCTTTCTCATAACTTTCTCCTCCTTTCTTTGTTTAATGAGACCATCCTTTTAAAATTATTAATCAGTCCATAATTGTATATACACCAAGGATCAAATCCCTCCTTTCCTCCCTTTACTAAAGGGAGGAATTCCCCTCTTTGGAAAAGAGGGGTCAGGGGAGATTTTCAGAAGAACATGTCTTCTCAATTATGGACTCCTTAGTAAGGGCATCAGGTACCTCCGTCGGCAGAGGGATATTTCGATTAAAGGTCCTTCCTCACAAACTTCTGAAGAGAGCTCGGCATCTTACATTTGGTTCACCCCGTTAGAAAGCCCGCTGTTCGCCCCGTCAGAAATTTTTCTTTGTTAACCAGAAGTTCCCTTTGGTAACCTACTTCTAACGGGGTGAGCAGCGGGGATGATAGTTGTTCCTTTTTCAGCGAACACAAGGTTTAATGCCCCGTGGGAGCCTTCCCGTTAAAAAGTAGAAGACTTTCTAACGGGGTTCACTTGAGCATCTCCTCCTCGAAGGGGAAGAGGGTGAAGAACTCATGACCCTTGTCCGTAATGACCAGGTCCGATTCCAGGCGGACCGTTTGCTCAAGGTTGGGATGACCCGCAAACGTCTCGACGGCAAAATACATGTTGGGCTTGATCTCAGCAGGATACTTCAGGGAATAGGCCCTCGAAATCCACATCCCCTCATAGAGGGTCAGACCGATGGAATGGGCAAACTGTTGAAGTGTCACGGTCCCGTATTTGTCGTCATCGTAGACCGGGAGCTTCTCAGCCACGTCACGACTCGTATTGCCGGGCTTCATCATCTCGATCGCAGCCATAAGAGAATCGTAGCATTCTTTATAAAGGTCTTTCTCTTTCGGAGTGGGCTTTCCTTCTATCTTCCAGCACCGCACATAGTCTACAAAATATCCGGAGGGCCCAACCGTATTATTATCGATGATGATCAGATCTCCCTGTCGAATGATCTTGTCGGTCGGCCAGCGGCGGTAGGGGCTGGTATTTCCACCGGAAGCGACGATGATTTCATAAACGATCTCACATCCTTTTGAATACATGTATTCGATCATCTTCCCTGAAAGTTCTCTCTCTGTAATGCCCGGTTTGGCCCACTCGTAACGCGCCTTATACGTACAGGCATCCGCAATGGCGGCGGACTGTTTTAAAAGCTCGATTTCATCCGGTGTTTTGATGACACGAGCGGCTGACATGGCCGGCATGGCATTCACAACCTTTACCCCCTTCTTCTGAAAGGCCGCAAGGGAGGCCATATCCAGAGAATCGATCGCGATTTTTTCCTTCTCCACCTTATGCTCACGCAGAACCTCGAGAACGCTATCCACCATGCGATCCACCATATATTCCACAGCACCTTCCGACCATCTCCAGGTGATGGCCGGACGGATCCTTCCCTCCATCCAGGGAAGGTCCATCTTGGCACAGACGAGGTCAGAGCCAGCGGTTTCGAAGAGGATAGGTTCACCCCCTCTCGGCAGTACGGCATAGCGAATGAAGATGTTATATTTCCAGTTTCCCTGGAAAGAACTCGTGAGATAACGAACGTTTGCTCCGTCGTAAACGACCAGTGCCCCCAGATCGTGGATTTCCATCTGCTCCTTGGCTCGGGCGAGTCGGTCCTTACGGAGTCGTTCAAAATTGACCCTCTCCTGCCAATCCGCACCTGTCAGAGAGTAGACCCTCCGAGCGTCATACTCATGGGGTTTGCCAATAAATGAGATATCCTTTACCATCGTCCTTTCCTCCTTTCATGCTTTTTAGGATTCAAAAACCATCCTCTCTTTCATAAAGGCGAGAAGACCACCACCTCAGGCTTTATATTTCTCCAGAGCTGCGACAAGGGCCTTCTCCTCTTCTGACATGTGTTGCTTCATCGCCTCCACCGCCTTCTGGATATTTCTTTTCTCCAGGGCGGAATAGATCTTTTTGTGGGCCAGGAGAGATCTCTTGGGCGATCGGGCAATTCGATAGATCTTGTCGTGGCTCCTCCGTATCAGATTAGCCAGGGTATCCCAAATGAGGATGAGGATCTCATTCTGCCCGGCTTCTGCGATCAGGCGATGGAACCGGATTCCCGAAGAAATAAAGGCATCCTGATGGCCAATGTTTTTTTCCATCTCCTCAATACACCGCCAAAGGCTTTTCAAAAAGGGTTCAGTGATTTGTAGGGTGGAGAGGTCAATCATTCCCACCTCAAGAATTTTTCGGACCTCCCAGAGTTTGATAAAGCTGTCTCTTTCCATTTGAAGGCGTGAACTGATGGAGAGATTGACGGACTCGATATAGGGAAGAAAATTGACTCCTTTGACATATATCCCATCGCCAACTTTAATCTCAATGAGTCCCATGACATCCAGAATTCGAAGGGCTTCCCTCAGAGAGTGCCTGCTAATATGAAATTGTTCGGCCAGACTCCGCTCGGAGGGCAGCCGGTCGCCAGGCTTATACTTCTTCCTTAGGATCAGCGTCTGGATTTGGTCAACCGCATTCTCATAGAGTCGAACCCTTCGGATGGGCTTCAATAGCATCTTGTTCTCAATCCCGAGGCTTTTTGAGGGGGGAGGGGGTAAAGAGGATTGAGAATGATGGGCGATGACTCTACTCACAACAACACCTTAACCCTTTTTTTCGCTTCAGGGATTCAAAGCAGGAAGACATTCTTTTCGGCGTTTGGTGATGGAATGATCAAATGGTTTGACCAATTTATATTAGGTCAGAGATGTCTTGTCAATAGAAAAATAAGAGATTTCTGAAAAAGCCCTGAAATCTCTGATTACACCGATTAGGGACCGATTACACAGAAACTAAACACATTGAAAAATCATGGAAATCTGCGTAATCATCTTTTGAAATCTGTATAATCGAGAGAGCGTGTAGTAGTTTTTCAGAGCTCTCAATAAGAGAGCTCGTAACCCCTCCGTTACGGGGTTTTTGGAGATCCGGCAGGGGTACTGGAAAAGCTTTATAACCCCAATTGAGTCAAAAAAAATAACTTCCTCCCCCCTCGGAGGGGGAGGATTAAGGTGGGGGGGATGTCCAAGATGTCCACCCCCATCCCAAACGTTCGGCTGAGCTCACGTCGAAGCCTTCCCCCATCGTAAGGGGGAAGGAGGTGAGATAAGAAATCCTCTGATTCTGAATAAATGACGAAGCAAATAGGACAACTGGGCTTTAAGGATGGAATTCATTAACTTTAGAAAACGACATATTTTCCGCCCAATTGGGGTATAGCGGTTACTTCTTGGAGCACTCTACGTGAGATGAATGGGTACCAAACGAGAGCTCTGAGAAACTACTTCAGGCTCTTAGCGCACTCTCGGAGAAGCTTACGGGTTTATTCCCTCGACCCAAGGAGGCTCAGACATTCCTCTTTGGAATGATCGGCACGAGCACGAAGGAAGCTCTCTTTCCACCTGCATGGACGGTGTTCTTGCCGCTAAATATGGCTTCAGGTCTGTCATCGGGATCGTTGTGGAGGAAAGGGCCGCATCCTCTCATCTCGTTGACGAAGGACTTAATGCGTATCCCTTTTCCGGGATGCTCGTAATCTTTGCCTCGGACGGTCAGGCCAATTCGGTACCCTTTGGGTACAACGATGCATGTGGGCCAGATCTCCACATCGAGATCGTAGATCTTTTTAGGTGTGAGGGGGTCTCTCCCATCATGAGCATGACAGGGACGGTACTCGGTACTGATGGCAGGATCGAGTTTACGATGGGATGCCCGGAGCCACCCCTGAGCCATGGGTGTATGGGGATCCAGTGCCCCCTGGAAGACGACCTCTGTTCCATCGGGAGCAAAAACACGAAAGACCAGGAATAGGTCTGCATCGATCGCAGTCGAAGAGATAAAAAGCTTCGCTGCAAGAGGTCCGGTGATCTCTGTTTCTTCCCCCAGTGGAGAGCTCGTGAAGGTGATACCGTCGCCAAGAGCCTCATACTCAATGCTACCTTCAGCATCTACAGGCTTCGTGCTCAGGGTCCGGTTCGAGGGATGGAGGTAGAACCGGGTCCAGAGGGTTCGGGCCAAAGGCCACTCATTCTCTGCACGTTGCACAAAGCCATCGAGTCTTCGGATCTGGAGCTGAACCCGTGGTTGATTCTTCCAATCATTGTCAAGGTCTTTGAGAAAGTGGTCGAAGAACCGTTTCTGAAGCGTCACTCCATATCGTGTGTAAAATTCGGTCCAGTGTTCCAGTCCATGGACTTCAAGCCATTTCTGCTTTGAAACCGACTGAGTAAATCCTTCGAAATTTCCGCGAGGGTGAAGACCCTGACCACCCCAGTTGGCTGAAGAGAGCAAAGGAACAGTGATTTTAGACCAAACCGGTGATCTATCACGGTGGTAGCGGTCATCCATTGGATGAGCCTTGATCGCTGCCCCGAGGTCCGTCCGGTTCCGGGCCAGTTCCTCCTCCGATAGGGTCTCAGGACCGGATACGAGCTCGCCTATACTGGGATTGATATACCCCCGCTTCCCGAGACCATGGTGCACTGTCATGACCTGCTTTTTAAACCAGTTTGCCCAGAAGGTACACAGAATTCCTCCGTGATAGGTCATGTCACGGTACCAGTCGGCAGCCCCTTCCCAAGGAATCATGGCCGCCAGATGAGGGGGCTGTGAGGAAGCGACATGCCACTGATTGATCGCGTAGTAAGAGATTCCGAGAAGCCCCACCTTACCATTGCTCCAGGGCTGGGTGCCTGCCCATTCTATGCAGAGATAAAAATCGCGGGTTTCTCTGGGAGAAAAGTGGTCAATGTATCCTGGCGAGCGGCCGATGCCACGGGAATCGACTCGCACACAGACGTACCCGTCGGGTACCCACTTCTCCGGGTCAACCACCTCCCAATTCTGATATTTATTGGTCGAACCCTCTGTCACATCCGGGTGCTCCGCGGCCATCCTCTGCCATTGATCAGGGTAACCCTCCTGAAAGGTGAGCCCTTTTGCGTAGGGGCCATAGCTCAGGATCACGGGATACTTACCTTCCTGAGGCGGACGGTAAATATCGGCTCGAAGCACCAAGCCATCATCCATGGTGATCGGAACATCCCAGTCAACCCTCATTCCATCTCTCAGTTCACTCTTGTAGCCCACTGTGTCTCCTCCTTGTTCTCGGCGGTTCCAGCTTATGTTACTAAGGAGTCCATAATTGATTAGATATATTCTTCCAAAAATCTCCCCTCCCCTCGGTGGGAGGGGATTCACCCTGTTAGATAGAAGATTTTTTGAATAACAGGGCTGAATAGACAATCTTATCTAACAGGGTGAAGGGGAGGGGGGACCAAAGGGTCGACATCTTGTCCACCCCCACCCTCGCCCTCCCCCATCGAAGGGGGAGGGGATTATTGGGGAGATTTGAAATATCTTTTGTTAATCATTACCGTCTATACAATTATGGACTGATTAGTAACTCATTCTATGGGAAACTTCACGGTTTCGAAAGATGATTATAGAAAAAGGTTGATTTTCCTGTCAATCCAAGACGCTGAAGCGGGTCAGCCTGACAAAGGAGAAGGCACTGAGATCCGTTCAGAAGTCTCCATCTTTTGACTGTAACCAACTTTTTAAAACTGCACATCTTCTAAAGTCCTCTCCCCAAGGGGAGAGGATAAAGGTGAGGGGGTATAATTTTCAGCACACCCTCACCCCAACCCTCTCCCGCCAGCGGGAGAGGGAGACATGTTCATGCCAATCTTTTGATCTTTGTTTGTCATTGTTGATGAGGCTCCAAGCCAATTTCAAACAAATTTGGTGTGCACTTTTAAAATGAAAATATATAAAAACCGGTGCAGTTTTAATTTGCAAATGACAGTTTCCATCTTTTGACTTGACAACCGGGACCTCCATCTTTTATCGGTAAGAATATTAAGGAGAGCATTATATTTCTTGCATTTCTCAATAACTATTTTTAAATTCAGTATGAACGATCCCCCTTTGGCAAAGGGGGACATAGGGGGATTTTCCAAACTTTTAAATCCCCCCTTACTTCCCTTTTCTAAAGGGGGGGTGCAAACAGATATATGCTCCGGGTAATAAAGAAAACGTTAAGGCGTCTCAGAGTAGATTGGAAGGAGTGACACCTATTCATCAATATCAACATGGAGGTATGCGATGGACATTTATGAGGCAATGGAAAAGAGGAGGACGATTCGTATTTTCAAGAAAGGAGCTACAGAAGAGCAATTGCGTAAGGTTATCCTCGCAGGGAGCAAGGCCCCTTCCGCTGGAAACCGCCAGTCATGGGAGTTCATCGTGATTGACGACCTGAAAATTATCGATCAACTGGGAGAGATCAAGTATCAATTGAATAGGAAGTTTTCTCCGGGGCCGGGTGAGACTCAGAAGGAAGTTGAAGAACGGGCCCTCAATCAGAAGAAATGGTTCCAGAATGCCAGCGTTATCGCCGTCTGCACCCGTTCAGGAGATGTTGGCACGGGTTGGCTTGCTGTCGAAAACATGTCTTTGGCTGCGGTGGCCGAGGGACTGAACAGTAATATTATCACTTACTGGGATGAGGGAAAGAAGGAAGTGGAAAAAATTCTCGGCCTTCGAGAAGATTATGAGCTTACCTGTGTGCTGAAAATTGGAGTTGCAGAAGTAGAAGTGACGCCACCGAAGAGGCGACCCGAATTCAGCTGGTTACATAAGAATAAGTTCTAATTCCGTGGATGAATAGACATGGATCCGATTCAATCTTGTTGAGAAGGAGATCATAGACACAGATCTATTAAAATTTGGAGAGGATAACCACAGATGAAGATTTTTAAATCGGAAGAGTATGTAAAGATGGCAAACCCAGTTCCGGGCAAGCCCTACCGGCCAGAAATCCTCACCAAAGACCATCAGGCAAAAAATCTTGGGGGGATGTTTGGCCTCCTGGTTGCGGGAAGCCAAGTGCCTTATCATTACCACAAAAACCGAGAGTCGATCATTATCGTTATCAGCGGAGAGGCCATTGAAGTGGTTGAGGGTAAGGAGATCCCGATCAAGGCAGGTGATGTCTTATTTATTCCTGCGGGGGAGAAACATTCCATAATCAACAGGTCCAATCAAGATTTTCGGTATCTTGAGTTCTTCACCTGTCCCCCTCTGTCTGCTGATTTCGTGGAAGTAAAGTAAGATGAATTCGTAAAAAGTAAATTCTCCCCTCTCCGGGCGGGAGGGGACTAAGGGGAGGGGGAAATAACATACAGAAATACGGCAACTTATCACCCCCACCCTAACCCTCCCCCGTCAAGGGGGAGGAGATTTTCGACTTTTTACGATTCCATTAAGTAAGAGTTACTTAAATCACCCAAGCCGCCCTTCCAGAGATTTTATTCGCCAAGATCATCTGATGGGCTGATTCTGCCTCTTCGAGGGGAAAGGTCTGAGTCACAAACTGATCGTCCTACGCCTTTAAATCATCCGTCATGGCTCAGCCTCACCCACCCGCTACGAGAACCGTGAAGGTAATCTCATCCCCGTCATGAATGTTCGTTTCAAGCTTTTCAAGGGAAGCGATGTTCCTGCCGTTCACGAGAACGACGCAACCTTCCTGCAAGGAGAGATCCTCCTTGAGCATGCGTTTCCAGGGCCCCTCATGATGTCTTTGGAGGGCGACGAGCGCGTCTCGCAGGGTAGCAGATTCAAGATCTAAGGTGATCGGTCGTTTCAAAACGAATTCAGTTCCGAACACATTAATAATGAGGGTCATGGGTGAAAAAGGTTTCCCTTCGAAAATTGTGAAGCTCCCCGGCCATCCCGTCAGGACGGGACAGGCACGCCGGGGCTTCCCGGGCACGCAGTGGCGAGCGGGATGCGAGCAAAAGAAATTTCATTTTTATTGTGCCCCTTGACCCCGCCCATCCCGCTGAGGCGGGACGGGGCACTTGCCGGTCAGAGATGATGCCTCTTGAGGGTTTCTTCCATAGGGATTCCTGAGACATCCCATCCCCTCAGAGCATAATATTCATCAATCATCTTGTTTAGATTTTCTTCGCCGATACACTGTCCTTTGGCCGGACCATCCGGTAAGGGCTCATGGAGCGTCCGGTAGGGCAGGGTATCATCTTTTCTCGTGAATCCCTCTCTATTGTTGAACATCCGGATGAGTGTTTCAATCCTCTCGGCAATCTTCTCAAAATCTTCTTTCAGAACAGACTCTCCGCTCGCAGCCTCCAAATATCTGGAATAATCATCAAGAAAGAGGGGGATGAATTTGGCAGGCATATCGCAGACCAACAGGGAATGGAGAACACAGTTTTCGTTATACAATTCTTTGATCATAGCTGCCTTGCCCTCGATGGTGTAAGGAGGGTAGCCGCCGAGTATCTCTTTGGCAGGAGGCCAGGCCCTTCGATGGCAGGCGCCTCTCGGGCTCACCGCGTAGGAGAGCCCGGCTCCGAAGGCACCGCGTGGTTCATAGGCAGGGAACTCCATTCCCTTCACGTGCATGGCAAATCGTTCTGAGCCATTGCCGATGTGATGGGCTGTGGCCCTGACCCCTTCTGCCATGATATCCCCGAAACCCTGCCGCATGGCCATCCTCTCGATGGCCGCAAGGCTGGCTTCGCTGTCGCCAAACCGGATCTCAAGACCGTCTGCCTGGTTCCGTGAGATCAATTCCTTTTCGAAACATTCCATGACAAAGCCAATGATGTTTCCTGCTGAAATGGTATCCATGCCCAACTTATCACAGAGAATATTAGCCTGGATGATGGTAGGAAGATCATCGATGAGCTGGTTGGATCCAAACATGCCCAGCGTCTCGTATTCCGGGCCTTCGAGGACGGCTCCTTTGTATTTCCCTTGAGAGATTCGGGTTTCAAAGCTGCAAGGGGTGAAGCAGGAAAGGCAAGCCTTATGGGTCGTGATGCTTTTGTATACTCCGATGGAATCGATCTTTTCCAGGGCCTTTTCCCAGGTGCCATATTGAAAATTTTTTGTAGGCAGAATACCGCCCATGTGTGTAATGTTCAGGGTGAGGGGCGTCCCGTATTTCCTCCTCGCCTGAGCTACTTCGCTTCGTTTGGCTCGCTCGTAATACTTTCGATTCAAGGTCACCATCTCTTTTCGATCGTGGATTTCGATTCCTTTGGTTCCTTTAACCACAATGGCCTTAAGGTTCTTTGAGCCCATGACAGCTCCGACACCCCCTCTAGCAGCTTGGCGGTAGAGGTCGCTGTTGATGCAAGCAAACCTTACCAGCCTCTCGCCGGCTGGCCCAATGGATGAGACGCCTATGGAAGGATCCCCCTCCATTTCTTTGAGCATTCGTTCCGTCTCGAAGCTATCCCTCCCCCAGAGAAGATTCGCATCTCGGATCTCCACGCCCTTGTGATCGATACTCAGGTAGCAGGGTTGGTTCGATTTCCCACGGATCACGAGCCCATCATAACCCGCCTTTTTTAATTCCACAGATATCCTTCCACTGGAATAACTATCGCACCACCCATGGGTCAAAGGAGACTTGGTGATTACGACAAACTTCGACGACCCAGTTGCGAATGTTCCTGTAAGAGGTCCTGTCAGGAAAAAGAGAAGGTTATCAGAAGAGAGAGGGTCTGTCTTCGGAGGCAGCATATCATAGAGGAGCCTGATTCCTAGTCCTCTCCCTCCAAGATATTTCTCAAACATCTCGTCCTTCAGGGTTATCATCTTGGTTTTTCCAGAACTCAGATCAATCTCCAAAACCTTTCCAAATATTCCCTTCATCGGTCACCTCTAAAAAAGCAGGCAGCCTGTTGGAGGCCGCCTGAGCCATCTCTGAAATCTATCCTTTCTTTTTCATCAAAATATGCCAGAATACCCCCCAGCTCTGCTGGGGGGATGAATGGCCTACCCTCTCCCCTGGGGGGAGAGGGTTAGGGTGAGGGGGAAATGATCTAATCATCACCCCCACCTTAATCCTCCCCCATCAAGGGGGAGGAAAGTTTTTTAGAGAATTAGATGCCCCGCAACTCTGCTGCGGGGTACTTCACTTCTTTTGTATAAATTCAAAAGAATTTAGAATTTCCTTAATATCCTGACGGTCGTTTGCCCCCTTTGTTTCGAAAATCGAATAAATAATAAAAACTTGATAGGGTTCGGTAAACCCATAAATCCATCCTTGTTCCCGCTTTACCCCTTTTGCCGTATAGGTTGCATATTTTTTTGCAGCATATTGGACACCTTTTAGGGAGATCGGCTCTGCGGGAAACACATCCGGTATAACAACACCTTTCCCAAACTCTTTATCCAATTCTTCTTTTAAACTTTCAGTTGCCATACCGGTTAGGAGTTCAATCTTTTTTTGGTTGAATCTTGCATACCGACCTGTCGGCGTGAAATCAAAAGTCATAGTTGATTTCGTTTCGGGATTATATGCATAGAGTTCTGTCTGCTCCTTATCGGTTGAAAAGGGTCTGTCATAACCCAGGTTTTCCATGAAATCAGGGAATTCGATTGCCAACTTCCAATGGGAAGGGACCGAGACATTGAATGGATAACGAATTCCAGTGAATCGATTTCCTTCGATCTTGCCAGCAGGAGCACTGATATCCTCTTGAAGTGCTGGCCGGACAGGAATCCCTGCACACCCGAAAAGAAAAACAAAAAGGATCATCATCATTAAAATCTTTTTCATAACCCATCCCCCTTCTCTCATTTTCGTATTGTCAAAAGTTATCTCCCCTCTCCCCTTGGGCCTGCCTGCGCGAAGCCGCTTCGGCGAAGGCAGGGGAGAGGGTCAGGGTGAGGGGTAAGAAGGACTTCTCGGATGGTCTCCAAAACACCTTCTAAGTTACTGAACACCTGGTTATCCCAGAATCGCAGCACCTTATACCCTTCAGCCTTGAGCCATTCATCACGTATCTTATCGCCTGGATCAAGTGCGTGCTGCCCTCCATCCAGTTCTATAACCACTTTCTTTTCGAGATTCACAAAATCCACAACATAGCTGCCAACTCGTTGTTGACGACGAAACTTGAACCATCTATCTGTCTGTCTCTGAGATGCCTCCATAAATGCCGCTCTGTATCCGTAGAGTGTTTCCTGAGTCTTCTCGCTATGCCCGTCAAGTCTTTCACCCCCACCCTGTTCCCTCCCCCCTCAAGGGCTGATCCTGGCACACACTGGACACAGGGGGTGTGATAATAGCTTTTTACAATGTCATGTAACCCGATTGTAAAAATCAATTAGTTTTCAACTTGTTACTCTCCCCTCCCTCGACGGGAGGGGATTAAGGGGAGGGTGAAAGACAGCCATTTTGTCCACCCCCACCCTCACCCTCCCCCATCGAAGGGGGAGGGGATAATTTGTTGTTATTACAAGAGATTTTCATACCCCCTGTGTCAAGTGCGTGTAAAGCTCAGCCTCAAGGGGGAGGGTTTTCATTGTCTTTCGGTATGTTACAGAGCGGTTTTTCATAGAACTTTTGACAATATCGTATCTGCAAAAAAGATACACTGTTTCCCGACATTTAGCAAGCGGATAATGATATATGCTTTAGAAGTCAGCGAGACGCAGAAATCCCAAATAGATTAAGAGATATGGGGGATTAAACCAACCGAGTGATATCTTCTGTGACCTTATAGACTAATCAAATTGCCAGGGACTGCATTCAAGCTTCAGAATTTCTTTGATTTCGGCAATGGTATTTTTATTCAAGACGACCGCATTCAGATTCGCCTGAGAAGAGCTCATCTGAAACATCCATCTATTTTGGAAACCACCCATCACTAAGTTTTTATTATAGGTTCTTTCCCCTTGCTCTACGGCAACGAACTTCACCATGCCCGCCGACCCAGATCCACTCAGGCCAAGATTCGCTCCCCTTAAATACCATTTCGCATTGGGAGAAAGCGCTTTCGTAAAGCATTTTCCTTGTATGAATCCTCCATTATTATCGAAAAAGGCAGCATAGACATCCAACGTTACCAATGTTGGATTCATAATGATGAAATCCGTATAGATCGTTTGACCATCATCCTCCCACACACCGATCAGATAAGGACTTGTATCTGCCGCTATGACCATCGATGAAGATACAAATAAGACCAACCCAACCGTCATCCCAATCCATGCTCTTCTCATCGCATTTCCTCCCTTCCTCCCTATTGAAGCATAGCGCAAAGCGCACAGCGCATGGCGTCAAATCAGTAAGCAGAAAGCTGTTCACTGCCTTCTGCCTACTCCCTTCTCCCTATTCCCTATGGCCTTCCGTTTTCTTGCTCACCGCTTTCTGCATTCTGCCTACGCCTTTCTGCTTGCTGTCTTTTTGCCTTCTGCTTACTGCCTTCTGCTTACTGCCTTCTGCTTACTGCCTTCTGCTTACTGCCTACTATCTTTTTTGCTTACTGCTTACTGCCTACTGTCTTTTGCTATGGCCCTGTCACGATCATCGAAGACCGTACCCCCGTTGCCCTGTCTCCGAACGTTGCCGTCCCCTTCTTGAAGGTCTCGTTATAGACCAGATTCAGCCCCCATCCCTCACTGTCAAGACCAAAGAGCCAGAAGATTTCTCCCCTTCTCACAATCCGTCCCGTGCCCGTATAGGTGTTGCCTGCCCCACTCCCTGTCAGAATCGTATAGGACCAGTCTCCTGTCAGGGTGTTGACCCTTAGCTCCGCCCGTCCATACTCATCAACGAGCACTAAATCAAAGGGGTTGACCGTCTGGGTCAGTACCGCTGAGATGCTGGAGTCAAAAATCTCGTCTCCGCCATACTCCGCAGTGATCGGACAGTCCCCCGCCGGAAGCGAGGAGATGGTAAGAGTGGCTGTGCTCCCCGACAAAGGCACTGTCCCAAGAACCGTGGCGCCGTTCTTGAAGGTCACCGTCCCCGTTGGTGTGCCAATACCAGAAGCAACTGGACTGACCGTCGCCGTAACCGTTACCGGCTCGCTAAATAGCGATGGATTTTTAGATGAAGCCACAGCTGTCGTGGTGTTTGCTCTTGCAATGACCAGAGTCCCGATCGCTGTGCCCTCGTAGTTTGCATCGCGAATCGTTGCAACGACCGCATAACTTCCTATGTTTGTGGGCAGCGTGCCTGAGCCGTTGTAGGTGATATCTACGGTCAAGCCGGGCGGGTTCGTCGTCGCTGTCGCAGACTTCGTTGTGCTATCGTAGGTGTGGTTCAAGTTGGAAAGAGTGATCGTCGCAGCGGCTTTGTTCACTGTATGAGATACGCCAGACGAAGCACTGCCGTTAAAGTAAGCATCTCCCCCATACGTAGCGTTCAGTGCTTTTCCCCCTGCACTGTTGAAGCTGAGATTACAACTCCCAGCTCCCCCCACCAATGGACCAGTACAATTGATCGTCCCATCACTCACGGTCACGTCTCCCGTTGGCGTGCCGCTGCCGGGTGGATTGACTGTGACAGTGAAATTTACTGTTACAGCTTGACCCACCACCGATGGATCAGGATTGTCCGAAGTGATCGTGGTCGTGGTGCTGGCCTTGTTCACTGTCTGTGCCAGAGCGGATGAAGTGCTTCCGTTAAAGTTCGCATCCCCGCCATACTCGGCAGTAATATCGTGTGTTCCAATGGAAAGCGTGTTGATTGTGAAGGTAGCCTGTCCTGAGCCGTTCAGGGTCCCGGTTCCAAGAGTTGCCGCTCCCTCTTTGAAAGTCACCGTGCCCGTGGGCGTCAAAGGCTCACTCTCGTTTACTGTGGCAGTGAAGGTTACCCATTGCCCGAATACAGAAGGATTCTGTGAGGAGGCGAGTGCGGTTGTCGTCTCCCCCTTGGCGAGATAGATGTTCCGCACTGATTCGATGAGTGAACCCGATGCGTTGAACACGCCCCCTACGGCATGGCCCCGGCCGCGCACATAGTGCTTCTGGTTTCGGGGCAGGGAGAGGCCCGTGATCCTCCATCCGCCGGAGATTCGGATCCCCTCTCCGAGGCTGCTCCAGTTTGTGCCATCGCTCGATTCCTCGAAGATGGCCCGCCATAGCTCAGGACCTGCACCGCTCCGCATCCAGGTGATCATGGAGCCGTTTCCACCAACCGAGACATCCTGAAATGCGGCGTTGGTGTTCGTCAGCCGCGCTATGCGGTTTCTGGCCTGACCTCCCACCTGGGTGAAATCCGCACCTATCAGGATCTTCCCGTCTGACTGCACGGCAATGGAATAGACATTGTTATTCGCATTCGGATCAAAGCCGTCATTGGCAGATTGAGCGTCTGCCGTAGTCACCGAGCCCCAGAGCAGCACAAGCCCAATCAGGATGGGCATTCCTACGAGAATCAACTGATGAACGGATCGTTTTGTCTTCATGGGCGAATCTCCCCAAAAAAAGACCGCTACCCGAATAAACGCATTCAAGATAGCGGCCCGACTATCCAACCCCCTTTTTTTAACCTCCGGAAACACTTCATATTTCCGGACCCCCCAAAGTTACTTGCTACGACTTTCTTGGTGGCCTTATACCAATTCGATTCTTAAATGTCAACAAGGTTTTCGTAGGGCGTCTCGCCTGCCATTCGGTCAGCGGGGTCGCTGACCCTACGCAATGTCAATTGGTTTGGTTTTTGTAGGGCGGGCGTCCCAGCCCGCCAATCGGTCAGCTAACACAAAGAATTGGCCTTCTCAAACCAACCGAGTGATATCTTCTGCGACCTTTGGGTAATCGGTAAGCATCTTCATATCGTGGCCGGGGAAAAGAAGATCGAGGGAGGAAACCTTCGCTTTTAATTTATCATAACTCCTCATCCAGGAAACCATATCGGCAATGAAGCAACTCGGGATTTCTTCTTCATAATTTCTGAAAATGTGGGCGCAGTCTGATCCAACAATAGCTGTGCCCTTGGCGGTATTCACGGCGACCACTTGAAGCCCAGGGGTGTGACCGGGTGCAAAAAGGAGCTCAACACCAGGAAGCATCCCTTGATCTCCATTAATGAAGACCAGCCTCTCTGTTCCCTCAAGTTTTGCAAGATAAGCATTTCCCACAGGGTCAGAGAGCATGAGAAAGGGAGGCTTCTGGGCTACCGGATCTTTAATCCAGAAGTTGAATTCCTTTTCTTGAACATAAAATGTTGCATTAGGAAAGAGCTCTGCTCCATTGGCGTGGTCAAAATGAATATGGGTAATCACCACTTTATTAACCTGTGATGCTTCGACCCCAATCCTCGCTAACACTTGAACTGGATTGACATAACCCTGGAGCTGCATTTGCTGGGCAAGAGTTGGAGCGACACCGCAATCTACGATCAGCGTCTCGTTATTCCCTTTGATGACCCAGAGGTAGTAATTGATATCGGTCTCTTTATCCCAATCCACATTCCAGAGGACCTTGGCAACAGGACGAGTAAAGGGGCCTGCATATTTGACCGCGTAGATTTTGTAGATCGGTAAAGGGGGTGACATCTCAAGCCTCCTGCTTAAAATTTGGAAATTTCAAATGCCGAATGTCAAATGAATGACAAATGTTTCAATGTCAAAAAAATTTTTACAATTTAACTTTATTATTTGAAATTGCATATAAAATACCCCCTCCCCTGGTGGGAGGGGATGATGGGGAGGGGGAAATCTTTACAATGCACCCCCACCTTCATCCTCCCCCGTCAAGGGGGAGGAGAGTATTCGTGTGAGCTTTGACATTTGACATTTTAATCAAACTATTTCGTTCTTCGGATTTAGAATTTTAATAATCACCGTTGCTGAAGTGAAGTTTTGAACTCCTTTAATTGTTCCTCTTGTCCCCGGAGAATCCTGTGAGCCTCTTCGACTGATATTGGCTCAAAGCGAACACGATCACCTGGTTTCAGTTGGGCGACCTTAGTTAAATCCGTAGAGATAACTGTAGCAATTTTGGTATAACCTCCGGTGACCAGTTCGTTAAGGATGATGATGGGTTTTCCATCGCCAGGCACTTGGATGGCACCTGAGATGAGACCTTCCGAAATGATCGACTCCTCCACATCAAATCGTCTCTCGATTTTGGGGCCTTCCAGTCGAACACCCATTCTATCGCATTGGGGAGTGACCTGATAGGATGAGGCACAAAATGTTTGGAATCCCTTTTCCGTAAAATGGTGATCCTGAGGTCCAGGGATCACTCTCACGAGTACCTCCTTTTCAAAAAGAGGGATCCAATCATTTGGAAATCGGAGACCTATTTTATTTAAGGAGGATGGACGGTCGAGTGTATAAAGCATGTCTCCCCGTATCAATGCCCTTCCCTCCACACCACCAAACTTCCCTGAGAGATAAGTCGAACTGCTCCCCATGATTTTTGGGACAACGAATCCACCGCTCAAGGCTAGATAGGCACGGCAACCCTTGCGAACGCTTTTGAAGGCGATGACATCGCCTTCCACCAGAAGATGGGTTCTCCACATATCGAAGGGTTCCCCATTCAACGTAGGAGAAAGATCTCCACCCGTGATGGCGATGAGGACATCTCCACGGGCTCTCAATTTGAGCCCCATGACCATCGTCTCCAGGCATGCCTCTTCTTCTCCGTTTCCTACCAGCAAGTTTGCGACCCTGAAGGAATAGGGGTCTAACGCACCAGAGGGAGGAACTCCGTACTGACTGAAACCATAACGACCAAGATCCTGAACGGTGGTCAGAATTCCGGGCTCGAGTATCTCAAAGGCTTCTAATTTTTCCATCTTTCCGATTCAAACAAGATAGATTCCCTCCCCCTTGATGCCTGCCTGCGCGAAGCCGCTTCGGCGAAGGCAGGGGGGAGGGTGAGGGTGGGGGTGAAAAGGGAAATTTATTCCCCCTCCCCTTCACCCTGTTAAATAGGATTTCTTATTTGGCCCTTATTAGGTCAGGTTTTCCATTTAACGGGGTGAATCCCCTCCCACCAGGGGCATAAGCGCTAACTTATGAACAAGGGGCAGATTTATGTGAAGATCCCAATAGGGATATTCGAAAATAGACCGGCGATTTATCGCCGGTATCACGAATCATAAGTGAAGTCCCATAGGGACGA